>SDBT01007427.1_pt1 | contig 18018 bp, 25 predicted proteins | sample 2277101 | NCBI WGS metagenome assembly SDBT01 (sample SAMN10404973, study PRJNA504765) | marine sediment metagenome | isolation source: marine sediment core GS10_PC15, 103 cmbsf | place: Arctic Ocean: Southern Knipovich Ridge | collected 2010 | reverse complement strand
GTTTACCACGAATTGCTGAGCTTAAAGCGCAGAGTAAACAGTTACTTAACCTGAGAGATCCACGAGTGCGTCGTCTTGTTGAGGAAGGAAGAGACCTTGTTGAGGAGCGTAGAAAAATAGGCATTGTAGTTGAAGCGCTGAGAGAAGTCAATGCGGTACTGGCTAAGCAGAAATGGCAGAGTCGCTTCCTTGATGATAAAGCTATTGCAAGTTTCAAGCGTGCTTATCGAAAGGCTGAGCTTGCTGAATCAGATGTTGGCGAAGCAATATCTTTCTTCGGTGAAATAGATCCTATTGTTTCATTCCTGGTAACACTTGGTGTAGGTGCTGGAGCTATAGCAGCATTTGATACTAACCATGCTGAGGCAAGTATCTTTGGCCCTGGTATGAAAGGTCTTGCAGAGGTAATGCAGCAGTACAGTAAAGGTCTACTGAAGAATAGACTTGTTGCTCCAGTTATTAAAGAAGGCCAGATATTCCTTGAAGCTAACAAGATGATGTACGGCATTGGAAGAACGGGCAAGGATTCATCTGTTGCTGCTGATATGCTAAAGGCCTTGAATGCTAAACAGCAGATTATACGAAAGAACTCTGGTCAGAGTGCAGTATTCGTTGGCATGAGTCCTTACCAAGCTATGAACTGGATCATGGATGTATCAGGCAAAGGCTCGAGAGTCATTGGTAATATGGTAAATGCTGGTGTCGTTAAGGCTTCATGGATGCATGCTGAAATTACTAATATCAGCTCTATGAACAGGATAGTAGAGAATATCCTGAAGGACTCTAAGATTAAGTCTGTCAAGGGTACGATTGAGAAAGCCTTTGAACCTATTACAGGTCTTGCTGAGAAGACTCATATGTTCGACTGGCATACTGATGCAGTGAAGAGCCTCAGAACAAGAATTAAAGGTTTACATAAGAAAGCTGCTAAAGATATAGATATAGCTGATGATCTTGCACGGGCAGAGGCTGACCTTACAGTAAGCAGAAGTATGCTATCTGAACTTGGTGATGCTCCTAAGGAATATAATGCAGCTTATAATAAAATTGCCAAGGCACTGCATGAAGATAGTAGTATGGGATCAGTACGAGTATTTCATGCACTGGATGATACAGCTAAGCTTGAGAAGTATCCCTGGCTGAAGGGTATGCTTACTGAGAATGAGAAAGCTGCCGTTGGAAGGCTGCGGGGTCAGTTAGATCAGTATAAGGTCAGGCGTAAGGCAAGAGGACTGAAGGTAAAGAAAGATGCCTATGTTCACTACCAGCCTAATCCTAAATATCTTAAACTTCTTCAGGAAGGTGTAGAACAAGGAAGGCATCCTGACACTGTAGCCTTTATGAGGTTCTATCAAAGAGCCTTAAACTCACGTGCGCTGTCGCCAGATATTAACTCGACTATGGCAAGGTATGTTCGTGATCAGGAAAAGCGTCTTGCTAAGCGAGACTTCTGGAAAGGTATCAAGGGTGAGTTTGCTGGCTGGGAAGGCGTTATGAACCACAAGATAGTGCAGAGCAACCCTGGCTTGCGCTATGCTTTCAGTACTCTATATAAAGGCGATTCACCTATTGACTGGACAACCTTAAACAAAGCGGCTGAAGCTTATACTATGTTTGAGGTATTTCATAAACTATTCCTTAGTCCATCAGCAGGTTTTAAACATCTTCTGAAGCAGTCTGGAACAATTGCTCAAGTAGGTGTCAAGCCATGGGCTAAGTCATATAAACATGCACTGAAGAATACAGCACAGCGCTTCCTTGAACATAAGGCTATTCGTGCTACACTGGGCAAGGTAGGATTTAAGGCTACTAAGGTTCAGGATGAAATGATAGATCGTCTTCTGCGTGCGTCAGTACCTGCTACAGAGATCAGACGTATGGTTATAGACATGGGTATTGAAACACCTGACGAGGTCTTTACAGCATATAAGGGATTGCTGAGAAAAGTCCAAGACGTCGGTGGTGTCTTCATCAATACTGCTGAGCTATTCGACAGGAGTGTATCTGCAAGTGCTGGTATGCTTATGGCTGCACGGAAGGGTATGACTGCACAGCAAGCAGTCTATGGAGTCTATGATCTGATCTTGCAGAATAACTTCTTATCTCGGGAGTTAAATCCACGCTTCCTGAGAAATCCAAAGTGGCGAGCTGCCTTTGCATTTCAGTCTACTCCTTTTAAGATATTCGAGCGCCGGGCTGTCATGGCATTCAGAACAGGTCGCCAGATGTTTGGTAAAGGCCAGCTGTATGACATTGCCAGGAAGGATATTAAAGATGGAAAGTTTCGACAGCTGCTTGGTGACATCCGTGCAGTGCGAAGATATGTTAAGGATGGCGAAGCAGAATTTAAGAATATGAATATTCAAGCTTCACTACTCTCTGAGACAGACTTTTTTGGTACTCCAGTAGCTGAGCAGTTCATGCGTGACTTGCTGGTCATTGGCGCAGCTACTTATGGTGGACAGCAGGTAGGAGCTAACTTATACCACCATTTCTTTCACCTACCGTATCTGTCAACAATGCATACTGACCCGACACTTGCGGTGAGTCCACTGGCTACTGCAGTAAACCGTGGCTATCGTGCCTGGAAAGATAGAGAGGAAACTGATGAAGACTTCTTACTTGGTGCAATTATGAAGCGGTGGCTTGGTAGAACTGGCCCATTTCCAATTATTACTCAAAAGATACTGCGAATGAAAGAGGGTGATGTTCCCGAGATATATGGCACCGACGACTTACGGTTATTAAAGTACTTCTTAGCTATTCCAGGTATTGAGCATTAAGATCGTTTAATATTTAAACATTTGACTTAAACAGGAGGTGAGAAAATGGGTGCAATTAAGCATGTTAGACTATTTGATACTGAGACTATCACTAAGAACACTACAGGGACGAGTAAGGCTGTAGAGCTTGGTGTGTGGGCAGCAAGTGGTATCTTCAGTATCGCATTGACAGTCACAGGGAGTGGGACGCTTACTATTACATATCTCCTGGCCTTTGACAAAACTGCAACCTTTGTAACACCTACTGGCGCAGTAGATATTATTGCTGGCTTTGTAAGTTCCAGTGGTACCAGCGGTGTAGATATTATATCGTTTTCACCTGAGCCTGCAAAGCATATGAAGATTGCAGTCACAGAGACAGTTACTACTGATGATGCAGTAATTACACTTGATCTACTTGTTCAATAAGGAGGGAAGATGAAACGCTTATTTACAATGTTAACAACTCTGGTTTTTGTCCTGAGTTTAGCTGTGCCAGTACAGGCTTGGAAATCTGGCCAGTGGGATAGTCTTCGGAAGGCATTTACTGGTGCACAGTTTAGTTTAATTCCTGCTACTGATGATACTTATGATATTGGCTCGAGTACTAAGCAATGGAAAGACATCTATATTGACGGCAAAGCTTATATTGATGATCTCGAGGCGACAGGCCATACAGATATAAGTCCTACTGGTGCGCATACCAGCGATGTCATTGATTTCTCTGGTGTCAGTATAAATCATACTGGTCCTAATGGGCCCACTCTTATACGTGCAGGTACATATGCCAGTCCTATATCGAATTCAGATGAGGATCAAAGTGGTTTGATTAGACTGTATACTACAACTGACGCTGGTGGAACAAGTTATGATCGTGGTATCTTTGTAGCTACTAAGACTACAAATACAAAGAATGTAATACCCATCGCTGGATTAGCTGAGGTTAATGCTGTACCATCAGGTGCTGGCCCTACAAAGATTCATGCTTCGGAGTTTATTGCGCATCTGAATTCTGCAACTGCAAAGGTAGCTCCTGGTGGAGCAGGTGCGATTGGAGATGTAGTTGGTGCTTGGCTCAAGGTTACAGCCAACAGTGGTGCAACTGTAGCATCAGGAGTAGTAATTACACCACTGTGGATTGATAATCAGCTCTATGGAAATAATATAAGCGCCGGTGCTGAAGAGTACGGTATGTATGTTACAGCTGGTGGTTCAGTAGTAGATGCCTGGGCAGGATTTTCAACTACTTCAGTCGGGTGGGATCAGTTACTCTACTTTGATAGTACCGCTGTTGTTCAAGCTCCTGTTTCAAATAACTCACTGAAAGTTTCACTGAATGGAACACAGCGGTATATATCTCTGACCACGGCAGATGATGTGTTTGCTGATGATGGGTCAATGTCTATTGTTCGTACCAGTGCTATTACAAGCGGAGAGTTTAGTGCTATAACAGGAAGAGGTAGATCAATAGCTGTAGGTGCTTCAACTGCTGAGGTAAGGGGAGTATATGCAAGAGGTACTGTCAATGATAGTCTGTATGGTGGTACAGTAACTGCATTACAGACAGAGACTATTGCCAAGACAGGCTCTACTGTTGTTAATCTAAGAGGTATCTTTTCCTCTGTTGATTCTGAGGGAACACCTTCGTCAATTACTAATCTATACGGAGGTTACTTTAGAGTTAAGACTTCAGTTGCTCCAGCAACAGACTTCTATGCTATGGTTCTTGAGAATGAGATTTTCGGTGGGGGTGTAGTTGCTGATGCTGCATTGTTGGCAAAGGGAACAGGACACTTTGTCTATGGTATTGATCTCAATGGCTCACTTATTGATACTGCAGATTTTAGACTTCACAATAGTGAGACTATTGATAATGAAACTGATGATATGATTGAGTTTCAGGGGTCAGGTGGTGCCGATGATACAGATTTACGAATAGATCTTGATGGAACATACCCTATTCTTGATTCACCTACTGATACAACTATTGGTATAAATGAAAATGTTATAATCGTTGGGACTTTGCCGGGAAATGTTGGCGGTTTTCCCAGTGGTATATTGCATGTAACCAGTGTTAATGATACTCAATATTCTAATTCAGTTATTACAGGACATAGTTCTTATAATACGAATACACAACTTTGGTATCTTGGTTCAAGTTCAAGTAGTAATAATAATGTAACGCTTATCAACAGGCAAAATGGTAGTTTAACATTCTCAACAAACAATATAGACAGAATGACAATTAAAGCTGGTGGTGATGTAGAGTTCACAGGAGCTATTGAATTAGGCCATGCTACCGATACAACTATTGCTCGAGTAGGTAGTGGAGACATCTCTGTTGAGGGTAAAGGGATCTATCGTGTCGATGGTACTGACGTAGCTGATGCTGATGTAGTAGATTCTCTTACTATTACTAACATCTCACAGGTAGCTGATATATCTGCAACTGCATCAGAGATAAATACACCACTGGATGGTGCCACAACAACACTGGTTGAGTTTCAACAGTTAGAAGCTATCGGAGCTACAACCATTTCTGCTAATCAGTGGGCAGTACTTGGTGGTATTGCTGAAACATTAGCCTCTGCTGAGTTAGATATCCTTGATGGTGTAACAGGTATTACAGCAGCCGAGATAAGTGGTATTGATGATTGTGGAACTGATGAGTTATTTGTGGGTGGTGGGGCTGGAAGTGCACCAGTATGTACGACAGCTACTGGTACCGGTGCACCAGTGCGAGCAGGTTCTCCCACCTTTACAACTAACATTACAACTCCTCAGGTTACACTTACAGGAGCAGATACTTCACCTGATGCTGCTGGAGAATTAGTATATGATAGTACAATAGCTGGCTTGTCTGGTGGTGGTTTAAGATGGTATGACAATAATTCAGTAAGAGTCTTAGTTGACCTTGAAACTGACCCAACTGACGATGATTTTGTGGTTACTTACGATGCTGCTGCTGATGGATTTTACATGGCTGCTGCTGCTGCTACTGGTCTTACCGGAATTACCGAAGCGACAGGTAATGATGATACTGTAGCTCTTGGAGCCCAGGCTCTTGATAGTCTTACGGGTGCTTCTGGTTTAAGAAACACTGCTGTTGGCTTTGATGCAGGAACAGCGGTTACAACTGGTGATGACAATGTTGCTATAGGGTTCGCGGCCTTGTTAACAGAAACAACTAATGATGACAATACGGCTATTGGTTCATACGCCCTAACGCTCCAAAATGGTGGAAATAGAAATACCGCTGTAGGCTATGGAGCTGGGAAATCTGTTACTACGGGAGATGACAATACCTTCATTGGGTTTAATGCAGGTGATGCAGTTACTACTGCATCTGTGCTGGTTGCAATCGGAAGGGATGCCCTGGGAGCTTCTACTAATTCAAGTAATAATACTGCAGTAGGCTACGCAGCGTTAGCAACCTTAATAGGCGGCGGAAACAGTAATACAGCCCTTGGTTATCAGGCTGGTACTGCTGTAACGGACGGCGACAATAATGTCTTCATTGGTCATCAAGCAGGTAATCTCACCACAACTGGAAGTACTAATATTATTATAGGTTCCGATGCTGATGCTCCGGCAAATTCCACCTCTAATTATATAAGTATTGGTGATGCCTGGGTTGGTGATGTATCAAGCATGACTTTTGGTACTACTCCTGTAACACATGCCTATACAGTCAGTGGTGACTTACCAAGCCCACTTGCTACAATGCTTCTACTCGATGGTGACAACGATAACACAGTTGAAATACTTGATTTACAGAACGGTACAATTGCAGGTCAGATTACAAGGCTTATTGCTGCTGTTGATATTGATGCTGACGATACGATCACAATAAACATGGCAGATACAACCTGTACGAACTGTCCAGCGGTAGTGTTCAGTACCATTGGTGAGTCTGCTACTCTGGCCTGGACAGGTTCAACCTGGGTTGTTACAAGTCTACCAGCCAGTTTAGATTAAGAGAGTAAAAGCGTTAAGGTAAATAGTGGAGGGAGAATGTTATGGTAAGTCCTGAAGTTATCGGCGGAGTTGGTGCTATTGCGACTGTGATTCTTGCAACCCTGGCCACACTGAAGAAGTTTGATATTATCAAGCTGCCATGGAAACGAGAAAAGGTGGAGGTAGTAGATAATCCTGGCCACGATTTACGACCTGAGTGTAATACCTTTCAGCAAGATACTAAAAAGGCTATTGGTATACTTGAGGAGAATAGTGCTACACACACTGCAGAGATATTAGGACATGGTAAAGATCTTGAAAAGGGAAGGACTGAGTTTAAAGAAGTACAACAGGAGATTAAATACATTGCTGAGCATATAGCAGCATCAACTGGAAAGCCTATACAAAGAGGGAGATGATATGCGAAGAAGAGAAATGCAATCACGCTTTGTTCAGATGCAGGCATTGCTTATAGCTTATGCTACTATGCTTGGGTATGAATTAACCTTAGGAAGTCGTGAAGCTAAACATAACCCTAAAGGTTTTCACTACAAGCAGCTTGCTGAAGACTATAACCTGTTTATTGACGGAGTCTACAAACGAGGTACTGAAGCACACAGACCACTCGGTGAGTTCTGGAAGTTTATAGGTGGTACCTGGGGAGGAGACTTCAAGAAACCTGATGGAAACCATTACTCATACGGTGAGTAGGAGGCACAATGGAAAAATTCTTTAAAATTATTATCAGTTTTAGTAGAAGGATGGTACGTCCTTTCATTGCTGTATCGTTTACAGTGGCAACGATTTACTTCACACAAACAGGGGCAATACCGCCAGAGATTATCGCGACTGCCACACCCTTAATCCTTGGGCATTACTTCGGCGAGCGTTCGGCACTCAAAAAGCCTGGTGAGTCTGAGGAGAAATAATAGGATTGTTGTTCTAAATCTGGGGAGTAAAGGGAGCCTCTTCAGTATGCCCCTCCTGCTATGTGGGTGCCAGGAGGGGCATTTCTGTTTGGTTATTCAGATACTTCCACTTCCAGTCCCCACCAACCTTCAGCAGTTGATTGTCTATGAAGCTCATTCGTAGGCTCAGTTAAACCCCATGAAAACTTTAAATGGCTCCAGTTGAGATACATAGAATCATGCTTCCAGAAATCAGACTTTTCTGCTTTTTCACTAACTGAAGCACAACTAAGGAATAAAAACACAATTAAGATAATAAACAAGTTCTTCATTTTTCAGCCTCCTTTTATTAAAAACCTTGGAAAATTAGATAGTATTCCTATACTATCTCCCCATCTGTTGCCTCTTCAACAAGGCAAAAGTTAATAACAGTGTCAGCAAGTTTCTTTGGGTCGCTGACAGCAATTGACTTAGCTACTTTTTCAATATTTCTCATCTGTTCTGCCAGTGTACCACTCCAGAAATACCATATACCTTTAGCCTTGGCAGGGCCTTTGAATCTCCTGACTACCTCTCCAGATCGCATAGCAGTAGCAATAACGTTATCAAACTTAGTAGAGTCAATATCTCGCCAGCACATCTGCATAAGTATCTTCTCTTCAATGACCTTGTGAGATTGAATAATATTCTTGACAAGATCAACTTCAGCGGTGATCTCACTTCTGCCAACAGCAGAGAAGGTTCTACCCATTGCATACTCAGCTTCTTCAAGTAACTCTATAGCATACTGGATTTTATCCCAGTATATAACCTTCTTCTGACTCTCTGCTGCAGCTAAGCACATGGACATCTTTAGTAGAAACATAGGCTTTCGAGTGTACCAGCCATTAAATGCAGGGTCTTTACATATTCGCTTCTTTGCTTTGGGCTCGTATTTCATATACCACGAGATCCACTTTTCCTTCGCTGTTGTGTCAAAGACATACTTGCCAATGATGCGAGATATTACACTTAAGTCTCGTATTAGCAAGTTGCGTGTCTCAGCCATCTCGACTGTAAACTTTGGAATTGGTTGTTTCTTACCCCCTTTCGCAGCCCATACAAATATAATTCTCGATGTCAACCCTCCTCCAATGGCGATACTTGGCAAGGAAGAAGCAAGTGATTCTGGGGTCGTAGCAGCAAGTATACTTAGAAACACGCTTGGTATTATATTTGTTCCTGATCTCTTTGTCCTGTATCGCCATGGTAACTCTTGAGCATCATAAAGGTCTGTTAACATTACAAGCATTCTTGTATTCTCTTTCTTCTGCCCAAGAAAACTTTCAAACTCTTTAGATACAATGGAAAGAGAGGAGTGAGTGAATTCAGAACCATCTGTCATTTGTTCTACAGTAGCTGATGCTTCCAGGTCGTCAAGTAAAGCCTCACGTGTAATAGCATCTGCGGACATAACTAAGTGATCTATCTCAGACATTATGTCAACGCCGTAAGCGATTGCTTGACTCTTGCGGGCAATGCCTGGCTCAGCCACAATAACTATATACAGATTTGGAAATACCTTAATTCTTCCAAGTTGTAGAAATGTTTTCTTGCGTAATGCTGAAGCTATCATCGAGAGTCCTATCCACTTGTGGAAGATTGGAGCGGACTCAGTTTCCTTAGTGTACTCGACATAGGAGTCGAGCCAGTTGGGAAGTTTCCTTGGCATTAATCCCTCGCTTTATATTTTAATATATCTGCACTTCCTAAACGAGAGATAATTACATCAAGCTTAACACAAGGTATCTCCTTATCTTGGAGATAATCATATAAAGCTATACCAAGGCCTGCTGAGACTATTACAATCTTAGGCTTTATACCTTGAGACCCTGCTTTAGCATACGCATCAATAAGTAACTCTGCAGTTTCTGCAATAGAGTATAGTATTCCTGATTTTGCTCGACTTTCATCTCCGTACCTGTCAGTATTAATTTGCCATACTGTTTCCATCTATTCCTCCTCAACTTCATAAAAGTGTTTATCATGCAACTCACGATAAGCCCACTCCTTATCAGCAAGAGTAGCTATATAGTCGTCTTTAGAATTCTCTGCTAACCAGTATAAGTATCTACTTGGAATGTCCTCGATTTCAAAGTCCTGAAATTCTCCCCACGGCATCTTAAATGTACTGAAGTCTCCGTTGTTAGTCATTTGTTATACTCCTTAAGTAGCTTTACTACTTTAGGGTAACACTTCTTGCAGACTGAGAATTTATACTTTCTACCTTTAATACTTACACCTTTAATAAGATAAAAGGACATATTACTGCAGTCTTGTAGTTGGCAAAAGGCACTCATCTTACTATCTCCTGGACATTAGCTATAACTGGTGACTGTGCTTTAGCCATTGGTATTAACCAGGTAAGATTGTTAATAATATTCTCTGGTAGGTTATGAGTAGGTATCCATATAGGCTCCTCATCTTCCATCCTTCTGGCTGTATAAGATGCAATATCATGAGTCTTGAAAAAGGTTACTCTCCAAGCAGCTCTACAGCCATAAATAGTACAGAAGTGTATCCACTCAGTAACAGCTATATAAGCTCCTACTTCTTCTCTAAACTCTCTCATCATCGCTTCTCTTGGTGTTTCTTCACCTGCCTTTACCTTTCCTCCGACACCATTAAAGAAGCCTGCTTGCCAAGAAGGGTGTGCTTTAAGTAACAATAATACATTTTCATAATTGTTTCTAAAGGCAAAGCCAGCAACATATTCTTTCATCTTAAATTCCTCCAGTCTAATGTTTAATTATTAAACGATCTTAGAACTTCTCTTTCTCAATTAAACCATCAGCAATAAGTGCTTCCTTATTTGCAAGAGTATCTACAGTCTCATTCAGTGGTATACTGGAGTGTGCCGGTATCCAGTTGAAGGTAGGATTCCATTGCTGGACTAACTTGTCAAGTCTTTTCCATGACTCTTGGTTTTTAACAGGCTTCTTGCTTGATGTCTTCCAGCCGTTACTCTTCCACCTCTTAAGCCAGCCTTGTCTAAAGGCATCGCAGACGTACTTAGAATCACTGAAGATTTCTATAATACGAGGCTTCTTCATCATTTTCAGTGCTTGGATAACGGCTTCAAGTTCCATCAGATTGTTTGTAGTTTGGGAAGCACGACCAGAGATATACTTCTCAACACCTCCCCATACAAGAACAGCTGCCCAACCACCAGGCCCTGGATTACGTAGGCAGGAGCCATCAGTGTAGATTTTAACTGTTTTTCTGCTCATAACTCCTCCCTATCATGTTGCTCTGCTATCACTGCTCCACAGCTACAGGGCTGAAATACAAGTCTTTGCTTATGATAATGATTTGCTGGGCAACATGGAGCATGGTGCAGATTATCTACAATCTGCCGCTTGTGTAACCAATCAAGCAACCATGTGCTGTTACCGATCATAGGCGCAATATAATGTAATCTCATGCTTATGCCAAGTTTCCACATCTTCATTTTAAGCATAAACCTAATAAACTTTCTTTCAAAATCTGTAATCACTATAATTTCTCCATTTCGCCCCAACTTGGGCCAGCACTAAAGTCTATATCAACTGTAAACTTATAGTTAGTGGTTTCAAGTTCTTGTGTTAAACATGCTCGAAGAATATCTATTACCTGTTGACGCTCTCCAAGCGGTAACCATACATAGACAGCATCGTGGAGTTGCAGGCCCATGTCAACATCTTCACCATAGTTCTCGTAGAGTCTTATCAGGCCAAGATTAAGTAGATCACCAATAGAAGACTGCGGTATGTACGAATAAGCACTGCGAAATAAATCATCTCCCCAGCGGTCAAGGAACTTGTGTCTACGACCCAGGAGATTAGTCAAGATCTTAGTCTCACGGAGTTGCTTCTGAATCTTCTGGTGCCAGAGTTGCAGCTGTGGAGTTGTGTCCATAAATTGACGGAGTAGGTTGCGTGCCTCAGTCATAGTACAACCAATCTTATTAGCAAGTACCTTAGGGCCGGCAGAGTAGTTAGTAGCATGTCTGATTTGCTTGCCCACTTGTCTCTGTGCAGGAGTAACATCTTCAATAGCAACTCGGAACATAGTAGATGCAGTAATTAAGTGAACATCAAGAAATGCTGCCTTACGCTCTACAGGTGACATACCATAGGCTTCCTTGAACATAGTCATAAGCCGTTGGTCGTGTATCAGATGTGCGACCACTACAGCTTCAGCTTGAATAAGATCAGCAGATACTATTTCATACTTACTTGGTGCTCGGTACATCTTACGAGCAGAGTAAGGTACATTCTGAAGGTTACCTGTTCCAAAGGGAAGGATGATAGACTTGCTCGAAGACCAGCGGCCAAAGGATTTATACTGATCTTCATCATCCACTATAAGACCAGCTTTCTGCCGTTGCATAGTAGCACCGGTGACGTTGTAAGATGTATGAACACGTCCTTCGGGAGAAGTCTTTACATCTACGAAACCTCGAAGTCTGACTAGCTTCTTAGCCCGCAGTATCTTCTTCAGTAAAGTATTACCTGTATTCCTCAGGAGTGTATTCAGTGCCTCAGCATCAGATGTAGGCTTTTTTTCATCAGTAACAGACTTCCTACGTTTATACTGAGTAGGCAATCCCATGTCTATGTAAAGAAGATCCTTAATCTGTTGATGTGACTGGATGTTGATAGGTTTACCAGCTTCCTGTTCAATTTCATCGTCAAGTCTACCGAGTTCGCCTACACGGGGAGTAAGAGAGCCAATCTCGTCAAGCAGTGCAGCCTTCATGTCTTGGTCGACTTCAACACCACGGAGCTGTAGCATAGATGCTGGCCAAACTTGTCGCATCTCGAACTCAAAGGTGGGCATCATACCAAGACGCTCTAACTCTGTCTCCTGGACATTCCACACACCGTAGGTGTTAGTACAGTCAGCAGCATTATACATCAGTGGATCGCTTGCAGCACTTTGTTTCCAACGAGGAACATTGAGACAGATACTGGAAAGATATGCAAGGGAACGGGGAGCCTCTGGCCAGAGTATATGAGCTGCAATTAGTGGATCAGCATAGAAGCCTTTGCAGAAAATGTTATTATTATGCCAGAGGACTACAGTGTCATATACACCATTTTGCATAATAAGCTTTCGTTTTAAGACTACTTGACCGAACCAGTACCAAAGTTCAGCTTCCTTCTCTGGTGAGTAGCGGGCTTTCTTGTTCTGAGTAAGGCTGTGGGATACTGCAAAATCTGGTGAGGTAGCTATGCCAAGGATAGTGACATGGGAGCCTGGAGTTTTATCAGTATGCGGAGTTTCTATATCAATTACCAGTGGAGTTTCATCATCGCTCTCAGCAAGCTCTCGGAGCCAATCTACATACTCTCTGTAAGACATGCCAGTGATAAGGGTTCTATTATCCTTGGGCATCTTAGCAGTCTTTGAGTTTACCAATGCCTTGCGTAAATCCATTACAGCATCAAAGCGGAGCTTCCACTCGTAGTTAATCTTCTGCGGGTGCCAAGTGGTTATCATCTTCTGTCCTGGAACAAGAGCGCACTCCTCTATGTAACCTCTGATAGGTTTAATACCCTTTTCCATTCCAAGAGTATACATAGCGGTAGCGCCAAGAGCAACTACTATATTCGGGCGGTAGAACTCGATCTCTTGTTTCAGTTGTGCTATCCACTGCTTGAGTATGGGCTTGGAAACAGTCTTGTTCTTGTCTTCATAGAAGTAGCCTATCTTATTACCTGGTGGCTTCTCTCTCGCCACATTCGCTACAAGACATTCATGCCAGGAGATACCAGCGTCATTGAGCATCCTTTTTAATTCCTTACCGGCTTTACCCTCGAAGGGTCTGCCAGTTCTATGCTCTTCTTTACCTGGTGCTTCTCCAACAAGCATGATGTTGGCATCAGGCGGGCCTATGGTCTTAACGTGCATTAGTCCTCCTTAGTATGAAGTATATGATCATGGCTTGGAAAAGTCATAAGATCACCCTGGAGCTTATCAAGGTCTTTCTGTGCAACTATGTATATAGCTGCTGCTTTAGCTGCTGCGAGGGCTTCAAAGTGTCTTCGCTCAAGACCTGGGGTGTCTGTACTAAGTTGCCTTAGATGCCCCTTTAGCATATCCCAGAGATTCATAATATCAAACCTATGTGCTATCGAGTCACCACCACGATCTACTACAGAAACTCTAAGGGCTACTGGATCATCTGTAGGTATATCTAATACTATTCTGTATGATTCAGATTCAGATATTAGTTTCATTATTTCTCCTCTTCTTCCCAAAAGCCTGGTAGTATCTTACTTGCTCTCTTAGTTTAACTGGCTCGTGATTCAGTATTCTATGAAGAGTTGTTAAGAGAATACTGGACATATCGTCTGCATGAAAGATACCTATAGAATCAAACTCTCTATACAGTGGGCCATGAGACCAGAGTTCCCAATCATTTCTAAGCTGCCTACCAAAAGTATGATGGTATGTAGCTATCGCATCCTCTGGTGCTGTCTTTCTGAAAGAGCTCTGTGACATACCAGGCTCTGCAAGTAAGATTTTAATAGCTTCAGGAATCGTCTGCGGTATCTGCATCATCTTCCTCCTTCGGTCGTGAACAGTCTTCCTTATGCTCGAGTATCTCATTCAATGGATCATAGGCAGCTCCACAATGATCACAAGAGAGCTCAGAATCAGCCTTATGAACAAGCACTTCCACAACCTCTTTCTTGGGAACTCTATTCAGCAGTTCTCCAAGTACCATCCGCTCAAAGCGTGAGCTTGTGTAAGTAGCAGGCTGCATAAGCATTGCAAGTGCTGCCATAATCAGTTCGTTGTCTGTTAATTCTGCTGGTTCTAAGTATTCCGTCATTCTATTGCCTCCTTATTTAGTTCCTCAATTATTACAGGATCTCCCACGAATACTGGAAGGTCACCGTAGTAGTGCTCAATATGAGCAATATGCTTGACTTCAGTGACACGGAGAGTCTTGTCTGTTACCAGAGTATCTGTGTCAATAGCTATCTGTACAAGTATTGCAATAATACAACCCAGCAGAAATATTTTAACCACTTCTATAAAAGGACTCATATACCCTCCCAGATCGTTTAAAAATTAAACGGCCGACTTGTTCCATAAACATACTGGAACGAATGGATCAAGACGACCGTCATATATCTTACACCACTTTGGCCTGTTAGCATAGATCTTACAACCGAAAGGTGTAAGGTTAGCACAGTCTATAGCAATTACTACATGGAGTAGATCAGCAGCGAATTTCACTACCTTGAATCCCTTGGCCTCGTAGAACTCCAGAGCTTCCTTATTATCCTTATCATAGGCGGTGGGGATTACTGTAAGCTTACAACACTCAAAGCATTTAAGGCACAAATCACTCCGGAGTTTCTTTTCCCTGTCTTCCCGTTTAAGTAGTGGTATCAGCTTTGCTGTCGTAGTCATCAGCTTGCTCTTCCTCCTTTTGATATTTTGAACTTGGTGTTATGCCACCTACGCCAGTAACCATTACTATATTTGTAAAGTCATTGTCAACACCGCAGGCAGAGCAGACATAACCAAGTGGTACCTGAACAAGTCTGGCTTGTCCACCAATCAGTGCGCTCATGAAGTGGACTTGAAATATTGGTACCATTGCTATACAACCACAGTTGCACTCTAAGATTGGTAGGTCTCCTACATTGACATGCGCTTGCATATGTTTAGGTTTTAATTCTTCAGGCATCTTCTTTCTCCTTTTTGCTTTTAAACAGCAGTGTAACAGCTGTATGTTCTGGAAACGGATCAAGAGTCATACCAGGAGTTGATGTGATTGTAAGAGTAAAGTGTTCTTCTATATACTCCCTCACAGCCTGTATCATATCTCCAGGTGTTAAGTAAATTATTCTATATGTTCCGATCTCACTTTTCATCCTCTTTCTCCTTCATGACACCTGCCAAGCGTTTAGTAGTAATAGCATAACACTCATGGCTATTATCACAGCCGCTGGCAAACATCTGTAATTTAACTGCAGCTTCAAGAGAAGAGCCTGAACCCATAAAGGGATCGTAGACTCTTAATCCTGGTAAGGCTACACGCTCGAGTAGATTAGTCAGTAACGGTACAGGCTTCTCGTATTGATGTAAGCGATTAGACTCTGTCACTGGTGGACATGGTATCCAGTCAGGCATACCTTGTTTCACTATCCTTGAATCATCCTTGCGAATGTATAGTAACATTTCATAGCAAGAAGCTGGCCAGGAAGCCGGAACGTTGCACTGTCCTGTTTCCTGCTTAGTCCAGATTAAAGGCTTTACAAAGACACGCCAGCCAGTGTCAAGGAAAAGCTTTCTGATAGTGTGATAATGCTCCGGTGCTACAAAAACATAGCCATGCGCATCCTTCGCTGTAAAGCGATATGACTCATGTGCCAGTGCAATATAAGCAGTAAGAGCAAGGTCATATTCATCTGGTATTGTATAACCAGCCACGGACATACCACCAGTCTTACCACCTATACCTATAGCGAGTTTGTGAGCTTCAATGCCATACAGCGGATCAGTAAGCAAGATATCTACACTACCATCAGGTTGCCCTTTCATATGCTCAAGAGCATCACCCTCATGTATAGTAAAGACATCCTTGTGCTCCTTAATCTTTTCCTCAAAATCCTGGAGTTTGCTTACAGTATCAATAACCTTTGCTAAGCCCTTGGCAGCCTTGGTAATCTCAGACTTCTTCTTAGCCTTGAGTAGCTGCGGGAATTGCTCAACCATTGCAGCAATGTCAATCTGCTGCTTAACATGACCTTTTGTCTTACCAAGAATCTTCGCTGTGTCAGACATAGAGTGTCCAACTGCTTGACCAGGACTTGTAGCACCAAACTTTTTCTGATACCGCTCGTGAAGTTCCTTGACAGCCATAGCTTCCTCAGCAGGAGTATAATCCTTCCTGTGAAGGTTAGCTTCAAGTTCAAGCATACGCATCTCATCTGGGTCTACAGTATCACGGTACACAGCAGTGACTTGCATCCCAGCAAGGATACAGGCGGCCAGTCTACGACCACCATCTATAAGTTCCATTTGCCTGTTGATTACGATAGGAAGAATCTGACCAGTCTTCTTGAAAGAGTCTGCAAGAGCTTGTAAGTCTCCGAGGTCTTTCCTGAAACGCTCCAGTCCTTCCCTAACTGTTACTTCTGTGGGGTTGATCGTAATAAGTTCCAATTTGTCTCCCTTTACTGAATTCTGCGTGTTCGATGAGGATCATTTTTATTTCTCTGTCGTAGTGCATAAGCTGCTCTGCACTTAGAGTGAAAGAAGCGTCTTCCTTTATCATAGACTTTTATGTTATCAGGACTATCATATACCTGACAGAATCGACATCTTCTCCAGTGAACATTCCCACAGGCTTTAAGAGCGTCAGCTCTTAGGTGTAAAAGTTGATGGTATTCCTGGTCTTCGCATATGACTAAGTTATTATTACTGGTATTTCTTACATCACCATCTAAGTGGTGAACAAGTGCAAAGTCAGGTAAAGGCTTACCTAACACTTTCTCTGCAATTTTTCGGGATCTTATATAAGACATAAATTACTCTATTAAGGTTTAGATCTTAAACAATTCTTAGGACTTACCCCTTTCTTAAAAAGGCTTTCATGGTCAAGCCATTCAGGTATGAGTGAACACTCTGCTGCGTGAGCAAGCTCCCATGCGATTCCTGTACTATTATCAAAGCCTTCAAGGTCTAAGACCCAGAAATCATCACACCTTGAGATCATGATTCCGTCATGTTCAAGGAGTCTATTGTACATCAGAGTAATGCCTGGAGTCTTGTTAGCGAGTTCTGCTATAGGATGCCAGTGGGCAATAGGACTGTAGATAGGAATGTCCCAGGAATGAAGGATCAAGGCAGCATGACACACCTGGCGGTATCTCTTGATCTTGATGTTATGATCCTTGTGGGTGTATGGTGAGGCAAGGTAGATGAGTTTTTTCATGTGGTCTCCTTAAAGTTTACGCTTATAAGTAATCATAAAGTCTGGTTCAGGTATTCTCTGTACACTACTATCACCAAGTTTTACGATATGTTCTCTCACTGCCCACTTTGCTGCATCTGCTTTCATCTTTAAAGACCAAGTTTCCAGCTGTGCTAAGGTAGGTATGTGCTCTTCTTTAACTACTTTAGATAACAGATCATGGAGTGTTTTCACAATACCTCCTATATTAATCCAAGTTTCTTTAACATATCCAGCTGCTCTATATTAACAGCTATTTTCTTACCGGCTTTCTTTCTCCCTCCAGCACGTGACGGCTTTGTCTGAGTCAGGACTGTATTTAAGTCAACTTCTCTTCGCTGTTGATAATTAGTCATGAATTCAAGCCTGCCAATAACGTCAAGGGATAGGT
>SDBT01007426.1_pt1 | contig 18019 bp, 17 predicted proteins | sample 2277101 | NCBI WGS metagenome assembly SDBT01 (sample SAMN10404973, study PRJNA504765) | marine sediment metagenome | isolation source: marine sediment core GS10_PC15, 103 cmbsf | place: Arctic Ocean: Southern Knipovich Ridge | collected 2010 | reverse complement strand
GAAAGAATGGGGTATTATTACCCTTAATGTCAACTTAGAATAGTCGATATGATAAAACTGGATATCTCAACAGCGCTTTTCTTTTATCTCTTATTTAGTGTAATCGGGGTACTTTTACTTTGGGTACTTTTCGGCTTAAGGACAAAGAGGCCCTCTTTTAAGAAAGACGAAGATTGCGTATGGAGGTGTTCTATTTGCGCAAGTTTATACATTGATTCTAGAAATCAAGATTTGTCGAGATGTCCGCAATGCGGCAGTTACAATAAAAGAAGAAATATGAAGGAGGCGATGCAGGCATGATTACGGAAATCGGGATAGTAGCGGGGGAGATTTGGCATTTTCTTGAAAAGCATAACAAATCTTCCGAGCTGGAAGGCATATTAAAAGGCATAGATAAAAGCCGCGATACCATTCTTATGAGTATCGGATGGCTGGCAAGAGAGGGGCATGTCATTTTAGAAGGAGAAGGGCCGAGTTATACAGTTAGTTTAAGGAAATAAATTCGAACGTTCAGAGAAGAAATTCACAGAAGATTGATTTACGAAAATCGAAGATTTTCGTAAATCAAGTTCTCATTAAAAAAAAGGAGGACCAATGGAAAGAAAGAAGAAACCAGGTGAGATACTCCCCATTATTCCACCACTGAAGGTGCTGGAGTACACAACTATAAATAAAAGGTTTGGTTGGTGGTCTGCCGTGGTGCTTTTGGAAAGTTATGGCAGAAAACAGGTTTGTTTCTATCTCTGGCAGAAGCGCGGTGAAGCGTGGAAAAGGAAGCAAAAATTCGCCATACACAGCCAGGAAGACTGGGAGCTAATCACTGATGCCGTTAATAAGTTGATCGACGTATTAACATAGTCTGATACTCGATATTCTATACTTTATTCTTTGTATGAAGTCATGGATTATTTGCGAGTATCGAATATCTAGCATCTTTTCATCATGAAAACAAAAATAGTTTACTCCGAGAAATACTATGTAGACATAGGTGCGCATGTATTTCCAACTGCCAAATATAGACTGGTTAAGAGAAGATTGGAATCCGATAAGGGCCTTTGCTCAAAGATTGAGTTTCTCGAACCTGGTTTGGCAAGTGAATCAGATATCCTTCTGGTTCACGATAAAGTTTATTTAGACAAGTTAAAAAATGCCGGACTTTCTATAAAAGAAATACTTACAATGGAATTGCCGTATTCGGAGGGACTTTCGACGGCTTCCATCCTTTGTTGCGGCGGGACGATTCTTGCCTCAAAAATAGCCCTTGAGGGACGAATTGGAATTCATCTTGGCGGAGGATTCCACCACGCCTTTCCGGACCACGGAGAAGGCTTTTGCGTGTTAAATGATATAGCGGTAGCAGTAAAGAGAATCAAACATCAAATATCAAAAATCAAAAAGGCGCTAATCATTGACTGTGATTTACATCAGGGAAACGGAACCGCTTTCATATTCAGGGATGATAAAGATGTATTTACATTTTCCATCCATCAGCAAAATAACTACCCATTTTATAAGCCAAAAAGCGATTTAGACATAGGACTTGCTGACAGGACCAAGGATAAGATTTATTTAGATCATTTAGAGAAAAATATACCGAGAATTATAAGTGATTTTAAACCCGATTTTATAATGTACGTTGCAGGGGCAGATCCGTATGAGAATGACCAGATAGGCAATCTTGGCCTGACTAAAGAAGGCCTAATCAGGCGCGACGAATTTATTTTTTCGCAGGGCCGCAATTACGGAGTGCCGATAGCCGTAGTTTTAGCAGGTGGCTATGCGTATCGAAAGGTCGATACGGTCGAGATACATTTTAACACGATAAAGACGGCAATAGAGGTGCTTGGATAGTGAAAATTCCAAACAGGCCGGCTTGGTTATTGGTTATTGTTTGTATCTCGTTTCTTGTATCTTGTTATTTTGTAGATGCGGAGGAGAGAATGGACCCGATAAAACTACCGAAACCAAAGCTGAAGAGTGATGTTTCGCTGGAGGAAGTAATTGAAAAAAGAAGGTCTGTTAGGAGTTATTCTTCAAAAGAATTAACGATGGAGCAAATAAGCCAGCTCTTGTGGGCAGCGCAGGGGATAACAGATAGAAGGGGTTTTCGCGCAGCGCCTTCCGCAGGAGCGCTTTATCCGCTTGAAATATATATAGTTAATAGAAACGGACTTTATCACTATATTCCCGAAGGGCATATTTTGGAAAGAAAAACTGATAAGGATTTAAGGCCTGATTTGGCTCGAGCTGCTTTAGGTCAGCATTCCGTCGAGACTGCGCCTTTTGATATGATTATTTGCGCCGCCTATGAGAGGGTTACGTTAAGATATGGCCAACGCGGAATTCGCTATACGGATATAGAGGTGGGACACGCAGCCCAGAATGTACACCTAGAGGCAGTTCGGTTAGGTTTGGATTCGGTTCCTGTAGGCGCGTTTCGGGACGACGCAGTTTCGAAAGTTTTGAGTTTGCCGAAGAACGAAAAACCGGTTTATATTATAGCGATAGGGTATAAGAAGTGAATAGAAGAAAGAAAAACAATTTTTTGATAGTTGCTCCGACACTTCGCAAAAGATTTATCACAACATCGTCATTGCGAGGGCCGAAGTAGTAAAAAGGGGTCTGACCACTTTTTGCACGTTAGATGAAAACTTATGAAGGATACAGAAAAGAAAACAAACGACAAATGGTATTTCAAGAATTGGGTTTTGGTGGTTGGCTTTCTATGCGTTGGGCCACTCATTTTGCCGCTGGTTTGGTTTAACCCTTGCTTTAATCAGAAAACAAAAATAGTGATAAGCATTGTTATCGTTATCATAACTTATTTTTTAACGATTTCGATGTATAAATCTATTAAGGTAATATTGGGCTATTACGAACAGATATTTGAAATGATGTAGAGGTACTTCGTAACTTTGGGGCGGTAGTTCAGCTGGAAGAACGCCTCGTTCGCAACGAGGAGGTCGGCAGTTCGAGTCTGCTCCGCTCCACCACTAAATGATTTGGCCTTCGGTGCCAAAAAGTGTGGTATGATGCAAAAATTCAAACTCGTTAGCAAATACAAACCTGCAGGAGATCAGCCGCAGGCAATTGAGCGGCTTGTTAACGGGTTAAAGGAAAAAAAGCGTTTTCAGACCCTTTTGGGGGTCACTGGAAGCGGGAAAACTTTTAGCATGGCTAATGTCATTGAGCGGATACAGGAACCAACTCTTATTATTTCCCATAATAAAACTCTTGCAGCTCAATTATACAGTGAATTTAAGGAATTTTTTCCGCATAACGCGGTGGAATATTTCGTAAGTTATTACGATTACTACCAGCCGGAAGCCTATATTCCGCAGACAGATATTTATATAGAGAAGGATGCGTCTATCAACGATAATATAGATAGGTTGCGCTTGTCCGCAACCAGTTCACTTATGTCAAGGAGAGATGTTATTATTGTCGCAAGCGTTTCATGCATTTATGGTCTGGGTTCACCAGAGGAATATGGTGATTTTCTTTTAGTTGTAGAAGTCGGGGATAGATTTTCGCGCGAAGATATGCTTAAAAAACTTGTGGATATACATTACGAAAGGAATGATTATGAATTTCAGCGCGGAAGATTCAGGGTAAAAGGAGATACGGTTTGCATATACCCGGCCTACACCGAAACCGCGTATAGGATTGAGCTTGCGTTTGACAGAGTAGATAAAATCAAAGAAATTGATCCCTTAACCGGTGAAACCATTTGCCAGCAGAAAAAAATAGCGATATACCCGGCAAAACATTTTGTAACAACACCCGATAAAATGGAACGGGCAATTTCGGCAATAAGGGAAGAGTTGGAAGAGCGGTTAAAGTTTTTTAGGGATCAGGGAAAACTCTTAGAGGCACAGCGATTGGAAACAAGGACAAAATACGATATCGAAATGATGGGAGAGCTAGGCTACTGTAACGGCATCGAAAATTACTCAAGGCACATTTCAGGAAGACCGCCTGGTTTAAGGCCATGGTGCCTTATTGATTATTTTCCCGATGAAATTTTCACTATCATTGACGAATCGCATGTCACGATTCCACAAATAAATGGAATGTATAAAGGCGACAGATCCAGAAAAGAAACGCTTGTTGAGTATGGCTTCAGGTTGCCTTCAGCCCTGGATAACAGGCCGCTAAAATTTGAGGAGTTTATCGAGCTTGTTAAAGAAGTCGTCTTTGTATCGGCGACACCGGCTCCCTATGAAATAGAGCTTTCAAAAGATGTGGTTGAGCAAATTATAAGACCGACAGGGTTGATTGACCCGCCAGTAATAGTAAAACAAACATCAGGCCAGATTGATAATTTGATTGACGAGATAAAAACCAGGGCCCGAGCAAAAGAAAGGACTCTTGTAACGACCATTACAAAAAGACTTGCAGAAGATTTAGCGAATTACTTGGCCGAGGAAGGAATCAGGGTGAAGTATTTACATTCTGAAATTGACGCTATTGAAAGGGTGGAGATCTTAAGGGATTTAAGGCTTAGAAAATTTGATTGCCTTGTAGGAATAAATTTGTTGAGAGAAGGGTTGGATTTACCCGAGGTTTCGTTGGTCGCGGTTTTAGATGCCGACAAAGAAGGTTTCCTGCGAAGCTCAACATCGCTTATACAGGTAGCCGGCAGAGCCGCAAGAAATATAAACGGAACCGTGATAATGTATGCGGATAATATGACAAATTCAATGAAGCGGGCTATGCGCGAAACAAATAGACGCAGAAAAACGCAGTTAGAGTTCAATGAAAAACATAATATTAAACCAGCGAGTATAAAGAAGGCAATACGGGAAGGGATAGAATCCTATAGGAGGGCAAAGGAGATTATAACAAGAGTTGCCGGTGAAACGCAGGACGAATACGAAATTGCATCTTTGATTTCAGAGTTGGAAGAGGATATGAAGGTTGCCGCCAGAAACCTACAGTTTGAAAAGGCGATTGTATTGAGAGAACAGGTTAAGGAATTGAAGAGGAAAACTAGAAATGAAAAATGAAAGATTAAGATGGAAATATTAATGGATACCAAAATACTGAATCTATTCAGAAAGCACCCAAACGAATATCTATCGGGTGAAGAGATAAGTCGTAAGCTGAAGGTCTCGCGGACTGCGGTATGGAAACACATAGAGAAGCTGCGCGAAATCGGATACGATATAGAAGCTATGCCGCACTTGGGATATAAGCTTAAAGGTGTCCCCGATAAGATGATTCCGGATGAGATAAAATACGGATTAAATACCAGGATTTTTGGTAAAAAGATTTATTCTTTTGAATTAACGGATTCGACAAACAAGATAGCATATGATTTAGCCGAGAAGGGCGCGGATGAAGGAGCAGTGGTTTTAGCCGAACAGCAGAAAAAAGGTAAGGGTCGCCTCGGTAGAATTTGGATTTCACCGCCGGGAGGCATTTACATGTCATGCATAATAAAGCCGGACATAAGGCCTAACGAAATTCAAGAATTTACGCTTGTTACGGCACTTAGCGTTGCTGATTCTATAATGGATCTAACAGGTCTGGAGGTTCGAATAAAGTGGCCAAACGATATCCTTATAAACAGAAAAAAGGTTTGCGGTATTCTTACCGAAATGAAGGCAGAAAGCGATAGGATTGATTTTATTATATTAGGTATAGGTGTAAATGCGAATACGAACGAAAAGATTTTACCCCAGGGGGCAACATCTTTAAAAGCCGAACTTAAGGAGCGAATTTCAAGAGTCGAACTTGTAAGATCAATTCTCTTTAACCTGGAAAAAGAGTACGGTATCTTTAAAGAAAAGGGTTTCAAGGGGGTTCGGGACGAAATTAAGAATTTATCTGCAACACTCGGAAAGCGTGTTAAAGTTACAAGCTATGATAAGGTTTATGAGGGGGAGGCGATGGATATAGATGAGGAAGGGGCGCTTATCCTTAGATTGGATACGGGCTTGATGCAGCGTATATTGAGCGGAGATGTAATTTTAGTACGGTGAAAAACGAACAGGGTCCCAATATGATACTCGCAATAGATATAGGTAATACCAATATAAGCGTTGGCTTGTTTAGAGGAAAGACGCTCATGAAGAAGTTTCTTTTTTCCAAGTCAAAAATTAAGAAATATATCAAAAATGTAGATAAAGTTATAATCGTAAGCGTTGCACCGAAAAGACTGAAAGGACTCTTAAGAGTTTTGAGGAAAATGTCAAACACACCTATATATATAGTAGGAAAGCATATAAAGGTTCCCTTGAAGTCCCTATATAATCCTAAAGAAATAGGGCAGGATAGGCTTGTTACAGCTTATGCTGCAAGTAGATTGTATGGTACCCCGGTGCTTATGATAGATTTTGGAACAGCGGTAACCCTTGACGTTGTATCAAAACAAAATTTATATGTAGGGGGTCTTATTTTACCGGGAATTAAGATGTCATTGGAGTCGCTGCATAAGAAAACAGCCTTTTTGCCTGAGGTTGAGTTCAGAAAGGCAAAACAGTTTATAGGGAAGAATACCAAAGACAGTATCGCAAGCGGTATGGTTTACGGCTATGTCTCGATTTGTGAAGGTTTAATAGAACGATTTAAGAAGAAATTTAAGGGTCTAAAGGTTCTAGGTACAGGCGGTGACGCCAAACTTATCTCAAATTATACCTCCTCCATCCAAAAAGTGGATGAAAACCTCTCCTTAAAGGGTATCTCTCTTCTTAGCTCTCTCCTTCAGAAATAAATCTTTTTCTCGCGCCTCCACAGTCTATGGGCAAACTTTATTAGCACTCAAATTTGATGAGTGCTAATAATTTAAAAAAAATCCTTGACATCGGCTGTATTTTCTATATAATAGGGCTACTTGTTAGCACTCAAATTTAGGGAGTGCTAAGCGAAACGGGTCACTCGCCGCTACAACTTGAGTAAGGGCGGCTCGGGACAAATTTTGAATACAAAAATTGGAGGGTAAAAGATGCAGATCCAACCATTGGGTGACAGGATATTAGTAGAAGTCCTGGAAGCAAAAGAAAAGACAAAAAGCGGCATAGTTCTGCCGGATACAGCAAAGGAAAAACCTCAGGAGGCAAAAATAGTAGCAGTTGGAAAAGGCCGCGTTTCAGATGAAGGTAAAACCATAGCACCCGAAGTAAAAGTAGGGGACAAAGTTTTGTTTGGAAAATATACCGGAACGGAAATAACCATAGATGAAAAAGAATATTTAATGCTTAAGGAAGAAGATATCTTAGCGATAATCAAATAGTGGTAAGTCGTAAGTAAAGAATTTAGAACTTACGACTTAAAACTAACAAAGAGAACAAGGAGGATAAAAAAATGGCGAAACAATTAGCATTCAGTGAGGAGGCAAGACGCAATATACAAAAAGGCGTTGAGATTCTCAGCAAGGCCGTAAAGGTTACACTTGGCCCCAGGGGACGAAATGTAATATTAGACAAAAAGTTCGGTTCCCCAACAATTACCAAGGACGGTGTTACCGTTGCTAAAGAAATCGAACTGAAAGACCCTTACGAAAATATGGGTGCTGAAATGGTGAAGGAAGTAGCGTCAAAGACCAGCGATACAGCAGGCGACGGCACAACTACAGCAACAATCCTGGCGGAAGCCATATTTAAGGAAGGTCTTAAGAATGTCACTGCCGGGGCGAACCCCATGTCTGTTAAGCGCGGCGTTGAAAAAGCAGTAGAAAAGGTCGTAGAGGAGTTAAAGAATATCTCAAAGCCGGTAAAAGGCAAGAAAGAAATATCTCAGGTCGCCGCTATCGCTGCGAACAACGACGAAGTAATAGGTAACCAGATAGCAGAGGCAATGGAAAAAGTGGGCAAAGACGGTGTTATTACAGTCGAAGAAGCAAAATCCATCCGTACACACTTAGATATCGTGGAAGGTATGCAGTTTGATCAGGGTTATCTTTCACCATATTTTGTCACTGACCCAGAGCGCATGGAAGCAGCGCTGGAGAACCCCTACATATTAATTTGTGAAAAGAAGATTTCCAGCATGAAAGATATGCTACCGCTCTTAGAAAAGATAGCCAGAACCGGAAAACCCCTTTTAATTATATCCGAAGATACGGAGGGTGAGGCATTGGCTACTCTGGTCGTGAATAAAATAAGGGGAACTTTCCAGTGTTGCGCCGTTAAGGCGCCGGGTTACGGAGACAGACGAAAAGAAATGCTTGAGGACATTGCAGTATTGACAGGAGGAAAGGCAGTAACAGAAGACCTGGGCATAAAACTGGAAAATATAAGATTAGAAGATTTAGGAAGGGCAAAAAAGGTAACAGTCGACAAAGAAAATACAACTATAGTTGAAGGCGAAGGGAAGCAATCCGAAGTAAGCGCGAGAATTGCTCAAATCAAAAAGCAAATAGAGGAAAGCGACTCTGATTATGATAAAGAGAAACTACAGGAAAGGCTTGCCAAACTCGCAGGCGGAGTCGCTGTAATAAATGTAGGTGCGGCAACAGAGACAGAAATGAAAGAGAAAAAGGCAAGGGTTGAAGATGCGCTTCATGCGACAAGGGCTGCTGTTGAAGAGGGAATAGTACCCGGTGGCGGAGTTGCATATTTGAGAACTATAAAGGCGCTCGATGAGTTGAAACTAGACGGAGAGGAAGCAGTAGGTATAAAGATACTTAAGAGGGCCCTGGAAGAGCCGATAAGGCAGATTGCGGATAACTCAGGAAAAGAAGGATCCATAATTATGCAGAAGGTTCTGTATGCCGAAAAAGATACCATGGGTTATGATGCGCAGAACGATAAATTTGTAGATATGATCGAAATGGGTATAATTGACCCGACAAAAGTTGTAAGAACCGCGCTTCAGAATGCAGCCAGCATAGCAGCGCTTATGTTGACCACCGAGGCATTGGTAAGCGATATACCAGAGGAAGAGAAAGCGCCTGCAATGCCTGGCGGAATGCCACCGGGCGGCGGGATGTATTAAGAAGAAGTAGTAAGAGAGTAAGTCGTAAAGGGCGAGAAGAAATTCTCGCCCTATTTTTATCCCCATTTATCCCCACTTTACCATTGACTTTATGGTATAATCTTTGTATTATATAACCCAATCTTTTGGGGGGAGTTTTCGATAGCGGGTTTAGTCCTTTTGAGGAAAGCTCATCCCCATAATAGTAGCAAGGAGTTATTTATGGGAGATTATATTGGCATAAGGCGAAAGGCCAGGCGGTGTTACGGTTTTGACGAAGTTGCATTAGTGCCCGGCAAAGTTACTATCAATCCTTCCGAAGTAGATATCTCATTTACGATAGACAGGCTGAAGTTTAAAATCCCGATTATTGCCTCTGCCATGGATGGCGTTGTAGATGTAAAATTTGCTATTGCCATGGGTAAATTGAACGGCATGGCAGTATTAAATTTAGAGGGTATTCAGACGAGGTATGAAAATCCCGAAAATGTATTAAAAAAGTTAACCAGGGTCTCTCCGGAAGCTGCGACAAAACTCCTCCAGTATATTTATAAGGAACCAATAAAGAAGAGATTAATTACAAAGAGGATAAAACAGCTAAAAAAAGCCCGGGTCCCTGCAATTGTAAGTTCAATACCACAGAAGGCGGAAGAATTCGGCCGGATTGCCCAGGATGCCGGTTGTGACATTTTTGTTGTCCAGGCCACTGTTGCGACAGTAAAGCATTTATCAAGAGAATATAAAATCCTGAATTTCAGCAGATTCTGTAAAGCTATGAAGGTTCCGGTAATTATCGGAAACTGCGTTACATATGATGTCGCGCTTGAATTGATGAAAACAGGTGCCAACGGACTTTTGATCGGCATAGGCCCTGGCACTGCCTGCACTACACGAGGTGTTTTAGGGATAGGCATTCCACAGGTAACTGCTACAGTAGATTGCGCGGCAGCCAGAGACGATTATTTTAAAAAGACGAAAAGATATGTTAGCATTATTACCGACGGCGGTATGGCAACAGGCGGTGACATATGCAAGGCCTTTGCAAGCGGGGCAGACGCTGTTATGCTGGGCAATGCATTCGTTCGCGCCAAAGAAGCGCCTGGTAAAGGTTATCACTGGGGTATGGCAACTCCTCATCCAAACTTACCAAGGGGCACCAGAATCCGCGTAGGAACAAGCGGAACGCTTGAAGAAATTATTTACGGCCCTGCCCGCACTGACGACGGCACTCAAAATTTAGTCGGCGCTCTTATGACAAGCATGGGAGGAGTCGGCGCAAGCAATATAAAGCAAATGCAGAAGACAGAGATTATAATAGCGCCATCAATTCAGACCGAGGGCAAGGTATATCAAATTGCGCAGCGAGTAGGAATGCGGAAGTAAAAGAACCAATACCACACCCGATATGGGAAAAGGTTAGTCGTACAAATTATAGATTATAGATGAAACGCCATAGCGATTTTGTCCACCTCCATGTCCACACTCAATATAGCCTTCTTGACGGTGCATGCAAGATAGGTAACCTCCTTGATTTAGCCGCAAGATTCAAAATGCCGGCCTGCGCTATAACCGATCACGGAAATATGTTCGGCAATGTCGAATTTTATCAAGAGGCCATCGATAGAGGCATAAAACCGATAATAGGTTGCGAGGCTTACGTTGCACCGGACTCGCGTTTTGAAAAATCATCAAGGGGTATTAAAGAGGCATCATTTCACCTCGTACTTTTGGCCAAAGACGAAACAGGTTATAAAAACCTGATGAAGCTTGTTTCTATAGGATACCTGGAAGGTTTTTACTACAGGCCGCGCCTTGACAAGGAAGTTCTGGCAAAATATAACGATGGACTTATTTGCCTTTCGGCATGTCTTAAGGGCGAGGTCGCCAGTTTAATAAATAAGGGAGAAATAGACTTAGCCAGAAGGACGGCGGATGAATACAGGCATATTTTCGGTAAAGGCAATTTCTATCTGGAAATACAGGACAACCTGATAAAAGAACAGGAAAAAATAAACAGGCAACTTATAGATTTTTCAAAAGAACTCGACATACCATTAGTCGCCACAAATGATGTTCATTATCTTACCAGAGAAGATGTAAGGGCGCATGAGGCGCTTCTTTGCATTCAGACCCAGGCCACATTAGATGACCCGAACAGAATGAAATTTCAGACAGAGGAATTCTATTTTAAGACATCCGATATAATGAAAAGAACCTTTGGCGCATCTTGCCCGGAAGCCATATCCAACACTTTGGAAATAACGGAGAAATGTAACCTGGAATTAGATTTTACTAAAACACACCTGCCTCATTATCATCCGCCGGACGGACAGACCAGAAAACAATATCTGCGCAGCCTCGTAGACGAAGGCTTGAAGAAAAAATATAAAACTATAGATGAAAATCTAAAAGAACGCGTTAATCACGAACTTAAAATAATAGAACAAAGTGGTTATCAGAGTTATTTTTTAATAGCGTGGGATTTTGTAAATTATGCAAAATCAAAAGGCATACCTGTCGGGCCCGGCAGGGGTTCGGCGGCCGGAAGCGTTGTGAGTTACTCGCTCGGGATAACGGACATAGACCCGACTAAATACGATTTACTTTTCGAAAGGTTCTTAAATCCAGAACGCATTACCCTTCCCGACATAGATATAGATTTTTGCTATGAAAGGCGAAATGAAGTAATCGAATACGTTATAAATAAATACTCTAAAAGCAACGTTGCCCAGATAATCACATTCGGCACCATGATGGCAAAAGGTGTTGTAAGGGATGTCGGAAGGGTTATGGGTATGGCATATGCCGAAGTCGATAGAATAGCAAAACTCATCCCGAATGACTTAAATATTACCTTAAACCAGGCACTTAAGGCAGAACCGGAACTGAAAGAACTTTATCGCACCGATTCAAGGATTAAGGAATTGATAGACGTATCAAAAAGATTAGAAGGGCTTACAAGGCATGCCTCAACCCATGCCGCCGGTGTCGTTATAAGCGAAAAGCCCCTGGATAATTACGTACCGCTTTATAAGACAAGCGAAGATATGATTACCACCGGCGTTCCGATGAAATCTCTTGAGAAGGTAGGTCTTCTCAAGATGGATTTTCTGGGCCTGAAGACACTTACGGTTATAAGTCAAGCCTTAAAAATCATAAAGAGGACTAAAAATATAGATATAGAAATAGAAAAAATCCTTCTTGAGGACACAGCCACATTTAAGCTTTTAGCGAACGCCGAATCCATAGGGGTATTTCAATTGGAAAGTTCGGGGATGAGGGACCTGTTAAAGAAATTAAAGCCGGAAAAATTCGAGGATATAATTTCGCTTCTGGCCCTGTTCAGGCCCGGTCCGATAGGAAGCGGTATGCTGGACGACTTTATGAGAAGGCGGCATGGCGAGATAAGGATTAGATATGACCACCCAAAATTAGAGCCGATTTTAAAAGATACTTATGGAATAATTGTTTTTCAGGAGCAGGTTATGAGGATTGCTTCAAACCTGGCCGGTTTCAGCCTTGCAGAAGCCGATAATTTAAGACGGGCAATGAGTAAAAAAACTCCGGAGGTCATGACAGAGGCAAGGAAAGATTTTATCGATGGGTGCATTAGCAATGCAATCACCAAACCTATAGCAGAGAAAATATTTAGTCAGGTTGAGTATTTCTCGGGTTACGGCTTTAACAGAAGTCACAGCGCGGCCTACGCACTGATAAGTTACAGAACAGCATATCTTAAGGCAAATTTCCCGGTGGAATTCATGACAGCGCTGCTTAGCAGCGAAAAAGACAATACAGATAAGATAGCCTCCTATATTAATGAATCTCTCCGTATGGGTATAAAGATTTTACCGCCCGATGTAAACGAGAGTTTCGCCAATTTTACCGTTGTCGGGAAAAGTATAAGATTTGGTATGGCCGCTGTTAAAAATGTCGGTCGCGGCGCCATTGACTCAATAATAACCTCGAGAATGAAAATCGGGAAATTTAAATCGTTGTACGACTTTACCGAGCGCATTGATTCGAGACTGGTTAATAGGAAAGTTATAGAGTCGCTGATAAAATGCGGCGCCTTTGATAGTGTCGGTTCTTTCAGGTCGCAAGAGATGGCAATTCTGGATAATGCCATGGAGGTGGCCGGAGGCATACAAAAGGACAGGCTTAACGGACAATTGTCTTTTTTTGATACTTTTGAAGCAGAAGATACTTTTAAGAAGACGTTTCGTGAAATTCCGGATATACCGGAATGGCCGGAAAATCAATTATTGGCTTATGAAAAGGAGATGCTCGGTTTCTACATAACCAAACACCCATTAGCAAGTTTTGAAAAATTACTCAAAAGTTATTCCACCTGCCAGGTTCAGGATTTTCCATCGAGAAAAGACGGCGAAGAGATACTTCTGGGCGGGATAATGAGTAAGGTTAGGATCACAACCACGAGGAAAACAGGAGAAAAAATGGCGATAGTAAATTTTGAAGACTTAAGCGGCTCCTGTGAAGTATTAGTATTTCCAAGCACTTTTAAAAATGTTTCCTCACTGGTTAGAACGGATGCGATAGTTTTTATTAAGGGTAGATTGAGTTTTAGAGAAGACGAACCCAAATTAATAACAAGCGAAATCGTAACAACAGAAGATGTAAAGAGCCACTATACGCGGGCTATATTTATAAATCTCCCAACAACGGGGCTTGACAAACACTTACTGGATAGTTTAAAAGAAAAACTTGTTAAACATCCCGGCAGGGTACCCGTATATTTGAATTTCATAGAGCCGGGAGGCAAAAGAACAAGGGTTTCCATAGGCAAGGGTTTTAATGTAGCGGTAGATGATCACCTGTTAGAAGATGTAGAGGGAGTATTCGGAAAAGATTCGATGAGTTTTAAGGTGAATTAAATTGACGCTTTACATAACTTATGGTAATATAACTAGTTACGTCATTTCCAGTTATGATTGATAAGAAATTAGAAGACAATATAAAGAACACAAAGAGGTTTCTGGAATTCTGGTCTAAGTTCCACCAGTTGTATAGCTCGAAAGAAGAGAATTTTCTTTCGACCAGGACCCTCGTTAATTCCAGATTTCAAGATTTGATGGATTCCGCAGGTATGAAACACAGCCAGAGATTGACAAAGGGGCTTCCTATTTATGAAATTTTATCCATTGAAAATCTCTCCGGGATGTCGGATGAGAAGCTGAAAAGAATAGAAGAATGCTGGACGGATTCTTATTATTTCTTAAGGGGTGTTTTAAATCGATTTCAAAAAAAGAAAAAAAGGATAGAGAGATTTAACAAATTAGTTTTTACAATAAAAGGTTTCTTAAGGAGGAAAAAATGACGAAAAAGGAAATCGTACTGAAGATTGCCGATGAGACAGATACCAAGCAAATAAATGTCAAACTTATCGTTCAAAAGACGCTGGATACCATTATCGACAGCCTCTCAAAAGGCGAAACAGTGGAGCTCAGGAATTTCGGAATTTTTAAGGTGAAATCAAGAAATGGAAGAATGTGAAGAAACCCCAGAACCGGCGAAAATATTCCGGTTCCGGAAAAGAAGGTTGTAACATTTAAGCCCGGTCTTGTTATGAAAGAAAAGGTTAAATAGAGTCGTAAGTAGTAAGTTAGGAACAAGAAAATGAAGTATAAATCGATAAGGGGGATGGAAGATATACTGCCGCAGGATGTAGGAATTTGGCAGTGGCTGGAGCAAGCTGCGCGAAGAGAACTTGAATTTTATGGTTACGAAGAAATAAGAACCCCTGCATTAGAAGATACATCTATCTTTGTACGAAGTATAGGCGAGACTACAGATATTGTGACAAAAGAAATGTACACTTTTAAAGATAGAAAGGGAAGATCCTTAACCTTGAGACCAGAAGGTACAGCGCCTATCGTTAGAGCCTACATAGAACACTCCTTAGATAAGAAACCACCAAAGATAAAAAGATTCTATTGCATAGGGCCGATGTTCAGAAGCGAAAGGCCCCAGAAAGGGCGCTCTCGCCAATTTCATCAAATAGGTGTTGAAGTTATTGGGACACGTTCTATCCACGAAGATGCATTAATGATTATGCAGGTCAGTAAGATGCTTGAGGTTTTTGGTTTAAGAGATTTCACAATAAAATTAAATAGTCTTGGATGCGCAAAAGATAAATCCAGGTTCAGTATTAAATTAAAGGAATTTTTGGAAGATAAAAAAAATAGGTTGTGTACAGATTGTAAGGAAAGAATAAAAAGAAATGTATTGAGGGTGTTAGATTGTAAAAATGAATCTTGTGCCGAAGTAGTTCGGGAAGCCCCTGATATAGTAGACAGTTTATGCGAAACCTGTAAACCAGATTTTGAAAAGATTAAAAATACTCTGGGCGCCATGAAGATCAAATTCAAAGAAGTGAAAAATCTCATAAGAGGCTTGGATTATTACACCGGAACTGTCTTCGAGATTACTCATCCGGCTTTAGGTGGACAGAATGCGATAGGCGCAGGCGGAAGATATGATAATCTTGTAAAAGACTTTGGCGGGCCTGATGTTGGAGCAATAGGTTATGCCTTGGGAATAGAGCGGATAATATTAGCTCTCAAAAAAACAAAACCCCTTCCACAGTCTACAACTATATACATAGCTACGCTGGGTGATGCGGCAAAACTAAAAGGGGAAGTTTTGGCTGAACATATACGAACCGGCATAGGAAGAGATAAAGGTATGAAAATTAGGGTCATAACCGACAGCGAAGGTGGTCAGCTTAAATCGCAGATGAAAAGTGCCGACAAAAATAACGCTAAAATTACTTTAATTTTAGGGGAAGATGAATTAAAAGTCAAAAAAGTAACCATAAAAGATATGGTTACCGGCGACCAGAAACTCATTGATGAAGATTCCACAATAAAAGAGATGGCCGAAAGGCTGGAAAAGCCATGCTAAGAACTCACACTTGCGGTGAAATAAACGAGAAGCATATAGATAAAGAGGTTACCCTTGCCGGCTGGGTGCATGCCAGGCGGGACCACGGGGAACTTATATTTATAGATTTAAGGGATACCTACGGTATTACCCAGATAGTTTTTGACCCAGAGGTTGACAGAAAACTTCACACGGATACCCATCAGCTAAAGAGTGAATATGTAATTACCGTAAGGGGAAAGGTGCGAAGAAGGCCGAAAGGCACAGAAAATAAAAAGATGTCGACGGGCACGATAGAAATATTGGCAAGCAGTTTCGAGATACTGAATAAATCTCTTACGCCGCCATTTGAAATAGACGGTTCGGCTTCCGTTTCCGAAGAAGTGAGGTTGAAATATCGATACCTCGATCTGAGAAAACCGCTTATGCAGAAAAATCTACGGTTAAGGCACAGGGTAACAAAAATCATGAGGGATTTTCTTAGCGATAGGGACTTTATTGAAATAGAAACCCCTGTTCTTACAAAGTCTACACCGGAGGGCGCAAGAGATTATATTGTTCCTTCCAGAACAAATATAGGCAAGTTCTATGCGCTTCCGCAATCACCCCAACTTTTTAAACAGATACTAATGGTTTCGGGATTGGATAAATATTTCCAGATTGCGCGTTGTTTTCGGGACGAAGATTTGCGCGCTGACAGACAACCTGAATTTACGCAACTGGATATAGAAATGTCATTTGTCGAAGAAGATGATATATTTACTTTTTGCGAGGGCCTTTTGGCTAAACTTTTTAAAGATATCATGGGAATCTCTGTCAAGATACCCTTTCCCCGCTTGTCTTATGTAGATGCGATGTCGCGTTTTGGCACGGACAAACCCGATATGAGATTAGAAGTGGATGAGTTAAAAGATGTGACGCACCTTTTAAAGGATTGCGAATTTAAGATATTTCGAGACACCATAAAGGACAAAGGTAGTGTTATCGGATTTGTCGCGAGGAAATGTGCAGATTTTAGCCGCATGAAATTGGATAAATTGATAAAACTTGCCCAGGATAACGGCGCAAAGGGGTTGGCATATTTTAAAATAGAAAAAGACGGAATAAATTCTCCGATTCAAAAATTCTTTAAAGAAAACCAGTTAAATGCGCTAAAGGACCAGATGAATGCCGGCATCGGTGATTTGATTCTTTTGGTCGCCGATATTAAAGAAATCGCGCAGCAGGTATTGGGGCTTTTAAGAGGAGAGATAGCTAAATCTCGCGGATTGATAGACCGGGACGCCTTTTGTATGTTGTGGGTTATAGATTTTCCGCTTTTTAAATATAACATTGAGGAAAAAAAATGGGAATCAGAACATCATCCGTTTACCTCCTGCAGGCCGCAGGATATCCCGCTTTTAGAAAAAAGGGATTTTAAAAATATATATGCCAGATCCTACGACTTTGTTATAAATGGCATTGAGATTGCAAGCGGCAGCATAAGGATACACTCCAGAGAGTTACAGGAGAAGATTTTTGATGTAATCGGGCTAAAGCGGGAAGAGGCAAGAAAGAGGTTCGGTTTTTTGCTAGATGCCTTTGAATACGGCGCCCCACCTCACGGGGGCATTGCATTTGGACTCGACAGATTCATAACGCTTTTTACAAAGAGTCTTTCTATAAGGGATGTTATTGCGTTTCCAAAAACTCAGAAGGCAGTTTGTCCGCTGACGGGCGCACCGTCTCAAGTGGATGACGCCCAACTTAAGGAATTGCATATTAAAAAAGGGAAATAGGAAAAACAGGAGGTATTATGAGGTTAGCAGTTATGTTATTAGTCATTTTGTTGTTAATAACCGGTTGCAGCGGTGTCAAGACCTATACTTTTAAAAGAGATAGGGTTGATCAGGATATGCAAGTAGGAAACAAGGGCTATCTGGCCGGTACCCCTCCGCCTGCAGAAAGCCGCGAAGGCCTCAAGAGAACAATGATTGGTGTGGATGTAGAAATACCAATTCTTCCATGGGAAGAAGAAAAAAAGGTATCTCTTCCTCCAAGGCCTACAAGCGAAAAAGTCGAGCAGCCGCCCATAGAAGACAAAAAGATAATTATGGAATTTCCGGAAAAGAAAACCGAACCCGCAAGAGAACCCGAACCGCCCCAGATGATTAAAGGCGAGGTGGTTGAAGAAGAAGAGGAATGGATTAAGTAGTCG
>SDBT01007425.1_pt1 | contig 18022 bp, 14 predicted proteins | sample 2277101 | NCBI WGS metagenome assembly SDBT01 (sample SAMN10404973, study PRJNA504765) | marine sediment metagenome | isolation source: marine sediment core GS10_PC15, 103 cmbsf | place: Arctic Ocean: Southern Knipovich Ridge | collected 2010 | reverse complement strand
TCCCGCAGGGCCTTGACCTCGGTCCCCTGCAGCACCAGCCCCGCTTCGTACTTGTCCAGGATATGGTATTCGTGGCGCGCCCGGCGGTTGGCGCCGATAATCTTCCTACCTGATTGGGTCTCCAAGATCGATGAATTTAGGCCGCCCGCTCGAGAGCCTTCAAGTTTAATCCCCTTGACACCTAAAGGGGATGCTAGTAAGCTCAGGCCGCTAATGGCCGACGGCTGTTGCCTTCATACCCAGCCCGGGTGGCGGAATTGGTAGACGCGCTAGGTTCAGGGTCTAGTGTCCTTATGGATGTGCGAGTTCGAGTCTCGCCCCGGGCACGTTAGGTATTGACGAGACGAAGCCCCGATAAATGGGGCTTCTTAGTTTCGGGTTTCTGGTTTCTAGTTTCTGCATCCAGCCCCGCCAACGGCGGTGACCCGCCCCGTTTTCCTGCCTCAAAGGTTGTGATTGTTTTTTCCCAACCATAAATGGCTGGGTTAAAGGGAAATGGAATTATTGACAGTTTAGCCCAGCCGTTCACGGCTGGGTAATCAAATGATCAAAACAGGTAAGGAGGGCGTTTACGCCCTTTAATAGAGAAAGGAACGTCCTGAACAGTCAAATATCAACAACCTCGGTGGCTAAACTGAGACTTTACCCTAACAAAAACGCCCGAAGCATAGGCCTCGGGCGGTCAAGTTTTGTGGCGTGGTGTGCCGGACGCTTACAGTGAACTTTTCACCGGCTCCAGCAGGATCGACTTGTAGCCCAGGGTGTGGATCAGGTGGCTGAGATCATCCAGGCTGATGCGGGCCTTGTCATAAGTCACTTTCAACAGGTCGTCTTCGGGGAAATGTTGAACCGCCACAATACCACCGAACTCACTCAGGGCCGACTCCACCAATGCCGGTTGGGCCGTTGGCGTGGGGATCAGCTGGATCGAAACATCCACCATTTCCTGCGGAGTGTACGTCCCCCCAACAATGATCGAGAATACAACTGCGATAAGTAGGATTGCACCTATATACTTCATTCATCCCCCAATTCAAGCACCGTAATATATAATATCCATCCCGGTAGTGTCAACCCTTATGGCAAGTATTTACAGTATTTTATGGCGCCACCTAAAGTGATGCATAAAGTAATATTAGTCCTATACGATACATGTACAATTTATTGTGTACTTTACCTCAATCGGTACAGTATGATGTATAGCCGCAGCGCTGATCAGCTACCGTAAAATGTTGCCTATCATCCTAACCTGCGCCTGCTGAGGCCCCCTTGCCCTCCCGGATGCCCTTTTGTTCATCCACGGCCGCCAGCAACAGCCCACCCGCAACGAAAAGCAATGCCACCACCCAGATACCGGCTCGCTGCGAGTTGAATTGCTGGGTTAACATCCCCAGCGCCAGCGGGCCCACAAAAGCAGTGGCCTTGCCGGAAAAGGCGTAGAAACCGAAGAACTGGTTCTTCTTTTCCCGCGGCGTGAAGCGGCCCATCAGGGAGCGGCTGGCCGACTGGTTGGGCCCCGCCATCAGACCGATCAGAATGCCCGCGCCCCAAAAAACTCCCTCGCTGGTGGTCAACGCTGCGACCACCGTTGCCAGCACCAGGCCGGCAGTGGCCATCAGGATGGTGTTTTTACCTCCCAACCGGTCATCCATGAAGCCCATGAAAAAAGCCCCAATACCGGCAGCCACGTTCAGCACTATGCCAAAGATCATGATCTTCTGCAAGCTGAAATCGAAGGTACCGGCGGCGTAAATGCCCCCGAAGACAAAGATGGTCACCAAGGCATCGTTGTAGACCATCCGGGCCAGCAGGAACATGCCTAGCTGGCGATAGCGGCGCACCTCCTTGAATGTATCGGCCAGCTGCCGCCAGGCCTCCCGCACCAGACCGGTTCCCGGCGGGCTGATACGGCTTTTATCTTCACGCACCCACAGGAAAATGGGGAGACTGAAAACCGCGAACCAGCCCGCCACCAACAGGTTGGTGGCCCGGATGTTCTGGCCGAGCTCCTTGGTAAGGCCAAACCAGGGCACTTCCGGGCTGACAAATCCGACCATGGCGATAGCCATGCAGCCCAGGCCGCCTACGTAGCCCAGGGACCAGCCGTAGCCGGAAGTGCGGCCGATGCGCCGCGCCGGGGCAATGTCGGGTAGGAAGGCGTTGTAGAACACTCCGCCTATCTCGAAGGCGATGTTGGCGATTACGAACCACACCAGGGCCTGCATGACGGCTCCCGGTAACACTGTGTATAGTCCGGTTGTGGCCAGTACACAAATCGCCGTCGTCAGTGCCAGGAACAACTTGCGGTGGCCCCCCCGGTCGGCCACTGCCCCTAAAATTGGGGACAGCAGGGCCACGGCAAGGCCCGCGATGGTTACCGCCCGCGACCACAGCACTGTCCCGGCGATGGCATCCGAAGCGATGAACATCACAAAGTACGTGGAATAAACGAACGTCAGCACCAGGGTGGTAAAGGCCGAATTTGCGAAATCATACATGGACCAGGCGAGAACCGTCCGGTTATTGTGGTTGGCTGCTATATTATCCCCCCATTGCGATATGCCCTGTGTATTAAAAAAGCCAGTCCAGCCCCATGTATACTTTCATCCCCTGTCCATCCATCGCCGGGTCCCGGGGCCAGCCCAGGTCCAGGGCCAGGATAAATGTGTCATTGACCGCTATGCGCAGGCCGACACCGACGCCCTGATGCCAACTGTCTGACGCTTGACTGCGGTCGGGCAGATGGCGGGCGACTGCCGGATCGAATGTCCGGCCCAGGTCATAAAAGGCGCTGGTAGCCAGGTAACCCGTGCTGAAAAGCTGCCTGATTCGGTAGCGTAACTCCCAGTTGCTGAAAAAATATTGCCGTCCCACTGCCCGTTGCCACAGCACCCCCCGGATAGTCATATTGCCCCCCAGGCCGCTAACAGAAGTGAAGGAACCGTCGATCTGCGGCAGAGTGAAAAAAGGCGCACCAGTGGACATCCAACGGCCGCTCATCCGGATCGCCATCGTCAAATCCCGGGACATGCGTATATATTGCCGGTGAGTAGCGGTTACTGCTGTGTAGTGGAAGTCGTTGTCCAGCTTGTTGGGTACCCATCGGGCCAGCAGTTCCGTCCATAATCCCCGGCGGGGTGAAGCTTCGTGGTCCCGGCTGTCCCATACCAGGCCGCCGACTAAGCCGTTCTCCCGGCCACCTTCTACAGCTGCGCCATAATAATCCCAGTGCTTTGCGAACAAGGTCTGCCGGCCGGGATCGTCAGCCTTGTAATCGTCGTAATCGATGGAATCGACTTGGGTGGATACCATCACCAATCCCGCCAGCCAACGGAACCTCTCACCCCTGAGCCGCCCTTGCACCAGGGTGCTCACTTTCAGCGACCGTTTAGCGTACATGTAATAAAAACGCCCCCGGTAGCTGTCCGAGCGTTTGTCTGTGAAGGCGTCACTGTAATTGGTCTGGGCGCCACCGGGACCGTGGTAGGGCTCGAAAAGGCTGGTATAGGAACTGACTTCGAAAGTCAGGCGCAGGTCTGCCGGTAGGATATATTTGCTGTCCAGGCGATATTTGTAATCGCCGATACCCCGGGTGGTGCGTTTGATCGTGAGGCGCTGGGACAGGTAATAGGGGGTGAACTCCCCGGCGCGCTTATCATCCCATTGCAGGATAAACCCGTACGCGAACCCTTGATCGTCTTTGTAACTGGCAAAGGGCAGGAAGCCGATGCTATAGGGCTTGGTGGGTTTGGCCGCCTCCACACCAACCGCTTCCCGGAGAAACGTTCCCGGCGAGTTTGAGATTAATAGTAGCAGTACCCAGAGTATTCGGCACTGTTTAGTCAAGTGCGGCACATTTCTAGTTTCGAGTTTCTAGTTTCGAGCCTTCGACAAGCCTGTGCTGAGCCCTTCGCTTTACTCAGGATAAACTCCGGCGAAGTGCTCAGGCCAAGGTTTCGAGTTATTGGCATCCTACCCCGCCGCTGGCGAGGTCCCATCCAATATCTAATATCGAGTATCCAGTATCGAGTTCGATCTCGATCCGCTTGGGGCTATGTTCAGTTTGGGCCAGCCGGCCTGGATTCGTTATGGCTGTCAGTTGCGATGGAACAATCCCAGGTTCGGAGATAGTGCCCCGGATCCCAAGTATGGCCGTGCTTAATCGGGTCACTCAGCGGTCGTATATCAGGTATTCTTTCCGCTGGCTATAGAAAGTATCCCGGTCTTCGCTGTAAGTGGACGGCAGGGCCTGAATGTTGCGGCCCTGATCGATATAGCGCCGCAGGGCGTCCGAACCCCACAACCGGTCCAGGGCCCGCTCCCGCCACTCGAACTGCAGCGGGTACGATTCCCGGATCACGTGCAGCAGCACCGTGGCCGTATAGAGTGGCTCGTATTCCGCCCGGTCCATGATTTTCAACCGCACCCCGCCACAATCCTGATCCCGATACTTGGGATCATCCGCCATGCCGGCAATCGACTTGGGTGTAAAATTGTGCTGCTCAAACTCCACCCCCGGCAACTGCCTGCGGTTCAGCTGTTCCGCCAGGCTGGCCCCCTCGATCCAGGGCGCGCCGCAGATCAGGAACGGCTCGTGGGTGCCCCGGCCCTCGGAGATGTTGGTGCCTTCCAGCAGGCAGGTGCCCAGGTAGACCAGGGCGGTCTCGGGGGTCGGGATATTCGGCGAAGGCGGCACCCATTCCAGGTGCGTGTCTTCCCACCAGTCAAAGCGCGACCAGTTCAGCACCGGTACCACCACCAGGTTGGCCCGCCGTTCGTCGGTCAGCCAGCCCTGCTCATTGATCAGGATGGCCAGCTCCCCCAAGGTCATTCCATGGCGAATGGGTACCGGGTGCATCCCCACGAAGGAGGCGTACTCCGGGTCAAGCAGCGGCCCGTCGATGATGTCCCCCCGCACCGGGTTGGGGCGGTCCAGCACCCAGAGCGCCACCCCATCGCGGGCGCAGGCGTCCATTACCAGGGTCATGGTGCTGGGATAGGTGTAATAGCGGGCACCTACGTCCTGCATATCGAAAATCACCATGTCGATGCCGGCTAATTGGTCGGGAGTGGGCTTGCGTGTCTGCCCGTAGAGGCTGTAAACCTTCACCCCGCTACGGGCCTGATCGGAGTCACCGATGGCCACACCGTCGCTCACCCGGCCAAACAGCCCATGTTCGGGGCTGAACACCGCCCCCAAGGTTACGTCCTCGTCGGCCGCGAATAGGTCCAGAATGAATTCGCCCTCCCGGTGCAAGCCGGTATGGTTGGTAACCACCGCCACTACTTTACCGCGAAAGGGGCGCAGATCGTCGTTCAACAGCACGTCCAGGCCGGTCATGGTGGTGCTGAATTGCTGGGTGGGATTCACCGGTTGGTATACCCGCGAATAGCGCCATTTCCCGGCGCTGGTGTCCACCGCCGCCATCAGTAGCAGTGTGATTCCGATGAGCACCCGCATTCCATCACCCCCTATTCCTCGGTGCGTAGCCAGGGCAGCCGGTTAACAGCCCACGCCAGGCCGATATTCGCGGCGGTGGCCATGATAATATACCACGTCCAGGCCACACCCAGCCCCTTAAGCAGCAACACCACCGCTGCCGCCCCGACCAGACCTGTCACCAGAGCAGCCGGGTGAAAATGCTTACCGGTGCGCCCCAGCAGGAACAGGCCCAGCAGGCCGCCATAAGTGTAGGAGGCGATCTGCAGGCCCAGCTCCACCACCGGGCTCTCCGTGGACGTGAACATCACTGCCATCAGCATCAGTACCAACCCCCACCCCAGGCTCACCAGCCGCGACAACCGCAGGTCGTCGGTACGTTTCATCCAGTCGTTCACCGTTGAAGAAGCCAGGCTGTTGATCGACGAGCTTAGGGTGGACATGGCCGCCGCCAGCACACCAGCGAGCAATAATCCCTTCAGGCCCGCCGGCAAGTAGGTGGCGATAAAGTGCGGAAACTCCCGGTCCACACCCAGCGGCTCCCCGGCAAACAGCACCCACAGCATGCTGCCTACCAGCATGAACAGGGCGAACTGCAAGGTGACGAACACGCCGCTACCGATCAGGGCCATCCGGGCGGCTTTCAAGCTACGGGTGGAGAGTATCCTTTGCACCATCATGTAGTCCACACCATGGGAGGCAAAGGACAGGAAACCTCCGCCCAATACTGCCGCCGGGAAGGTGTAGGCCACCTTGTAGGAGAATATCTCGCTGGCCCGCAAGTTGATCAGGTCGAACTTGCCCGCCGCGGCCACCTGGCTGAATCCGGCCGACAGACCACCGTCGATCAGGCCGTGCAGGAATACCAGCGACAGCAGCCCGCACCCGATGTAGAGTATGAACTGGAAGGTGTCCATCCACACCACCGCGCGAATGCCGCCGGCCAGGGTGTACACCAGGGTGACGCCTCCCAGCAGCAGCACCGCCTGCCCGATCGACACGGGCAGCAGTGTTTGCACCAACAGGGCGGTGGCGAAGAAGCGCACCCCGTCGGCCAGGACCCGGGTGCCCATGAAAATGCCCGAGGCCACCCGTTGCACCTGGCGGCCGAAGCGCTGCCCGATATATTGGTAGATGGAGGTGATCCCCTCGCTGTAGTATAGCGGCAGCAGCAGGTAACTCACCGCCACCCGCCCCAGGATGTAGCCGAAGGCCAGTTGCAGGAAGAACCAGTCCCCTCGGTAGGCAATCCCGGGCAGGCTGATGAAGGTCAGCACGGAGGTCTCGGTGGCAACCACTGACGCCATGGAGGCCCACCAAGGCAGCTCCCGGGCAGCCAGGAAATAGTCGCCGGTGGTGCGGTTGCGCCGTCCCGACCACAGGCCATAGGCCACCGTCCCGCCCAGGAACAGGACCAGTATCCAGATGTCCAGTATGTCGACAGTAGTGGCCATGGTGATAACCTCGAATGAAAGGGCGCCCGTCGCGCCGGACGAAGTTATCCGCTAAATTCTCACCGGTAAAGCATTTACTGGCAGCGCCACCGCCCGGCGGCAAATTTCACTGGTGCCCAGCCCCCCCACAGTGGGAAATTGCACCCTTGAAACCGGCCATGATGATGATATTCCTGGTTATAGTCCTGACGGTTTTGGTGCTGATCCACGGCTATGTGGGGTTGCGCCTGATACCCACCCTGGGACTGGCGCCGCCCTGGGGCGCTGTGGCCTGGGGGTTGCTGGCAATGTTCGTCCTCCTGGCGCCCCTACCGATCATCCTGCGCTACCGGGGCTTCGAGAATGCCCTGACAGACGCCCTGGCAGCCGTAGGTTACACCAGCCTGGGCTTCTTCACGCTCCTGTTTTTCGTACTGGTGGCCCGGGACCTGCTCTGGCTCGGGCTGGCGGTAGGGGGCAAGGCGCTGGCACTGGTCCATAGCCTGCGGGCGGAGGCCATTGCTCCTGAGGCCTTCGACCCGGGTCGCCGGGAGTTCATCGTGCGCCTTATGAACCTGGGGCTGGTAGCCGCCACCGGGGTGGCTGCCACTTATGGGCTGTTCCAGGCCCGCCGCAGGCCCACCGTCTTCGAGGTCGACATCCCCATCGACGGCCTGCACCCTGACCTGGAGGGTTTCCGCATCGTCCAGATCTCCGACCTGCACGTGGGGCCCACCATCAGGGGCGGCTGGGTGCGCCGGGTAGTGGAGCAGGTTAACGCCCTCAGGCCCGATATGATCGCCTTCACCGGCGACTTGGCCGACGGTACGGTGAGGCACATCCGGGAGGACGTGGCCCCCCTGGCCGACCTGCGGGCGCCCCACGGCGTCTACTTCTGCACCGGCAACCATGAGTACTACTCCGGCCTGGATGACTGGCTGGCCGAGATCAAGCGCCTGGGGATGACTACCCTGAACAACGAGCACACGGTAGTGGAGCACGGTGCAGGCCGTATCCTGCTGGCCGGAGTCACCGACCTGACTGCCCACCAGATGGCGCCCCATCACGCCACCGATCCCGAGGCCGCCGTCGCCGGTGCTCCCCAGTGCGACGCCCGCCTGCTGCTGGCCCACCAGCCCGGCAGTATCTTCGCCGCCGCCCGACTCGGCTTCCACCTGATGCTCTGCGGCCACACCCACGGCGGACAGTTCTACCCCTTCGCCTATGCCGTCAAGGCCGTCCATCCCTACACCCTGGGCCGGCACAAGCACAACGGCACCTGGGTGTACGTCAACCGCGGCACCGGCTACTGGGGCCCACCCCTGCGGATCGGCATCCCGCCGGAGGTGACGGTTATAAGATTAGTTTCGGGTCCTGCCCCTCTGGGCGTAGCCCTGGCCGGGCAGGCCCAACGGGCGAGCCTGAGCTGAGTCGAAGGGTACTAGTTTCTAGTTTTTGGTTTCTCCATCGAGTATCGAGCCCCGCCGATGGCGGGGTCCCATCGAGTATCCAGCATCCAGCCCTGGCCGGAAATATATATTATATCGGTTTCCGTGCCCTCAGGCTAATGCCCTGGGTGCCATATTTCATGGCGCTGGACGGATCGGGCACATCCTCGAAGATATTATGTTTCTTTTCAATCACGGCGCTCTCGAAACCGGCTTGCGTAACGGCATTGATTAGCTCTGCTTCCAGCAGGCCCCCGGCAATTCACCCGGTCCACAATGAGATATCGTCCAGGGCCGATTCCGGCACCTGGCGGGATACCAGTATGTCGCCAATCTGCAGCCGCCCGCCCGGTTTGAGAACCCGCGCCCACTCCCGCAGTGTGTCTACTTTATCCAGAGTCAGGTTGAGTACCCCATTGCTGATCAGGACATCGGCGAAGTCATCGGGAAGCGGTAGCTGCTCGATAAAGGCTTCTTTGAACTCCACATGCGTCATCCCCATCTCGCCAGCACCGGCACGTGCTTTACTCAACATCTCGGGTGTCATATCTATGCCAACGACCCGGCCCCCCGATCCTACCATCCGGGCCGCGATTAGGGCGTCAAATCCCGCTCCTGATCCAGCATCCACCACTGTCTCTCCGGAATGAATCGGACCTAGCAGGAAAGGATTCCCCGTACCGGCGAACGATGCGATGTTTCCCTCTGGAATGTCGGCATATAATGCCGGATCATAATCCAGACGGGTGGCCGCATCCCTCCCGGTATGAAAATGAAAACCTTTATCGGGATCAGCAGCAACTTCGCTGTATTCCTTCTGGACCGCACTACGTAAGTCCCCTACCGATAGCTCCGGAACCGCCTGCAATGTACTCATCTATTACTCCTTCCTGCGCTCATTGTATCCTACGTGGTGCATGTTAAAGACGCACTGCTTCAAAAGCAAAACGAAACATTAACATTCTTGCTTGTTCCTAATCCAGCCACCCTGGGGATGTCCCACTTGATCCAGCGGGGGCTTTCCTCCGATGGCGGTGCCCGACGCGTAGCACAGTAGTCGACCCCCAAAACTGGACAGCAATCTCTTGGCAGGCATTCGCATGCGGATAATTGTCCGCTGCTTGCCTAATCCTCCTCGGTAGAAAAGGAAACCCAACGGACTCTTAATCCGTGTGGTCAGCACGAGAGAAATTTCGGGTGTGCAAAATAATGTAGTTTTTTCCCTGCGTTCTACAAATAGGTTCGGCTCCAGAACGCCCCCGTATAAATAATCATTGTCCCAATAGTTGATTGTGTGTATTATCCAAGGTTACGGCATCCAACCTTTTATTGAGGGGGTATATCATGAAAGCATTGCTTCTTCTCATCTTTATCACACCACTGTGGGGGCAAGGCCTGAACGATTTCCTTAATACTCTGCCAGGCATGTTGAAGGATCTTAACGAGGTAATGCGTGAAGAAGAACAGCGGATGAACGAAAGGGAACACCTGGAAATTCAACGCCAACGTCTTATTAATGATCAAAAGCGTCTGATGCTTGAACAGGTACAGGCGGCAAAGTTAAGACAGTCCCTGATAAGCCCACCTCAAATGCCAGTTAAACAACCCGCACAGGGCACTATTCTGGTTAGTGATCTGGCAAATCTAGGGAATCCCAATTACGAGTCCTATGACACAGATGGTAACAATATAATGGACGGATATTTGCTTGATATTAGTGGAGACGGGTTAAATGATCTGATCGCGCTAGACGGAGATGAAAACAATATAATTGATGTTATTGCGACGGACCAGAACGCCGATGGTCTCATTGATCGACTGGTTTGCGACAAGGATGGAAATTTTACGCTTGAATATTGGATTTATGACGATGATCAGGATGGGCAATGGGATCGAATCGGTATAGATACAGACCTGGATTATACTCCCAACCATTACATGGACTTTGATAGCACCTCTAAAGACCCTATAAGCATCGGGAGATTATGGTAATTTTATCGGCTCGCAGTATTCCAACGGCGTCCAGCATTCACACACGGATAAAAGTCCGCTGCTCACCTCTGAAATAATAATTCTCCTCGATAGAAAAGGAATCCCAATGGTATGTGTCAAGAGGCGGGAAAAGCCAGGTGTGCAGTTTTCTGTAGGTGTTTGGCTCACGCGGGATTCTTAATACCGAGCCTCGACGGGATTCTAGAAATTGCACATCGGATGGGGCGTGTAATACACCTTGGAGTGGCAGAATTTATACCCCAGATTTGATTCTAAATGTTCATACGGTTCTGATCGAACCGAACTGCCAATAACAACTATCTTGTGATCATAGATCAGGTAAATAAATGATTTCATCAATTAAATATAACAAAAACGATCTTTATCAGATTCTCGGACGAATATCGGTTGCATTTGCTACATTGGATTTCTATGTAACAATACTAATTCGGAATTCAACTAAAGATAAGGTTAACTTTTTACATGATAAGATGGCATTAGGAAAAAAACTTCGTATCTTGAAAGGTTTTAAATCTAATCAGTTTAAGGATCCTTCACTTTTTAAAAAACTACATAATATCCTACCTGAAGCCTTACGAGTAAGTGCAGATCGAAACCAATTTATCCATGATCATTGGGTGTTTAACGAGGATACTATATCTGTAGGTGAAATTGAGCTCATGCATTTTCAGGGACTAGATAAGGAAGAAGTAATAACGACATCGAAAAAAATTCAGATTAGTGATTTAAGAGATTTCTATTCTGAAATACGACAATTGCATGAGAAATTTGGGCAACTGCTAACTATTGCAAGATATCCCATTAATAGATAACAAATTATTGAATCAATAGAATAATGTTCACTAAATCCTCGCTTCTAGTTGGTGCGCTTATCACACTAATGGGTTTCGGTTACCTGCGAAATTGGTTGAAGGATACTAACTATGACATATCTACAAAGGTGACATCGCTTAAGGGGAAGAAGTACAGAGACCTTGAAGATTACGATGAAAGACGTTTCCCCAATCAGTATTTCGGCTGGATGTCCGCAATAGTAGTTGAAACATGGACAGTAGGCTTCTGGGTACTAATCATTGTTGGTTTTATCTACAGCATAATCACAAAGGGAGTTGATTGGGATACTTGGTAACCAATTCCCGTCTGGAGAGTGAAACTAAATGGGTGACCTCTCACTGCCCCTCATTACTTTTCGCAACAGATGAAACAGTCTATCTAACAATTCAATAACCATCCTTTTTGATACTCTCTGCGCACCGTCTCAATAACCCGCCTCAAAACCCGAATTCCCGTTCCAAAACCCGTCTCATAATCTAAATCCCTTAACAAGCCCCCACTAACCCTTTTTGACACACAATAAAGGCGTCTCGGTAGTATTAAGAATCATAAGACCCACTCCTGTCCCCGGATCGATCTGCTAACCGGGTTCCCGGTTGCAAATCCCCCTCTATTTTAAGAGAGGGGGAGTCGTGAAACGACCGGGGTGAGTTCTCCGGCTGAAGGTCCCTTCGCGTCCCCTTGGCGTCCTTTGCGCCTTGGCGGTTTTTCTCCTCCTCGCGCACCAGGCGAACGACAAAGGGAATTGTAGATTGTATATTGTCGATTGAAAATTTAGGCGGCTGAGCTAAAACGTCACCCTGAGGCCTGTCCTGAGCGGAGTCGAAGGGCTCTCGAAGGGCCGCCGTCAGTTTATCCCGCTCTTTGAAAATCGGGTATCAACTTCCCTCTCCCTTAGGCTTGCCCCGTGTATGTTGGGAGAGGGCCTCGGCGTAGCCGCCACGGCGAGTCGACCTCGCGTAGCGAGCAGGGTGAGGTGAAAACCGGTTCCGGTATTCGCGAATGGGCTCCGGTATTGAAAGGCGGTTAACCTCCGCATTCTTAATATCTTATACTCCTATTTCCGCCCTTTGTGTCATAGTGGTTTTTTCTAGAGAAACCCACGGGATCACCTCCCCCGTCGGTGATGGTGATCCTTTAGTGATCCTTTCGTGGCCCTATAGTGATCCTTTTGATAGCCTATAGTGAGCCTAAATGGATCCCAAATAGACCCTGTCGTGACCCCAAACCAGCGCTGGTTTGGCTGGCTGCCTACTGTTGGAGCGTAGCGGAAACCCCGCCAACCCCGCCATCGGCCTGCCCGGGACTCCCCGTGGGGCCTCGGCGGAGCCGGTACGGCGAGTCTCCGGCCTCCCCGCGGCCGGAACGGCCAGGGCCCAGGGCCAGGGCGGGGCCAACGGCGGGGTCCCCGCTCTTGCCTCTGCCACTGCCACTGCTACTGCCCCCCCAACAACAGCCCACTCAGCAGGAACATGGCGGCGGTCACCAGGACGACACCGATCAGGTTCAGGGCCAGGCCGGCCCGGGCCATTTGGGCGATGGTCAGGCGCTCAGTGCCGAAGACGATGGCGTTGGGCGGGGTAGCGATGGGCATCATGAAGGCGCAGGAGGCGGAGAGGGTGGCCGGCACCATCAGCAGGAGCGGGGCCATGCCCATATCGACGGCCGCCGCCGCCAGCACCGGCAGCATCACCTGGGCCGTGGCGGTGTTGGAAGTGAACTCGGTAAGGAAGGTCAGTGTCAGGGCGATCAGGGCCACGATCAGCACCGGCGATAACTGTGACAGCCCCGCCAGCTTACCGCCGATCCACTGCGACAGGCCGCTGTCGGTGAACCCCTGGGCCAGGGCAAAGCCGCCGCCGAACAGCAGGATGATGTGCCAGGGGAGTTTACGGGCGGTGCGCCAGTCCATCAGGCGGCCGGAAGGGCTGTTGGGGGTGCGCCACATGAACAGCGAGGTCGCCACGGCCACCGCCACTGTGCCATCGTCCACGTACCCGCTCAGCCCCAGGCGGCTGCCCCAGCCGGCGATGCGAGTCGCCCCCAGCACCAGGTCACCACGTGTCAGCCACAACAGCGCCAGGGCCACGAAATGCACCAGCACCAGGCGTTCCTCACGAGCCAGGGGACCCAACTGGGCCAAGTCGTTGGCAAAATGCCTCCGGTCGATAGTCACGCTGCCGCCGTCGTGGCGGACCCAGGCCGACAGACCAACCCAGGTGATGGCCAGGAAGGTGACGCTGATGGGAAAGGCGAAAACGAACCAGCTGGTGAAGGATATCTCTGGCTGGTCGGGGAAGGTCTGGGAGTAAATACGGGCCAGGGCCAGGTTGGGCGGCGTGCCGATCAGGGTGGCGATTCCGCCCATGGAGGCGGCATAGGCAATCCCCAGCAGCAGGGCCACGACGAGGCGTTGATTAGCGGCATTCCCGTCAGTTTCCAGGCGGGCGATAGCCCCGATAGCGATAGGTACCATCATCATCGTTGTGGCGGTGTTGGAGATCCACATGGACAGGAAGGCCGTCGCCAGCATGAAGCCCAGCAGCAGCAGTGAGGCGCTCCCCCCCAGGCGGCTGATGATCCCCAGGGCTAGGCGGCGGTGCAGCTGCCAGCGCTCCATGGCCAGGGCCACGATGAAACCACCCAGGAAGAGGAAGATCACGTTGTTGAAATACAGGCTGGCCACGTCGCGCCCGGACATGATCTTCAGCATCGGGAACAGCACCACCGGCAGGATAGCGGTCGCCGCCAGCGGTATGGCTTCGAACAGCCACCAGACCGCCATCCAGGCCGCTACTGCAGCGGTGTAGGTGGTAGCCCGGTTGCCGGGGACCAAGTCGAATATCAGGACAATCAGCAGGGCCAGAACCGGTCCGGCTATCAGGGCAATCCGGCGGGGCGAAGGGCGGGCGATGAGCACTGGGACAACGGGCCTAGTCGACGGACTTGCCTTTGCTATCGGTCTTGATGACCCAGACGCTGCGCTTGCTACCATCGGTGGGTAGAGTGGACCCAGTGATTATATAGCCGCCGTCGTCGGTTGCGGCCAGCGCCTGGCCGTGGTCGTCGGCACCGCCGTCGAAGGTGCGGCTCCAAACTTGCTGGCCGTCCTTATCCACCTTCAGCAGCCAGATATCGGTATCGTCATCCTCAGCGGGGCGGGTGGTTCCCGCCAGGACATAGCCGCCATCGCCGGAAAGCACTACTTCCCGGGCCGTATCGTCGGCCGACCCACCGAACGTCTCGAGCCATGACTTCTTCCCGACGGCATTGGTCTTGATCAGAAGGGCAGCGCTGCCGCTGGTGCCGGCCAGGATGAGCCCGCCATCGGTGAGAGCCACGACGGAAAAGGCAGTATCGGCCACCGTACCACCGTAGGTTTTCGTCCATAGTACGGTCCCGGCACTGTCGGTCTTTACGAGGAAGGCGCTGGTACCACCGGTCCCACTTGGCGCCGTGACACCTGCGGCGACGAACCCCGAGTCCGCAGTCTGCAATACCGCGAAACCGGCCTCATATCCCTCACCGCCCACTGTTCGGCTCCACAGCTCGCTACCGCCGGGATCGGTTCTGACCAGCCAGAGATCGCTCCCGCCAGCCCCGGCGGACTCGGTGGCTCCCACCATTATGTAACCGCCATCGTACGTTTCCTGGACGTCCCAGCCCTGATCAGCGGCGGCGCCGCCAAAAGTGGCCCCCCAAACCTTATAACCGTTGGATTCGGTCTTAAGCAGCCAGAGATCGGTGGCACCGGTGCCCTGGCCCCAAGTATACCCCAACAATATATAACCGGCATCGGAGGTTTGCCGCACCGCCCTGAGGCGATCCCAATCGCTGCCGCCGAATGTGCGATCCCACGAGCGATTGCCTTCCCGGTCCAGCTTAATCAGCCAGAAATCGGCATAAGGGCTACCGTCGGACTCGGTAGTGGCGCCCACAATATAGCCGCCATCGAAGGTCTGGGCGACGGACATGCCAATGTCATCATTTTCGCCGTCTAAAACACGGCTGAAGGCCTTCTCACTATCGGGACCGGTGGGAGAATTGCAGGACCAACACAGGAGGGTGAAGGGTAGCAGAGCCATACGGAACCGAAATATATTGTTATGAGGCATCAAAGTACCGGGAATTTACGCCCGGTTAAATCGCTTGCCGGCAGTCTGGATTACAAGCCCATTCATTTCCATGAATAATAAAATCGTGAGTAGCTCGGAGATATCGCGATTGAGATCCTCGGCAATCTGGTCCACCGGCACCGGTTCGCGGGTAAGATATTCCAGGATGCCGCGTTCCGGTTCAGGCAGGTCGCGGATGAGGTCGAGCTGGTCACCCGGTGCTGCGGAATAGGGCGCCCCCAGCTCTGAAAGGATATCCTCCACCCGGCCGACAAGTTTTGCCCCGCGATTGATCAGCTCGTGACAGCCGGTGGACTTCTTGTTGTCGATACGACCGGGTACAGCGAACACCTGCCGGTCCAGATCGAGTGCATGGAGTGCAGTGATCAGGGCGCCACTGCCGGTGCCCGCCTCCACCACCAACACCCCCAGCGACAAGCCACTGATGATCCGGTTGCGTTGGGGAAAATGGTGACCGTCGGGCTTGGTACCCGGCGGATATTCCGAGACGGCTAACCCCTTTTCCAACAGTGAGGAATACAGTTTGCGGTTTTCAGCCGGGTAGACGACATCGATGCCACATCCCAGGACGGCCACGGTCCGGCCCCGCACTTCCATGGCGGCGGTATGGGCCACGGTGTCGATGCCCCTGGCGAACCCACTGGCAATACCCAACCCCACCGCAATTACCTCGTGTGTGAGATGCCTGGCCTGCTCCCGGCCATAGGGGGTCGGCTGCCTGGTCCCCACTACGGCTATGAACTCCGCCTCCAGGTCTCCCTGGCCTCGCAGAAAAAGCCCCACCGGTGGATCATAAATCTGCGCTAGCATCTTCGGGTATCCCGGCTGCCAATAATGGAGATACCGGCCCCCCAGGGACTCGGTGTGCTCGAGTATGCGCTGCCCGATCTCGATTGGTGTCTCCCGTAGGCGATGAACCAGCGCATTAGATATACCTTCGACGCGACTGATATCACAGGCCAGCAGCTCCTGCCAGTCGCTGACGCCAGGGAAGGAGCTGAGGATAGCGTGCGCCTTCCGTGATCCCAATCCCGGGACTTCGAGCAGGGTTAATACGATTTCAGCGGGGATCAACTCGGGAGCTTATCTCGTCGTAGACAGAATCGAACAATGACGCATACAGTATTACGCCAGTGCCACTATCACACCCTAAGGGGGAATCATGGATATACTGTCTCGTATTATTGGTCAACACGGTGATTGGAAATTAGATAATCTGTAGCGGAGAATCTAGCCTTATTTTAGGTCAGTGGAGGACATCAAGAGGCGTAGCCGATCAACGGCGGCTCCGACGGTATGGACCAGATCCTCCATCCCGTCGCCGGTTACGGCAGATACGGCCAGACAGCTATGGCCCTGCGCCTCGAGCTCGGCGGTGTCCGGCTCCCGGTCCCAGGCGTCGCGTTTGGTGAGCAGCACCATATGTTCCCGCTGGGCCAGCTCGACCGAATATTCGGCCAACTCCCGGTGCAGTATCGCAAACTGGTCCATCACCGGTTCGGGGGCGGTGGCGTCAATCAGGTAGAGCAGCAGCCGGGTGCGCTCAATGTGGCGCAGGAACTGCAGCCCCATACCCTTGCCGACGCTGGCCCCCTCGATCAGGCCGGGGATGTCGGCCATGACAAAGGTGTGGTCGCGGCCGTACCTGACGATACCCAGGTGGGGCTGTGAGGTAGTGAAGGGATAATCGGCCACCTTGGGGTGGGCGGCTGAGAGGCGGGATAGCAGGGTGCTCTTGCCGGCGTTGGGGAATCCTACCAGCCCCACATCGGCCAGCACTTTGAGCTCCAGGTCGATCTCGCGCTCCTCACCTGAACGGCCATCAGTGGCCTTCTGTGGCGATTGGTTGCGAGACGATTTGAAGTGGGCGTTGCCGAAGCCACCGGCGCCCCCGCGGGCCACCACAAACTGTTGCCCCGGCTCGGTCAGGTCGGCCAGCACCTCACTACTGGCGGTGTCCTTGATCACCGTCCCCGGCGGCACCCGGATAGTGACGCCGGCCCCGTCCGCACCGTGCTTATTGCTGCCCGAGCCGTGGCCACCGCGTTTGGCCTTATAGAGGCGATGATAGCGCAGGTCGTGGAGGCTGGTGAGTTGGGGGTCGACCTCCAGGAGCACGTCCCCGCCCCGGCCGCCGTCGCCGCCGCTGGGGCCGCCCTTGGGCAGGTAGCGCTCACGTCGGAAGGCGATTATTCCGTGCCCCCCGTCGCCGGCCTTCACCGTGATCCTGGCCGAATCGATGAACATGGGGGAAGTTAGGGAATGGCGGCTACTGAACGGTAGCCCCGCCCTGGCCGGGCAGGCCGATGGCGGGATTTCCGCTACGCTCCAACAGTCGGCCGAAGCCACAGCAACCAGCCATACCAGCGCTGCCAGGGGTTCACGGTAGGGTCTATTTGGGATCCATTTAGGCTCATTATAGGTCCGCAAAAGGACCACTAATGGGCCACCAAAGGGTCACTAAAGGATCACCCTCACCAACGGGGGAGGTGATACCATAGGTTTTTCAAGAAAAAACCACAATGACACAAAGGGCGGGAATAGGAGTATAAGGTATTAAGAATTAAGAGGTTAATATCTGTTCGATACCGGAACCATTATGCAGATACCGGAACCGGAATCGGCGGTATGGTGAGCATAAGGCATTAAGAATAAAGAGTATAACCGCCACTCGATACCGGAACCCATATGTCAATACCGGAGAATTGTCTCTCGATT
>SDBT01007424.1_pt1 | contig 18025 bp, 18 predicted proteins | sample 2277101 | NCBI WGS metagenome assembly SDBT01 (sample SAMN10404973, study PRJNA504765) | marine sediment metagenome | isolation source: marine sediment core GS10_PC15, 103 cmbsf | place: Arctic Ocean: Southern Knipovich Ridge | collected 2010 | reverse complement strand
ATGGAAATTATTCCAGCAATAGATCTAATTAGCGGAAAAGTAGTAAGATTAAGAAAAGGCGATCCGAACACTTCTATTAACTATGATCTTTTTGGTACTCCTTTACAAACTGCTAGGAAATGGGTCTTCGAAGGAGCTAAAACAATCCACATAATAGATCTAGATGCTGCAATTGGACGCGGAGATAATCTAGACGTTATAACTTCATTAATTCAAAATGTCAACATTTCCATTCAAGTTGGTGGAGGGATACGAAGTAGAGAAAAAGCTGAATTACTTCTCAGATCCGGTATTAAAAGAGTGATAATTGCTACTTTAGCTTTTCAACAGATAGAAACGTTACGAGAATTATTAACCATATATGGAAATGAGCGAATTATGGTAGCTTTAGATTATTTAGATGGTAAAGTAATGATAAAAGGATGGACAAGTGCAACAGGGCTTACTTTAGGTGATGCTCTTCAGAAATTCATAAATCTCGGAGTCAAACTTTTCCTTCTCACTTCCATCTCAAAAGATGGTCTTCTTACAGGCCCTGATTATGTAACCCTTCAAAATGAAGTGAAAAATAAGTCTGTCGACATCTTCGCTGCAGGGGGAATAAGCAATATACGTGATTTAATCAGATTAAAACAGATTGGTCTAAAAGGTGCAATTATTGGAAAAGCATTATATGAAGAAAAGTTTAGTTTAATGGAAGCCATCAAAGTAGTTGAATGCTAATTTGTTAAAAGGTGTTAATTTTGCTTATCGGAACTAAAGAATTAGATTTTACTAAGGGAGGCGGTTTAATCCCCGTAGTTGTTCAAGATTATAAGCGAAAGGAAGTACTCATGGTAGCTTATATGAATGAAGATGCCCTAAAGAAGACTTTAGATACGGGCTATGCTACTTACTGGAGTAGGTCTAGAAAAAAACTGTGGATGAAAGGGGAGACTTCTGGAAACACTCAAAAGATTAGAAAAATTCTTGTTGACTGTGACTATGATGTCTTGCTTTTACTCGTTGAACAGAAGGGAAATGCATGTCACACTGGTAAACAATCATGTTTCCATAATCAACTTTTATAATGTTCACGTGCTTGAGATGATTGCTTCAATTCTTCATGATGATCATTCTGGAAAAGATTACACAAATACATATTTTTAGTGATATTTTCATTGACGATAATAAATCTAGAGACTTATAATACATCATTAAAAGACATATACCTTATTACAGGTCAAGGTGTAACCTCAAACATTTATGTTTTCGGTGGAGATACCATTACGATAGTCGATTCAGGAAATGGTGCAGAAAAAAATAAAATAGTTCCAAAGTTAAAGAAAATTTTTTCGAAAAAACCTAATGTTTCGAAAATCATTTTAACCCATTTCCATTTTGACCATATTAAGGGTCTTGATGAATTAATGGACGCATATGTGCTGGATATTCTTATTCATAAAGAAGAAGCACCCTACCTTAACGACCTAAATGTCAAAAGAATCAAAGAAGTAAATGCAGGCGATAAGATTATCTTGGGAGACTATCTACTTGACATTATCCATACTCCAGGGCATTCCCCTGGAAGCATTTGCCTTTATGAAAAGAAAACCAAATTTTTAATTTCAGGCGATACAGTTTTCCCAAATGGCTCTTTCGGTAGATATGACTTTCCCTTTGGAAACCATAAAGCTTTACTTCAATCTCTTAAAAGACTGACAGAAGTAGATGTTGAAGCGATGCTTCCTGGACATGGATTACCCACATTCAGTAAAGTCAACCAACAAATCAAAAGTTCCTTCATGGCAGCAAAAAATTATTTTTAATAGATCTCTTAAGATCCGTTTTACCCTAATGTTTTGGAAAACTTTAAAGATTCTCAATCATGCAATGTGAATATTCAGCTCATCAATGAAGCTTTGGAAGTGAAAAATAGATACTGAATGTACTTTTTTATAGATTTTATAAAAATAAATCGAAAAAATTGACTAAACGAGGTATGAACCCGACAGTTACCAAATTAATTATTTTTAAAAAATTTTTTAAACTTGAATACTGTTAACCTGTCAGAACGATTTCACTTTTTCAAGATTTATAAGCTATCTAGAAGTTTAATTATCTTTAAGGAGTTGTATTTAATAATGGCATTTTCAAACCCCACTCTAATTCGTATGCTTCTTTGGCTGCTTAGAACATTTGTATCCAGTATAATCTGTTTTTTTATAGGTTTTCTAGGTTTAAAAATTCTTGACCTAATCACTTTAGATATTAAAGAATTCAAGACCATCAAGGGTAAACCTATTCCAACCGCTCTCTTTGTCGGTGGTTTTATCATATTTACCGCTCTCATAGTTCATGGTTCAGCTATAAGTCCAATTTTTCTTGGACAATCCCCAATGTTGGGAGATTTTATTAACCTTCAACGCTTATTTTTAGTTATCTTAAGCATATTCATTAGTCTCTTCTTCGGATGGCTCTTCTATTATGTATTTGCAAAGGTCTCTCCATTTCAAATCGACCTAGATGACATAAACCAATCCCCTGAAGCTATCGGAATTTTTCTATTCTCATATGAAATCTTTCTTGGTTTAATAATCCACGCAGTCTTAACTATGCCCTTCTGAAGGTCAAACTATGAAAAAATCTTATCAGATCTTCCTCTTATGTCTTGTATCATTAACAAGTTCTATGATCGCAGAGAGTTATGCTTATCCTAGTGGTGGAAGTTACCCTCCGACTTTTACTAAATCTGGAAGTTACTGGTATGATGAATGGGATATAAATAGGAACTTGTATTCTGGTCAATTTGGTTATTTACCTAACATGTTCTATGAAACTATCGATACTAATTCTGATCTTGCCTACCGTTGGGGCTTTGAATTTAAACAACGTCATTCTAACCAATTGGAGTTAGCTCAAACCATTCTACGCTTCGTTCAACAATGGACAATTTACGGATATGATGAGGAAAATGTGTTTATGGATGAGAAAGCTCAAGTTGAATGGGCTTGGAATGGTGATGAAATGGCTCACATGGTTCAGAATGCTATTGACAATACCGGTGTTGTTATCGCTGATTGTGAAGATGTTGCTTTTTTCTGTGCGACATTGTATTATGGTGCTGGTTTTGATATCGCCCTCGTGGACGCTCCAGGTCATGTTGCTTTACTAATCTGGTTTCCTGATTATCCAAACGCCAATATTTATTGGGATATTCAAGATGGAAGAGGATACGGTTGGATTTGGGTGGAAGCTACTGGGAATCAAAATCTGGTGGGTTGGACACCTCCTTCCTTCAATGATGGTGAATTTATAGCTTATCCTATCACGAAAGTGAATGATACTGTTATTCTGTTTGAGGATGTTTCCTATTATCCTTTAGAGCCTTCTCCAATGGAAGCAGTTCAAGTCAATGTTAAAGTTCAAGTTTTAACCTCGCAGATAAACAATGTTTTCCTCATTTATTCAGTAAATGGAGGCAAACAGCAGATTGTTACAATGATTCCTAACAGTTTTTCTATTTATGAGGGAAATATTCCTGGACAAGAGGAAGGGTCTGACGTTGATTTCTTCATTCAAATCTTGGGGGTGGATGATAAAATGGTTAACTCCGGTAGTTTCGCCTTTGAGGTGAAGGATAATATTTTCGGAGTCGAACCTATCCTCTTTTATATAGTTGGTGGAATTTTCTTTATAGTTGTTTTATTGTTAATTTTTTCATAAGTTTTACTACGTGTTTATATGATCCTGTGATCACGAGAATACTCTTAATTGAGTCAAGTAAGGATATTACTATTGTAAACACTGAAAATCTACACGAGTTCTCTCTAATACCGAAACTTTCTCATTCTTCTAGATACTTCAAAAGCCTTTTGATAGCTATTATATTCAAATGTTTAAAATAATGTTCAAAAAATGTAATATTCATCTAAATATTCAACCCGTTCAAATTTTTTGTTATTATGGGTATAATTTACCTAGTATATCTATGGTGCAATAGACGGGATTTCTTACAAATCAGGTGAAATAAAATGTGTTACTGTGTATTATATTTAGTATTATCCTAAATAAAATACTGTGTTAAATACGAAGTTAAATACTGCGAAGTATACTGTGTATTTGATAATATTGGTTAGTGAGAAGAAAGGAACTTTCAAACTAGACGCAAAAGCAAATACAGGTATCATTTACGTACCTGCTGATATTACAAAGGATAGTGGTTTTCCTTTAATACCGCGAAATGTAAAAATTCGCATTGAAGATAAACATCTAATTATTGAACCATTACCTCACTTTGAGTATATGCATATTCGTGACGACCAAGCTACGCTTATTGATAATAGATTGGGATGTCAATGCAAACTCTTTTTTCGTCAAGATGAAACCATATACTGTGACCGCTGTAGAAAAACTAGTTGCGATCATATAGAATATGCCTTAACTATAGAAGAGGTCAACAAGTATTTGAGAAAGCGTAGTTGGATGAAAAAGAAATGAGTACAAAAACTACTCGCGGTAAAGGACCAGTTTCCAATACTGATGAATATCGAGAAATAAGTCCAGCAGACTTTTTCTATCGTAACAGAGATTTGGCAGGCTTTAGTAATCCTACACGCTCTTTATATTCAGCGATCAGGGAACTCTTAGAAAATTCTTTAGATGCATGTGAACTATATAAAATTCTTCCAAATATTCACCTAAGACTCTCCTTAGAGGGAGACACTGAATCTGTCAAGGACTCATATACTTATAGAATCCGAATAATGGATAACGGAAGCGGAATCCCATCTGAGCATATCCCCTCTTCTTTTGGCCAGATACTGTTTGGATCTAAATATCGATTAAGACAAGTACGTGGGACATTCGGTTTAGGGGGAAAAATGGCAATTCTTTATGGACAAATAACGACCAATACCCCCGCCACCATAATCTCGAGTGTAGGTGATGGAAAGAGTTACGAGTTCTTGATTAGAATAGACATTTCGAAGAATAAACCTGAAGTCTTGAAGAAAAAAGTTCATAAAAACAAAATAGCGTGGCATGGTACTATCGTTGATTTTTTGTTAGACGGTAACTACGTCAGAGCTATGCCCAGAGTTCTAGAATATTTAAGGCAAACTGCACTGATGAATCCTTATGCTGAAATCACATTTATCGACCCTTCAGGTCGCCTCTACAAGTTTGAAAGCGTCACATCTGTTATGCCAGAACCTCCTAAAGAAACGCTCCCCCATCCTTATGGATGTGATGTTGAATTATTTAGGCGAATTATCAGTGCATCAAAATGTACTAATATGTTCACTTTTATGTCGACTCATTTTCACCGGATTGGCAAGAAAACTGCTCAACGCTTTCTGACATATGCAAAAATTAAGAAAAAAATGAATCCTCATAAATTAAATTCAAGCGAAATCGTTCATATAGTGCACATGATGAAGACTTACAGTGATTTTTTACCTCCAGATGCTTCATGTCTTTCACCATTAGGAAAAGATCTACTCGTAGCAGGTATAAAGAAAGAATTAAACCCAGAATTCATCCATGTTGAGCAAAGAAAACCTTCTGCTTACTCAGGTTTCCCATTTATTGTTGAAGTAGGTATTGCTTATGGTGGAGATATACCGGCATCTTCAGGAATTATTCTTTACAGATTTGCTAATAAAATACCGCTCATATATGATGAGGCTAGTGATATTGTCCGAAAAGTCATAAACGAAGGCATAAATTGGAGATATTACAAGATTACCCCAAATTTACCCATCGTAATTATCTCCCACATATGTTCAACAAAAGTTCCCTACAAGACGGTGGGTAAAGAGTTCATTGCAGATCGTCCGGAGATTGAACGAGAGCTTAAAGCTGCTATTAAAACTGTTGCTCGATACATGCGAATTTTTCTTTCAAGAAAAAATAGAATAGAGCATGAAAGAAAACGGATAGACCTCTTCGCGAGGTATTTACCTAAAGTGGCTAAATTCTCAACAGAATTAGCTGGTAAGAAAAAAATACCGGATATTAAACCATTATTGAGGAGTATAAGAAGATATGGCGAAAAAGAGGATTAAGCGTCAAACTAGTAAGAAAAAGAGGATTATGCGTCAAACTAGTAAGAAAAAGAGGATTAAGCGTCAATCAATGAAGAAAAGGAAAGAGATGACCTTAAAAAAACTTAGAAGTTTCGGTGGAGTTTTATATAACCAATTGAATAACTTTGAATTTCCTTGGATAGAAATGCCCAGTCGTTCGACCTCGAACATCTTATATGATGATAGACTAAAACAGTATATCCTTGGAAAGAAACATGTCACGAGGAGTTCACGGAATATACGTCACATCAGACCTGTTACTCAACTTGTATGGACCGCTTCCTTTGCATATACTCTCAATAAACAAGGAAAAACGAGTACTTTAAGAGATATTTTTTACTCAGCTCAAGCATTCGATGTTCCCTTCAAGAATCAACAAGAATCAGACAATATTATCACTGATTTAGAAACTGTTTTAGGATTTGCCCGTGAAGATTTTAATATTTTTCCTGAGGAGAGGAGTCAAATCTTTGGAGATTTGACAATAGAATACACCGTTCCAGGTTATGAAGGTAATAGTCTTAATCTTACTACACATCCTGATGGGTTGGCTATAGGTCCTGCTTTAACTACTTCAGATTTCAAATCAACGAAAGCTAATAAGGTCATCGTTATTGAAAAAGGAGCTATGTTCACTAGGTTAATTGAAGAGAAGGCGTTTAAGAAGTTTAAAGCTATACTTATTCATACAGCAGGACAGCCTCCAAGATCTACAAGGCGTATTATTCGGAGGCTCAATAAAGAATTAGGGTTACCTGTTTATATTTTCTGTGATGGTGACCCTTGGGGTATGGCAATAGCAATAACGATCATCTGTGGTAGTGCAAACGCAGCTCATTTAAAGGAACTTGCAACACCTGAAGCAAAATGGATGGGACTTTACAGTTCTGACATAGACAAGTACAAACTTCCAAGTACTAAACTCAAAGTCATAGATATAAAACGACTTCGTGATATGCGGAAAGATCCTCGATATATAGCGAATCCTTGGAAAACCCAGATCACTCATTTTCTTCAAAAAAGGCGGAAGTGTGAGCTAGAAGCATTTTCGAGATATGGCCTTGATTATGTAGTTAAGAAGTATCTTCCGGAAAAATTGAATAAACTTTAATTAACAAAAAATATATATTACGACCGTTTTTAATCTTAATACAAGCGCCGGCGTAGCTTAGTTCGGTAGAGTAGCGGACTTGTGAAGGTAAATCTTCACTAGGTTAAAGCTGTTAACTCGCAGGTCGACGGTTCGAGTCCGAGAGTGTTGAGGAAAAACCTCTCATTCGACGAATCCGCCGGCGCCAAATATTTCCTTAACCTCCGTTAGAGTTTAATAGGAGTACAGAAAATTAGAATGTGGGCTCGAGGGCCCGTAAGGAAACATGTTTTCCCGGGAAGCTCAGTTTGGTTAGAGCGACAGGCTCATAGTACTCTTAAAAGTATGAGAGACCTGTTGGCCGGGCGTTCAAATCGCCCCGGGCCCAGTATAATGATTTAAAGAGTTACTTTTGTAAACATTCTGTAGCGATATATGTCTAGGGGTATCAATGTTGGTCTAACAGAAATTGTTTCACATTTATTTTGTTAATACATTTTCTAATGTACATTCATTTAGACAAATTTTTAAATAAAAATCTAAATGGTTTTTTCGCTAATATCTACTCAATTACTAAAAGTACTATTTGAAGAATAAGAAATATGGACCTCGTTGGTATTGTTGGTATTGCAGCTTTACTCGGCTTCATTATAACTATTATTGATTACTTATTCCATAAAATAAAAAGATTGAAGCTTAAACTTGAAACATCTTAGGAATTACGCAGTTTTTCTTCTCTTAACCAAAGTGTATATTGCATCTGAGTATTTTGTCTTAAGGAACGTTGAGAAACCTTCATGAGTTAAGTAATACCAATATTCGTTTCTTGTATTACTTCTCTGATATTCCCCCATCATTAAATGAACAGATCGTAGTTTAGTTATTAGAAACCGTAGATACCTCTGTTTATATCCTGATTCATCTAAGAGTTGATTGAACGTCATCTTTCTCCGTCCTATGATTGTGAGTAGCTCGATTATTTTCCGCTTGGTTTTTGGGTCATTTGTAACTAATCCTGCTACATCTATTAATCCCATTAAATTCTCTCCATGTACAATTGAATTCTAGGCATTTACTATTTGAATCTTTTCTGATATTGATATGTCCTTCAATTGAGTTTTCGCTTAAAGACTTATTAAACACATTATAACCCGTATCCAGTTACGTACACTCTTTTTTATTTAAAAAATATTTTTTTAAATATATAAAAAGTGATAAACTTTACCTGAAAATATTTTAATATTAATGCTATTATGCGAAAGACTTTAGTATATGCTCTATTTTTCTTTCTGAAATAAGCTCCGGTAGTATAGACAGGTTATCCCTATAATGGTCAAGTATGCCGGCCTTTCGTGCATTTGCGAAGAGAGTCGGTGACCCGGGTTCAAATCCCGGCCGGAGCACTTTTAGTACTTTCAGATACCTATTTTTTCATTATAACATTTATCTCGATGGAGAAGCCATTCAGTAACTTTGAAACATGTTACTTTGTACTTTACGACTAGCTAAAAGATATGTCGGGTAGTTCACATTAGACACAGCTTTTTGATGTGGTTATTTTTATCAGAAGAGTTAATTTTAGACTATGTAATCTCAAGTAAATTATGAACAAATTCCTTCCCACTTTAGTCATTATTACTTTTCATTAATCATAATTTATTAATGTGAAAATGATTTAAGATATTAACAAATTACTTTTGAGTATATATTGTATTTATGTTGGTAATTAGATTTGAAACAAAGAAAGCGAGGTTTATTCATTGGCAGATTTCAACCTACTCATAAAGGACACATTAAAGTCATTAAGAGATTGTTGATGAAAGTAGAAGAGTTGATAATTATTATTGGCAGTTCTCAACTAAGCCACGAATTAGATAATCCCTTTACAACCGGTGAAAGGATCTGTATGATGAAATCAGCTCTCGATGAAGCCCAAGTACATCCAAATAAATATCTAATTTTACCAATTCCAGATGCAATAATGCATTCACTTTGGGTTGCTCAGATTTTATCTTATACACCACCATTTGAAGTGGTCTTTTCAAATGATCCATTAACAAGACGCTTATTTCAAGAAGCAAAAGTATTAGTGCATAATATTAAATTTTTCCAAAGGAAAATCTATTCAGGTACTGAAGTTAGACGAAGGATGCTTGCTGATGAGAACTGGAAAGAACTTGTTCCTAAAGTTGTAACTGGTATAATTACCGAGATTGATGGTGTTCAACGTCTTATTGAATTAGCAATGACTGATTCACCTTTTGGAAAAAGAAAAATAGTTCATTAGTTACTTTTTACCAAATCTATACTTCCATTAATCTTCAAGAGTACTTTGAATTCATCTCCAACGGTATGCTTCTGTTGGAGATTATCCCATTCATTAATCGTTAGATATAGTGTTAATCGATTAGTATATTTTCGCATTTGAGCTCTCACTTGCGGCGGTATCATTACTTGCATCACGTTTCTGCTTGCTTCAAGTGCTTCAGAAACTTCCTTAGGAACACTTGTGGGTACCATCGTTGGTATTTTTGGTGGGCGATACCCAAACTCAATACGAACATATTCATTTCCTTGGTAATCGTAGTGTGGATTAATTGCTGTAACTTTAACTGTAAAGAAATTTTTACTCAACATTTCTATATTTACTCCATAACTATATTACTTCTTTTCAATTCGATCTACCTTATTATTATATCCTACAAAGACCGTTGTAGTAACGTCTATAAAAAGACCATTTTCTACAACTCCTGGAATCATATTAATTTTAGTTTCAAGTATTTTACCATTAGTTATTACGCCGAAGGCTGCATCTACGATGTAATTTCCATTATCCGTAATAAAGAGGTCCCCGTTATCTTTTATAGATCTTACTTTTGGTTTTCCACCTAATTTTCTTATTTTTTCTATAACTGGCGCGAGAGCTATAGGAATTATTTCGATAGGAACCACTTGATTTACTCCTAACTTCTCTACGAGTTTACTCTCATCAATAATAATAACTAACTTTTCAGCAGCAGTATCAATAATTTTTTCCCTAGTGAGCGCTCCACCTAAACCTTTAATGAGGTTCAGTTCAGGATCAACTTGATCTGCACCATCAATAGCAATGTCTAATTTTGGGTGTTCATCAAGAGTAGTTAACTGTATCTTATTCTTCTTTGCTCTATTTGCGGTCCATAGGGACGTTGGAACCCCCAATATTTGTAATCCTTCTTCACGAACTCTTCTCCCCAATTCATCTATCATGTATTTGGCTGTTGATCCTGTCCCTAAACCAACAATTTGTCCATCTTTAACAAGTTTGACAGACTCTATTGCTACTTTTCTCTTTACATCTTCTTTCTCATTCATCTTTTTCATTTTATCCTTCCATTTCAATTTGTTCTATTTGTGCAACTATTTTTAAAACTTCATCCTGAATATTCTCTATCCTCTCTTCTGCTTTACTTTTTTGACGTTTCTTTTTCTTAGCTGTTACCTTTTTCTTAATAGTTTGTCCTTTTTGTTGTACATGAAGAACATCTATGGGTAATTTAACAAATTCTTTAATTTCTTCTTTGGGAAGATTCTCAAGAAGATTATTAAGATTATTGACTGTATCATTTATTTCGTTAAATTTATTTTGAAAAATATTATCATGTTCTTGAGTGGGCTCATACTCTTGTTTTTGAAAAATAATCGTTTGGTTACTTCCTTTCTGATCAAGATGTTGTATCTCAAGACTATATTTCTTTACTAGTTTCATTCTATCTACGTGTGATATTTTTCCTTTAGTTTCAGCTTCAAGTAAACGAGTTTCTACAAAGTTTTGAATTTCTTTCTCAAGATTTAAGATTTTGATGTTTTTTTCATTTTTTACGGGTAAAAGTGATAATACTTCTCTTTCAATCGTTTCTGTATCTAATACTTTTTCAGATTTTATTTCAATTCTTCTCTTTCGTGTTGTTAAGTAGATTGTTAATGCAGTTGCTATTGCGGTGACTAGTAATACTATTTCAGGACCGTTGATACTAGCCATTTTTTTTCCTCAGCACTTTGACTATTTTACATTAACACTATTTACTATTTAGGTTTAAGAATGATTAATTTAAGATAAGCTAATCATAATCTCGAGAAAGCTATAATCGCCTTTTTGTTACTCATTTTATACATTATTTCTTAGATGAATTGTGAATGTAAAACAAACTTCTATTGATAAAAATGTATTTGTACATCCATAAAATTAAGTTTATTTTTTAATAAACATGAACCTTGAAGGAATCACATTAAAAAAGAGTTTTAAATATATCATTTCAGTTGAACTATCCAGATGTACGTTATACCTTCATAAGTCATGTATAACTATTTATTTTTGTGATATATCTTAAATATATCATATGAACATGATTTCTAAATAGATGTGATTAATACTATGGTTTCTGTCAAGAATGTTGTAGATAAAATTGCAGATCTTGAAAAAATAGCGAATGGATATTTAAGCTATGATGCAATGGTTGGTGGTCTTGTTTCTAAAAGTCTTAAAGGTTTAGGTGAAGCAAAAAAACTTTTAGAGGATCCATCAAAAGCAAACATTACTAAATCCCTTGAAAAGATTCAAAGTATTAAAAACGATTTTGAACCGTATAGCTCTTATGTGACAGATGTAATTGAGAAAGTTGACGCAGTGATAGTTGCCTACAAAAATCTTTGATATTTTCATCATTTCATCAAGAATCAAGTTTTTAGGTAACTTTCTTTTCATGGTAGACCGTAGACATCTTCTCTTTGAAATCGTTATAGCTGTAATTCATTTTTTTTTAAAATATTTGGAGCTCCGGGCGGGATTTGAACCCGCGACCTACGACTCTTTGGAAGCAATACCAAGCCGTCGCAATAACCCGTCTATGCTACCGGAGCAAGTTGACTCTGAGTTAAGTCGATGTTTATTCGTAACTAATTAGATTTACGCTTTTTAGTTTATCTAAATAATCTTTCCTGATTATTGTTTTTAAACTTGTATTCGTGTAATTTATTGATGGGGAATATTTCTGTGTAATACTTATTCATTTATGAATTGAAAACATTTTATATTTATTTATAAATTTAGCATCTTTTTTATTCATATTTTAGTAATAATTATGTTTAAACTCTAAATGTTACAGTTAACGAAAATACATATACAATAGATGAGGAGATAATTTGAAAAATAAATTCGTTGCTGATTGGGCTAGACAATCTAAACCATCGTTATCTACACGAGTAAAAGATACAATTAATCCAGTACCCCTTAAAGAACGGATAAACAAAACCGTTTTTAGGCTTAAACTAGTACAGAGAAAATTAGAAGATTCAAGCTTAAGAAGTGAACAAAAATATAAGAAGCTCTTTAATAAATGCGTTGAAGCACAGCGAGTCAAAGATCAAACAATCGCTATCATGTATGCAAATGAAAGTGCTCAAATACGGATTATTGCTAAAACCCTTACCGGTGCACAATTAGCCGTAGAACAAGTTGTACTTAGATTAGAAACAGTTTCAGATTTTGGTGATATGGCAGCAGAGATAATGCCTGCAGCCGCAACAATTCGCGCACTAAAGGGACGACTGCAAGGAATAATTCCTGAAGTATCAATGCAATTAGGATTCATTAATCAATCCCTTGATAGCTTAGTTTTAGAAGCAGGTGAAGCCACAGGATCAAGTTGGAATACAATGGCATCTGGTGATGAAGCAGAGAAAATTCTTCTTGAAGCCACAACAGTTGCTGAACAGAAGATACGTGACGGTTTTCCAGAGCTACCCACAACAGACAGTAGGAGAGGAATTTCTCACAGATTTTAAATGGTGATAATGTATGAACTCAGGCGGGATAAAACTCCTTCTTTCCTTTGTCACATTGGGCTTCATAGCTGGATCATTCACTTACGTTGCCTTTGATTTTCTATTAAATCCCATAACAACTTCACCGCTATTGACAATGCTCCGTTCACCATTGTTCCTTTCAGGTATCGCAGGCGGTGCAGTGGCTGTCACAATTGTGTTACTTTATGCCCGTTTATCTAAATAGTATTCCTTCACCCCACTTTTTTTTTTAATGAAAAATCAGGGGCCCTTTTTTTTATTCTTAATAAGTTTTTCGGCGAATAGTTAAATGGTTCCTTACATTTTTAAAATATAGATAAGCTTTGACTCTTCGAGATTGGCGAACATACAGAAAACATTTGATGAATCCTGAATGTCTTTTCTGCAATACACTAACGAGACCTGCCATAATTCTTCGAAATAAAGATTATGTAGTGCGCGGATGGAAATGTCCTAAATGCCAGTTTACTCAGTTACATCCCCATGAAATTCCAAAAGCATTAGCAATATTGAAAGAAATTAATGAAACAATTTAATTTTTCAAAAAGTTTCTATAACAATTGTTTCCATATAAAAAAAGGGTTCTGTTGATGGATACCTTGGTTTAATAAAGTTTCTTTAAAATAATATTTTTCTAATGCTTGGTTAGAAAATTGAAATGGTGAAAATAGTAATCAAATTGATTAATCCTTTCTCAATCTTTACTGTTTTAAGTATGTACTCTCTTTTTTTCGAAAAATTTTAAGATTTTTATAAAAATATAATTGAATTCTTTTTTTAGAAATAATTACTCCAAGAATATAAAAAAAAGTTAACAAATATTCCTATTAACGAAGGATTCGATTATGGTTACTGAAAACTAGATAATTAAAGATTTAGATTGTCCTTGAGAAATGCTTTATATCGCCCTAGTTTTCCCCCATAGTTTGCGGCTGTAATCTTTACTACGCCAGGAATACTTGCTGCTGAGATAATGCCTTCAGCAACAGCTCGCTGAACACTTTTTAAATCTAAACCATTTATCACAATTTCAAATACACTGTTAACATTATCCGAGATGTTAGTATCTTCTGTAATATTTTTTAATGTAGGACATAAGGCGTGATTAGTTGAAGCTCTAAGTTTATATTTCCTAGATCCTATCTTCGAACCTGACCTACAAATACCTCCGGGAAAGGTCAAAACTACATTATCAACTTTTTTAATCGTGTTCACTGCAGCTTGAGCAGCGGTTAATCCGGAATCGATATTTTCAGCAAGAATTAAAAAGTTTCCTCCTGCAACTCCTCTCTTGACACCAAACCTAGATTCAACAATAAATTCACTTTCCATTACAGGAATTCTCCATACATTCCTCTCAAATAAGATATCTTTCTTCTGAAATCCGTCACCAAAATAACTAATGCTTTTTCCTATTTTAAGCTTCTTTACTGATTGACCAGACATAGCATCAAAAGCTGCGGTTGTAGGACAAGTCATTACGCATTGACTAATCCTCGATAACATTTGAGATTTCACTCCATGACCGAACGTATGATAGATCTGAAAGATTACACCGGGTCTACCATCAGGAGTCTCATTTTTATTAACAATTTTTTCAATACCTGCTTCCGCTGGAGACATGATTATAGATACAGCAAAACCTGTAGCTGCCGTTGCAGATGTTAACGCCCAATACTCTGTCGCAGCTGTAACAAGAACTCTTCCAACCCACATTGGAAACATTTCAGCATATGTATCCTCTATACGGCAAATGTTTCCACTTGGGTGATGTTTAACGATGAAATCTTTACCTTCTTTTCCTAAAACTTCAAGCCTATTTTCGCTTCCGGTAGATTTTAATTCCGTCTCTTTCTGTGACATATTCGAAACCTGCTTTCAATAATTCCTCGTCTTCCTTAATAGTTTTTACAGTAGCAGTATGATATTCATCTCCTTCAAAGGTCACCAGATGTGTGTAGATCAATGTTGAATTAATATCTCTGTGTCCAAGTCGTTCTTTCACGTGTAGGATGTCCTTTGTCTTGTGGTATTCCATGCTTCCATAGAAGTGCCTTAACGTGTGGAAGGTTATTCTGTTGATGCGTGGATTTTGGAGTTTATATGCGCGTCGTTTTCTTTGTTTTATAAAATTTTTTCTGAAATATATTAATCTTATATTACCGAAAATCTTCTGTGATGTTTTAGGTAACCTATTCATCATAGATGTTAGTTTTCCACTGATTTTGAACTGTCTTGGTTTGCTTTTCTTTTTAAGTAAATTTATTGTTATTATATTATGTTTAGTGTTTATGTCAATCTACACTAGACATTATGCTTCCCCACATCTTGCACCAGTTTCCTTGAGTAACTGAAGAAATAATTTGATTTTTAGACTACATCCAGCTATGAGTTCTCAATTTCTCTTTTCAGCTGCATATCAATTCCTTTAAAGATACTTGTTCTAATATTATTTTTTAATGGTTAAGCCAACCGATTTAAATATGTAGGGGTAAACAAAAAAATAATTTATCTTTAATATAATATTTATTATTGATATAACTTTTTATATCGGTATAATTATTTATACCGCTAATGATGGTGTGGGATGATAATAATTCAATTCAACATAAAGGAGTATTAAACCATGAATACAGGAGTCTCACTAATAATAACCTTGTTTGTCGCTGCACATATTCTCATAATAATTAACGTAATTTTTAGTCACCGTAAACGTGAGATTTGCATATGTGGACACAAATTTAACTTACCTGAATTTGGAAAATATATCTGTTCCAGTTGCGGAAAGATACATTTAACACGAACATAATAAAAACTTATTAACCCACTCAGCACGGGCGTGAATGAATTGTATTCAACTCGACTCGGGCTCCGTACATATTTGCAATCGTTAATTTCTGTTATGCATTTTTTTCTATTACAGAACTTAATTAATTTCACTATTTCTTTATCAACTTATTTTGTTTTAGTATTTAACTTCGCGCACCTAGAAGAAGAAACTCGCTAGCCAGATATCACGAATTAACTCGGGATTTGTATTTGGAGGGACTAAAATTTAATCACAACCCCAAACAAGATAGCACACTTGTACGTAGAATACTCATTCTGTCTTAGAGATAGGTACTTTATAGGAATCCACACTTATTTTATGTGAATATTGAAGTCTATAATTGGATGAGGAACAATTTGGAAAAGATGTTTAAACCGAGTCAGAATGGAAATACATTAGTTTGGGGATTAGTCTTAGTAGCGATAGTCAATATCCCTTTAATATTATTCTTTGTTTTAGGTTCTCAAGGACCTACCATTTTATTTATTATATTAGGTGTTATCTTCATTCTTGTCGATGGACTAATACTTTCTCTTACTTTCTCGGGTAAAAAAATGAGTTACAAACTGGATGAGAATGACTTTACGGTAAACTTTGGTTTATCAAAGCGCATTATTCCTTATGCTTCAATTAGTAAGGTGCAGCTTTCTCATACGACTTTTCTATTTCGTCTTTTTGGAGTAAGTTGGCCTGGTCTTCATTGGGGGCTATACAAAGCCAAAGATGTTGGAAATGTCTGGGTTTATTCGACAAGGATGAAGGGGGACTTTGTCTTGATAAACTTGGTAGACGGAAAAAAAATAGCTATCTCTCCAGAGGATCCTAAAATATTTTTCGATGAGATAAATGCTTGGAAAAGTAAATTTGGAACAGCGAGTTTAAATGAAGTTGAAAAGTATGAAACCTCAAAAAAAGTAGTTTATGGTCAAGTTATAGCGGTCGCTGCTGCGTTTATTGCTTTCTTGACATATTTAGTGTGGATTTATCCATCGTTACCAGAGATCATTCCTGTTAATTTCGATATTAACTGGAATCCGAATCGTTGGGGACACAAATCTGAACTCTTTATCATAGCAGGTATCGGGGCAGTTTTTCCTATAATAAATACTATATTAGCCCTTAAGTTTGGAAGATATGGAAAAGAATTGCTGATTTTTCTTGGAATCATATTCATCATGTTCACAGCTCTATTCTTCGGAATCGTATATTTCACACAAAGCGTGATCTAAACTTAACCTTCTGAGAGATCCTTCGAGCAATTCAGGGAGAAATAGGAGAAATACCTGGAGGGTAACAATAGTCTCAAAAAAGGGAAAGATGGTTAATGTGTGCATATGCACTGGTTTCCTCTGGGCAACCATGCTTCTCTATTGAATGTACCTCATCCCCCTCTTTTTTTGGGAAAATTTTATCAGAATAGGTGAGGTAAACATGAAACCGAGAAGGTATAGACACAACTTTCACTCGTTCGCATTAAGTGATAAAGAAGAAGATCTCTTGAATGAATCCAAGAAAATTACGGGTCAAGGTCTGACAGACACCTTGATGAGTGCCCTAAATGCATACGTTAAGAATAATACCCCCCAAGAAAAGGAAGATAAATCTAAATCACATTTAGAAATTATCAGAGAATTTTTTTTTCCAAATAAAAAAATGTTTTAAAGACGGAGGGGTGTTCAATTTGCGAGGTTAGTATGTGTCTTCCCTTCTTCTTGTTGGCGAGAGCTGTCTACCAGTAATTCAGAAAGAAATAGGGGGAGCATCTGGGGGATAAAGAAATAATATTTCAAGTTTAACGACTTTCAAAAAAAGATGGAAGGGGTATTCTCGCACATATGCAATGGTAGCCCGGAGGCTATTGGTATTTCTGTCGTAGAGTTTATAGTATATTATTCAGTGTGCATTATTTCGATAAAAACTTCTTCATATTGTGAACTTATATTTTCTTGTTCAAAGATGAAGGTATCTGACCATATTTCATTAGCAGCTATACTACCCGTATTTTTGGTTTCCTCAAGTAAGATGCCTTCGTTACTATCTAGCAATTGAACAGTGACATTCGCTATATGGACATTTTCAGAGTCCGTATTCGTTATTTCTAGATAAACTTCTATCTTTTTCGGACCTTTATGCTTGACATTGTAATCCGTTATTGAGAATTCCGTATTTTCTACCTTTGAACCCCAAATACCA
>SDBT01007423.1_pt1 | contig 18025 bp, 17 predicted proteins | sample 2277101 | NCBI WGS metagenome assembly SDBT01 (sample SAMN10404973, study PRJNA504765) | marine sediment metagenome | isolation source: marine sediment core GS10_PC15, 103 cmbsf | place: Arctic Ocean: Southern Knipovich Ridge | collected 2010 | reverse complement strand
AAAATAATCTGAAGCACCTTGTGTTATATCTGTCAAATCATCTATAACAGTAGTCAGCGTCTGCCAGTCGATGCCGAACTGCATACCTTCTGTGAGGGTAGCACTCAAAATGGTAGCTTCAATAAGAACTTGTTTAGGTCTGATATCAATTGAAGCTAATATCTGCTCAGCTTTTTTTATATTTTCCGGATAATCACGGATGATAATGGTATCACTCATTGCTGTAGTATTGCCGCCACCGGTTTGTAGACCGATACTTTCACCGGCAGGCACACCGGTCGCTGCTGCGGTAGTGATTTTAATATTACCATCTTTACTTAGAATTGATGAAATCAATTCGCTTGCCTCCGCAGCAGTAATATAGTAGAGCGTAAAAACCTTATGGATCATCAGGCTCTTATCTTTCTCGATATTATTGTATTCCTGGATGGTATATACCTTGATCAGTTTCCCCTTTTGCTTGTATTTGAAATCCGTACCTAAAATCGCTTCCACAGCTTCTTCGAAGGTTACATCAAAAAGTTTTTTGCATGCCAACTGCCCCTCAATTTTCGGTGAAGACACAATATTTTTTTCGTATTTGACAGCCAGAATATCAAGTGCATCCCGAATTTGCATATCTTCTCCAAAAGCAAACGATTGGGTATCTTCAACTATGGTAACATTTTCTTTTATATTTTGACTGGCATCATTGGAATTGCTGTCAGCCGTAATAACTTTAGGTTTATTGCCGTCAACACCGGTGTTGTCAGAATTAGCTTCAACCACACCTGTTCTGGGTTTATTGCTTCCGAAACCAGAAAGTTCCTGGCCGGCATTCGCAACTACTGTTGTCGCCATCACAACTAATATGAGGCACAATACAAACAAGCACTTTTTCAAATTGTCTTTTTGTTCCAAGCCCACAACCTCTCACATTCAGCAATTTCAATTCAGTTTGTGATACAACTTTTTAAACGTCATTAATTGAGGTGAAGAGTATCTACTGCTTTATGCGAGATACTTATCACTTTTTCACTTTCACATACATTTTCTTCTTTTAGTTTCTTAACTGCTCTAAACATACTCATAATTCTTTGTCCCAACTCTGCTCCATCAAAGGGCTTGATAATATAGTCATGAGCACCGCTGGCAAGTGCTGTCTCCAGGTCATCCATCATATTTTTAGCTGTTAACATAAATACAATTATGTCCTTTGTCCTTTCATCTTGCCTAAGCTCAGAGAGCACCTCCAGCCCATTCATTTTCGGCATCACCCAGTCCAAAAGAATCATATCAGGTCTCTTCTCACCGGCAATTTTAAGACCTGCTGGCCCATCTGCGGCCGAATACACGTCAAATCCATCCGACTTCAGGCTATATTCCAAGACTTTCCTAACATCTTTTTCATCTTCAATTACCAGAACAGAAACCTTCGTATTCATTAGTGGGTCTCCTTTTTTAGCGATTATGACTTATGCTTTTGCAGCCAGACAGAAGCTCTTCTATCGCCGTTAGCAATTTTTCTATATCGTATGGTTTGGCAAAGAACATATTGTTGCCAATAACATGACCTTGTCTTTCCTCTTCTTCTTTTTCGAGCAAACAGGTTAAGAATATGACAGGGATATCTTTAGTTTTGATATCTCCCTTCAATATTGCAGCAACCTCTGTTCCTTCCATATTTGGCATCCATATATCAAGTATAACAAGGTCAGGGAATTCCGATTTTGCTAACATTATAGCATCATTACCATTGTCTGTTGTTATAACAGAATATCCTTTTGCTATTAATCCTCTCTCAAGCACTACAAGAACATCCTTTTCATCGTCAACAATCAATATTTTCTTTTTATCCATTTTAATTACCTTTTTATTTAGCGAAAGTTTTCTTCTTCTACCCACAAGCTTTTCTATTACGGCCAAGAGCTCTTCTACATCATATGGTTTTGCAAACATGTAACTGCCATTAAAGATATGACAGTTTTTTATTTCATCTTCTTTAGAAAAAAGAGCGCTAAGGAAAATAATAGGGATATCCTTAGTTTCAGGATCATCTCTTAGCTTTGCAGCAACTTCTTCTCCAAGCATATCTCCCAGAACCCTGTCAAGTACAATAACATCTGGTTGTTCTGACTTTGCTAAAGGCAGGGCATTGTTACCGTTGTACGCTGTAATGACTGAATAACCTTCACCTGTAAACCTTTTTTCAAGCATTAACCGCAAATCCATATTGTCATCTACAATCAGTATTTGTTTTTTGTCCATGTGTAAATCCTCATTACTATTTGAGTGATATTTGCTTTTCTAACAGAATGTTTTCTATCACATTTATTACCTTCAATATCTCATATGGTTTGTCAAACAACACATGATTGGCGACCATTCGGAAATCTTTGCTTGCTCTTCCCGGAAGCATACCTGTCAGAAATACAACAGGAATATCCTTTGTTTCAGGCACATCTTTTAGTTTCCTGGCAACTTCTCCGCCATCCATACCCGGCATTAATACATCGAGTATGATAAGATCAGGATGCCTTGATTTTGCTAAAACTATGGCATCATTTCCGCTGGATGCAGTAATAACAGAATATCCTTCGGTTGTTAATCCTTTTTCAAGTACAGTAAGAACGTCTTTCTCGTCATCTACTATGAGTATATTCTTTCTGTCCATCTAAAATAATCCTTTCACGTATCAAGGCCTAATATATGAGCAAACCATAATTTCCAAATTACCATGGTACTTGCCAATTTTGTCACTAAATTAGTCTCTCTTTTTACTCCTTCGTTCTTTAATAGGTAATACAAAATGGAAAGTCGCACCTTCAGCATATTCTGATTCCGCGCAAATCTTACCTCTATGCTGTTCAATGATTGTTTTGGAAATAGCAAGTCCAAGACCTGCACCACCTGTTTGTCTGTCTCCACCCTGGCCTAATTGTTCGAATTCATGAAATACTCTCGGTAAATCCTCTTTCCTGATTCCACAACCGGTGTCAGACACTGAAACTTGAATCACATTTTCTCTTCTGCGTGTAGTAAGTGTGATACCTCCTTTTTCCGTAAATTTGATGGCATTGTTAACCATGTTTGTTATGACCTGTGTAATTCTATCCCTATCAATTTTAACTTTTGGCAAGTTATCTTCCAGTTTAAGTTGAAGATCCAGCCCTATGCTCTTTGCTGCTGGAGCCATTGTATCATAAGCATCTTTGACAACTTCGTTTATATCATTTTCACAGAAGTCAAAATTCATCCTGTCCGCCTCAAGCTTTTGAAAATCCATAACATTATTAATCAACCTGGCAAGCCTATCTACATTTCTTTTCGCAAGATTTAAAAACTCTTTCTGTTCATCGTTAAGTTGGCCTGTTTTCTCCTGGACCACCAACCGTATACCTTCTTTTAGGGCGGCAAGCGGCGTTCGCAATTCATGGGAAACCGTAGATACGAATTGTGATTTTATTTTCATTGCCTTTATTATTTTCTCTTCAGTTTTTTTACGCTCTACAACTTCTTTCTTCAAAAGTTCATTTGCCTGTGAAAGTTTTCTGGTTCGTTCCTCTACCTGTATTTCGAGTTTATCGTGTGCCTCTTGCAGAGCTTGTTGCATCAGATTGCGTTCGATAGCGTATTGAATCGTTCGAACCAATATTTTATCCAGCACTTGACCCTTAACCAGATAATCCATTGCACCGATTTTTATCGCTGACAGACCAGTTTGATCGTCATCGAGTCCTGTTAACACCACGATAGGAACATGTGAATTAATTTCTTTAATCTTTCGAACCGTGTCAAGTCCATCGCTGTCGGGAAGCATAAGGTCAAGCAATATAACATCATATTCCCCGTTGTCGAGGCACTCAGCTGCTGCTGACAAACTCCCTGCCGAATCAGCAGCAAATTCAACGGGGTGTTGACACTCAGCCAAAATTCGTTCAATTAATAGTCTGTCAATCGCACCATCTTCGACCAACAAGACTTTTACCAGGCTCTTATTAATAAGGTCTTGTGTTTTTTCTTCTATCTCAGTTTCCATTTAGCAACTCACTTAAAAACCTGACGAACATTAATAATTTTGTTCTTTAACAAGTAATAGGGGCATTAAGTTTCTCATTTGTAATCACTTTCTCTTATTTTGCTATTTCAATCCAATCCTTCCGGGATAGACAAGTTATCACTTTTTCAAGTTCAGTCTTTAGCTTGTCAAAAAGTGGTACGGCTACTTCTAAATTGTTTTCTCTGCCAGCACATTCCAACTGAGAGGCAATATCTGACAGTTGTACCGCCCCAACATTCCTGGCTGCTCCTTTTATCGCATGAGCATAGAACTTGATCGCACCACTGTCATTAGACTCTACAGCTTCAGAGAGTTTATCCAATCGCTCTCCATTGTTCTTTAAGAATATAGGTACAATTTCCTTAATCAACTCCTCATCACCCAGTCTCTTAATAAGCTGATCCCAGTTGATTATTTCTTCACTAACTTCGGTGTAAGGCATCTCCTCTGGGCCAGACTCTTGAGAAGTTTCGTCAAGACAAAGATCTGTGAGCTCGTCTACTTGTGATTTGGCCGAATCGACTGTCTTGTTCAAAGCTTCGTTCTTTAAAGGCAGGTATTTAGTAATTTTTTTCAGTAGTTCCCTGTGGTCGATCGGTTTAGCTAAATAGTCGTCACAGCCGGCTTCAATGCATTTTCTATCGTCTCCCTTCATCGAATAAGCGGTCAGGGCTACTATGGGTGTTGTTATTTTTTGCTTTCGAAGTGCCTTTGTAGCTTCATAGCCATTCATGTGAGGCATCTGGATGTCCATAAGTATCAGGTCAAATTGTTTGGTAAGTGCCTTCTGCATGGCTTCATTTCCATCTGAGGCGATTGTTACCTCCAAACCCATCCGCTCCAGTAGGGACTTTACAAGTATCTGATTAGTCTCAACATCTTCAGCGACGAGTATATGGCCGGAAAATTCAGGCTGTAGCATTTGCTCCTTGGTGGTCTCTGTATAACTGGCAATGTTGTATCTGTCCAAGAAAGGTTGTTTTGCTATGTCAAGACCGGCTGGTATTACGATTGAGAATGTCGAGCCTTTACCTTCCTCACTGGTTAGAGCCAGCTCTCCACCGAGAAGCTCTGCCAGTTGTTTCGTGATCGCCAAACCCAGCCCTGTTCCACCATACTTGCGAGTTGTACTTCCGTCAGCCTGCATAAATGACTCAAATACCTCTCCTTGTTTGTCGAGCGGTATTCCAATGCCGGTATCTTCAACATCAAAATGGATATATGGTTGATTGTCTCTATCTTCCAGCGAAACATTTACGTATACGTGTCCTTTTTCAGTAAATTTGATGGCATTATTTGCAAGGTTGATTAAACATTGCTGCAAACGAGCCTGGTCAGTGCAGATATTAGCAGGAAGGTCACTGTCTTCTCGAATCTCAAACTTCAAACCTTTTTCTACTGCCAAAGGATATAACATGGATTCAATAATAGCCAACAGGTCTCTAAGGGCGCACTCGCTCATTTCAATATCAAGCTTGCCTGCCTCAATCTTGGACAAATCCAGAATATCATCTATAACATGCAGCAGGTGTTTGCCGCTTTCGCCAATGATATTAGCGTAATCTCTCTGCTGGTCTGTAAGTTCTTCATCTGACAGGAGAGTACTGAATCCCATAATAGCATTCATTGGTGTGCGGATTTCGTGGCTCATATTGGCTAAGAACTGGCTCTTGGCCTCGTTCGCAGCCTCAGCCTGCTTTCGGGTACGCTTCAACTCTTCATTAGCCTGTATGTGTTCGATAATACGTCCGAGCTGTTCGGTTATGGCATCTATTAATGCTCTTTCTTCTGAAAGGAAAGGCCCTTCGTGGCATTCAGGACACTGCTCCAAATAACAGACTTCCAGTGAGCCGAATTTTTTATTATGGAGCATGATATCACTGGCCTGTTTCCACTCTGTTTGTTCGAAATTTGGCGTTGAAAATTGTCGACCATTTATGGAAATTCGGGCACAGGTGATTTCCGGATATTGCCAGCTTGCAGGAATAACATTAATAATATCATGTAAAATTTTGTCTAAGGAATCATTGTTAGCCTCAACAATTTTCGAAATGCTGTATAGACAATTTATTTCCTTAACACGCTCATTCAAATCATGATTCAAGTTGAGTAACTGTTGTTCTTTTGCTCGCAGTTGCTGATTACTCGCATCAAGTTGCTGGTTGGCAGCCTTTAATTGCTGCTGGCCGGCCCGCAACTGCTGATTGGAGGCATCAAGTTCATCTCTCGATACGGTTGTTTTCTGCAAATTCACGGTCATCTGGTCAAATGCCCGCGAGAGCTGACCGATCTCGTCTCTGGCGTTTGTAGCTACCTTGTAATCCAATTTGCCTGAGCCGATTATCTCGGCTCCCTCGTGCAGTGCCATAAGCGGCTTTGTTATTGACCTTGTCGTAGCAAACGCAATCACCGTAGCAAGAAATGCAACAATAGTGCTTATCAGCAGGGCAATTCGCTTGCCCAAAACATATGTTTCGTGGACTGTCTCTTTGGCTGCAGCCAATTCTTCCATGTGTGCTGCTTTATGCCTCCTTGCCTGTTCCAGCAATGGATCTATCATTGGATGAAAGCTTTGTTTTTCTTTTTCTAATAATTCGGTGGCGCTAAGTCCCTGTTTTTTGAGATTAATAATCTCTGTACATGCCGAAGCAAATCTGTTTATATTAGCCATTAACTTTTCGGCTTCATTTTTCTCGTCAACACCAATATGCTTTTCATGCTCCAGATGTTCGGCTCCGGTTTTGGCAAGTAATTCCAGGCCGGCCATTACTTCTTTTTCTGCATTTTCTGTTGATACCATATATTCCATAAGGTCGTGTGCTATCCCCTGGCTTGCCCCTTCCATCTGGCCCATGGCAAGTGCACCAGGCATAATGTCATCTGTTAATGCAACAAACTCTTTGTGCATCTTTTCGCCGGTATTTAAGTAAAGAGCGACTATCAGCAGCATTGCCAAAACAATACAGGAAAACCCGAGAGTTAATTTTATACCTGTCCTCATCTTTTAGCACTTTCAATTTAATTGGCTTACCTGCCATAACATTTTTTCTTTTTCGTCCCCCTCTGTGTAAGAAATGCAACCGTTTTCAACATCCATAAAAACACTTTTCCTCTCTGTTCCACCGAGGGCCGAGGCTCTTACTGGAATATTCTTTTCCGCTAAGATAGCAGTGACCGATTTTATGTTGTCCTTACAAATAGTGTCATCTTCCTTTTGCAGAACATTACCAGCACCAACAAGACATACCTCGATATCAACTGTATTTGATCCTATCTTATGCATCTGATTTAACATTTCTTCTATGGCATCTTCTGCATATTTCATTTTTTTCAAAATAAATTTGGGTGCACTGCCGGCAAGCATAATATGTGCCATCGCACCTATTCTTTTCTTGGAATCATAGGCTGCAACAACAATACAGGAACCTATTGGAGAAGATTTCAGTATAGTTTCTCCGGTTCCAATTACTACTTCAGCAGAATTAACATATACAATCTTTTCCATTATGCCCTCAAACTTAGGCAACAGTTGCAAAACTGTTTGTTTTCAACATTATCCAATGTTTCGCTTCCTGTTAAGATTGATAAGGCAGACTGACAGTTACCTGCCCCAAAGACCAAAATATCAACTTTTTCAAGGAGTCTCATTGGATCAATAGACATACATAAACTGTCGAACTAATCGCAGAACTGCTTAACGGCGTGATTTATAGTCTTGAGGGTCTAAAAAACTTATCGTGATATAGAAAAAGGCTAAATAGATATAGTGTTTGTGTGCTATCTGCCCAAAATTGTCATTGTGATATAAAATTTGATAGATAAACCATCAAATAGACAGAATTAGGCATAGACACCGATTATCTCTTCACGGATAGCGTATTTTATAAGCTCTGCAATGTTGTGTAAATTTAACTTTTGCATGATTTTACTGCGTCGCCACTCGACAGCTTTAGTGCTGATATTTAATTCCAGGGCTATTTTTTTTGTCGCCTTGCCCTCTGCAATTAGCTGAAGCACTTCACGCTCTTTAGCCGTTAGTAATGAATAAGGTGAAACATCATCCGGCGAACGATGCACATATCCCTCAACAACCACGCTGGTTATCTTAGGACTGAGGTAGGTTTGTTCTAAAATAACGGTTTTGATTGCAGCAATCAACTCCTGACAATCACTACACTTCGATACATAACCCAAGGCGCCTGCCTTAAACATTTCACGCACATAGCGGTTTTCCAAATGTGCAGAGAACGCTATTACTTTAATATTTGGTAGTTCCTGGACAATTTGGCGGGTAGCATCAATGCCATTTAAGCCTGGCATCTCAATATCCATGATAATAATATCAGGTTTTAATTCGTGTGCCAGTTGAACCGCAATCCGCCCATCTTTCGCCCGACCAATTACTTCCATCTCAGGTACATCGTCCAGAAAAGATTTAATACCTTCCAGCATAATCTCCAATTCATCTGCTATCAATATCCTTATACTCATTTGTACCCCCTTTTCCCAAGATTATTGAAATATCAGTGTTGCATTGGCAAGGCATAAGATGCATTAATGTAAGCTGTATCCCCATGATGCGATTCCAAATTTTTGGCGATATAAACCCGAAGCGAACATTGGCAAAAACTTTTGTGCCCGAAAGCCAATGAAAATCTGCACTTTTGCAGATTTTCTTCCAAACACTCAGTACGTGAATCCATGCCGATATATCTTGCTTTGCAAAGGTTAGTAAATCCTGTTCTGCAGCACTGGAAATCCTTGTCACATTTCATTAGAGTGATAAGTTTTTCAATTTCTCTTTTCTGTTGCTCAGATACTTTCATTAAAATCAACCTTTGGATACCATGAGTTACTGAGAGTCTTACCCCAAAATTGCTTTTCAAGCATTACTTTACTCCGCATAACAAGTTTTTGACTTCGTAGCCTGCCTTCCTGTAGAATGTCTACAGTAATTATCGGACACATAGCAAAAAACCATGTACAGTATATACGCATACCTAATAGTGTATGTTGCTATTTTTTAACAAGAAATACATAGTGAGTTTATGCCGTTTTGCTATACCAGCGATGAGTCAATGGTGCATTACAGTGGCGTAAATTCCTAAAAGGAGGGTCAAAAATCAGTAAATGGTATGGTTTAATCCACTATACCGCCGCAGGAATCAAGCGTGGTCAATCCTTCGCGGATTGCAAACTTTGTTAAATCTGCAATACCGGTTATCCCAAGTTTATCCATTACGGTACGACGGCGAGTATCAACTGTTTTAATACTTACATGAAGCAATCTTGCAGCTTCTTTGTTTGACTTATTTTCAGCCAATAATTGAATAAGTTCACGTTCCTTTGTTGTCAGTTTGCTCATTAATGGTGTGTCAGGTTGCAATTGACAATCAATTATGTATTCAGCAATAACTATCTTTGCCACCTTCGGACTTAAGTACAGTTCTCCAGCCATCACCACTCGAATACCTCTAATCAATTCGTCAGCCATACCATCCTTTAGAATATAACCCGAGACACCTGCTCTGAGCATATCTGCTACGAAACCCCTGTTACAGTGCGCCGAAAGCGCTACTACCTTAACATTTGGATATTCATCTATAATCTTTTTAGCGGCATCGATACCATTTAATTTGGGCATAGTAACATCCATAAGTACAATATCAGGTTTCAATTTACATACCGTTTCCACAGCTTGGCGTCCATCAGATGCTTCCCCTATAACTTTCATATCATTCTGCTGCTCAAACAACAAACGAAGCCCTTCCCGCACCATTCCATGATCATCCACTATCAATATCTTCGTACTCATTGTTCTGCCCCTTTTTATATTGTTTTTTCTTGTTTTAATGGTATTGTAATCACAGCCTGAGTTCCACTGCCATGCTTGGATTTAATCTCAAAGCTGCCTCCTAAATAATCTATTCGGTCATGAATATTGAGAAGGCCAAAACTTGTCCTTTTTTTACTGGCCTTTTTAACAGAAAAACCGACACCATCATCTCCCACACAGATTACCATATTATCCTGGTCTTTGGCAAGTGAAACCTTTACTTTGGTCGCTTTAGCATGTTTAACCACATTTACAAGCAGTTCCTTTACTGCCTTGAACAGAAAAGTCTGTATATCATCGTCTAAAGGCTTACTTTTACGATCATCTTTAAAAACGAACTGGAGACCATGTTTTCCCTTAACCTCTGAGATCAACCACTGCTCTACAGCTTTTTCAAGACCCAACGCATGAAGAACAGGATGACTCAAATCAAATGTAAAATCACGTGTATCATTAATGAGTTTTTCAATTATCGTTCGCATTCTTTTATAAGAATCCGTCAACTCACTGTTTGCGCCAGAATCAGGCAAGGTTTTCAGCTTAACATCTAAAAATATTAAAGGCTGAATTATATCGTCATGTAGTCCTTCGGCAATACGCCTTCTCTCACGTTCTTCAGACAATAACACCTGAACAGCTAAAGACCGGAGTTGTTTTTGTTTTTCCAGAATTTCTTTTTCTGTCTTCTTGTGCTCGGTAATGTTGTATGCGTATAGATTTGCGTATCCGGTTTCTTTTACTGGGGCGATTATAATTGAAAAGACTTTGTCCTTCACTTCTTCTTCTTCTTCTTTTGTGTCTTTCTCGGTTGCAAAGGCTTCAGCTATTAAGTTGCTCCATTTCTCAGGAACTTTTTTTCCTACCTCACAGTTCCACTTGGAAAGTAATTGCTCACCAGCTTCATTGCTGTATAAGACTTCGCCGTCTTTGGTGATACGCAAAACAGGATTCGGGTTTTCGCTCGGAAACTTCTTCAGGTTTTCCCGCTCTTTTTCTGCCTGCTTGCGTTTGGTGATGTCGATACAAGATTCTATTATATGCGAGACATTACCTTTATCATCAAAAACGGGGTGTCCATACACCTCAACATTTCGACGATTTCCGTCTCTATCGTAATGGACGTGCTCTAATATTGCTGCTTTTTTTGTCTTTTTAATCTCTTGAAGCATGCAGGAACGGTCCGCTCCGCTACAAGGTTTATCTTGGTTATGGGAGAGTTTATAACAAGTCATTTTTCCAGTTAGCTTAGCATGATTAGCTGCTGAATTAGCCAGTTTAACTGTGTAATCATTGGCATTAATAACGATAAACGGATGACCCAACGAGTTTATCGTTGTGTTAAGGAACTCATTTTGGCGCTGAAGTTCCGTTTTGTTGGCAGCTATTTGTTGATTTGCATCTTTTAACTGTTGCCCACTTGCTCTGAGTTGCTGATTGGTAGCTCTTAACTGCTGTTCTGTTGCTGTCAACTGTTGATTAAGCGTTTTTAATTGCTGATTAGCTGTTTGCAGCTTGGTCTTGTCTTCAAAATTTTTATCCTTATTTTTAGCCATTTTATTTTCCTCTTAACTCACATCACCCACCTTTTAAGGATTGTTGTACTGCTACTGTATCCTGTGGTTGCCACAACGGCTTTTCTCGAGCATCACCTTCAATATAAGAGATGTTTCCGGTTTCAACATCAAGAAGAACACTTTTTCTTTTATAGCCGCCAAGAACCGAAACTCTTACCGGAATCAAACATCTTCTTAATGATACCGCGATTACGGAAAAAATACAAGGGATTCTTGAACCCCTTTTTTAGGCTTCCAGGCACCATTACAGCCAATCAGCAACCGGCAATTGCTCTGCCGCATGACGCAGAACAGGATCAACATTCGTATATATCTTGGGGTGGGAATTTGAGATGTGTTATTCGGTTCGGCTGATACGTAACAATAAAGCACCCTTTAATTGTATGATTCATATACATCATTTCAATAAATCGCACACCTTATCCAGCCAATTACTGCTTGTTTTCTTCTTGTGGAGTTAAACCGAGAGCTGGTAGTACCATTTCCTTGTCCGACAAATCACCGACAATTCTTCTCACTGGTTCCGGTGAGACTTTTTCCAACGTGGGTGTGGCTAAGATCCTGTCTTTCTCAGCTTGTTCCGGATTTTCAATTATATCGATGACCTCAAGGTTATAGTGGTCGTCAAACCTATCTTTCAAAAGTTTCGTCAGTTCCCAGACAACCGTTAGCGATTTCGGCGTTTGGCCTACAACGTAAAGTTTAAATTCATACATAGCCATTTCCTCAATATGTTCCAACGCCTTCAAGAATAGCCTCTGTTATCCTGACAAGGTCTTGACTCTCGACCGGTTTTCGCATTACTTCAAACTCGTAATTGTTTTCAGCCGCGATTCTGAGCTGGTCTATAAACTCTTCGTGAAAGGCTGTTACGATGTAGACAGGCATCTTATAGCCGTCATCTCGCAGTCTGATCAGCGTTTCGACACCATTTATCCCCGGCATTTTGAGGTCGAGGAATATCAAGTCATACTCAGTGTTGGACACCTTATCGATGCCTTCCTCACCGGATTCTGCCGTATCGACCTGGCAATCTGCATCCTCAAGTGTTAGCATAAATGATTTTCGTATCGCTAAATCATCGTCAATTATTAAGACATGCTTATACATTGTACTTGTTCCTTTCTTTCTATTGGTAATCGAATTGTGAACTTTGTTCCCATGCCGACTTCACTTTCACAGGAGACTTGTCCTCCATGTGCATTGACTATGCCTTGAGATACAGAAAGTCCCAGCCCTGTTCCCTGCCCAACCGGCTTAGTTGTGAAAAACGGGTCAAAAATCGACCGAAGAGACTCGGCGGCAATGCCGCAACCCGTATCTGCAAATGTCATCCGGACAAACTCATCTTCGTGGTGGATGTCCACATTAAATTCCTTTTTCTCGCTCCCCTCTAAAGCGTCGAAAGCATTGGTGGCGAGATTCAGGATTAATTGCTGTATGCTGTTTGGCTTCATACAGATTTCGGGGATGTCGTCGACAATATGCTGAGTTACCGATATTCCTTGTTTCTCAATGCGATAGGATAATAATCTGAGGACCCGGCCGAGGATTTCGGCCAGACTCACTTTTTCACACGTTTTATCATCACCCTGCTCGATATGTGAAAACGTTAAGAGGTTCCGGACAATCCCGGCACAGTGTTTTGCTTCGTGCTCGATATCCTGCAGGACGGTGTACAGCTGGTCATCCTCAGAAGTGTGTTTTGTGCAATGTGCGGTAAAGTTCAATATTCCCATTATTGGATTGTTCAGCTCGTGGGCCGTGCCCGCAACCAAGGTGCCCAGAGCACTCATTTTCTCAGTCTGAATGAGCTGGGCCTGGGATTCTTCGAGCTGATGGTGGGCTCTTTCAAGGTTCTCATACGCCCTCTGAAGTGCCTTCTCTGTCCCCTTGCGCTCAGCGATTTCTTCTCTAAGTTGTTCGTTAGTCTTTTTTAGCTGTACTGTGCGCACTTCCACGAGTTCTTCAAGGTGCTCGCGGGATTTCCTCAATTCTTCTTGCGTCTGCTTGCGCTCTATGGCATACAGGATAGAGCGTTTCAGTAAGTTGCTGTTGAGTTGCCCTTTGACCAGATAATCCTGTGCTCCTTTGCGGACAGCCTCGACCGCGAGCGTTTCATCTTCAAGTCCGGTCAGTACGACAATAGGCATTTGTGGCGATTGGGTGTGTACCCTGGTGTAGGTATCCAAATCATGTGAATCCGGCAATGTCAGATCCAACAAAACAATATCGATTCCGCCCTCAGCCAGGCGTTTCAGTCCTGTTGAGAGCTGGTCGGCACATTCTAATTGGGTATTGATCTGAGAGCCATTTGCTTCAGACAGCATCTTCTGCGTATGTCGGGTAGCGAAGACGCTATCCTCAATTAATAGAACTTTGATAGGTTTGCCGCCCACGTATCTACTCCCTATAAGATTGAACAATACTGTCCAGCCGATCCAGTAACTCTTTATGATTAGCGATTTCTTGTTCATTTAGCAGTTTCTGACAGGCCTCGACACTTTCGGAAACTAACGAAATAACATCAGCGGTCATCACAGATCCCTCATCGCCGGCCTTCCTAAATATCATCTCTAAGGCTTCGGTTACTTTGTTCAACTCGTCAAGACCGGCGCTCGCCGAAGAAGTCTTAATAATATGCGCGCACCGGAAGAGGCGGCGGAGGACAGTGAACTGGTCCTGGCTCGTCTCTTGTCCTTGACTCAGAGTCGATAAATTGCCTCTCATCTCGTCGATGAGACTTTGCGCCTCTTCGTAAAAAATGTCCATTAGTTCTCTGTCATCGGTTATGTTTGCCATTACTGCTCCTTATCATTCTGACGCCTTACTCCTCCCAGCTCCCCAGTGCCTTGATTATGGAATTCACAGCCTTTGGTGCCAGGGTGAAGATGAGATGGCCTCGGTAAATCTTGTCTCTCACGATAAATTCACTTTCCACGATTACCGCGTGCTTTGTCTCTAAAGACAGGTGAGCCAGAGGTTCATCCAAAATGGCACCCATCATATCATAAGTAAATCCGGGGACAGAATAATTAATCGCCACTTTCAGCCCATCGGCCAATACCCGTACATAGGATCCAATTACAATGTTTCCAAGCTCCTTTAACGCTGATATCCCCATCTCATCGAGGTTCTCAATCTGCTCGACCTTCTGTCCGTTAAGAATGTCAACCATCCTCAGAGATTCAGAAGAGGAAAACAGAAGAAGGATACTTCCCGAGACCTGGCCGGTTATTGAGAAATAAACGGCGGTCATGGCCTTCTCTGGCCCTCCCAGGAGTTCCGGAACGTTTTCCACGGCCTCCACCATGATATTGGGGATCGTGATGTCCACCTTTTTGCCCAACATAGTTGATAGACTTGTGGCTGCATTGCCGGTAGCTATTGAGCTGATCTCTCTAAATGCATCTAATCGGATTTTATCGAATTCTATGACCGCCATAGTACAATCTCCTTCTAAAGTAACGCTCCGACATCCATAATAAGTGCCGGCTTCCCTGTGCCCAGAATGGTAACACCAGAGGCACCTTTGATTTCTTTTAAGAATCCGGCCAGTGGCTTTATCACAGCCTCCTGTTGTCCTAAAAAACTATCTACTACCAGGCCCACCTTCTTTGTTTGACACTCGACTACTGCCACCGGGATTGTAGCGGTTCCAGTTGAAACTTCCAAGACCGAAGACTGTGCTCTCGAAGATGGAAAACCAAATTTCTCTCTCACTCTAATTAAAGGAAGCACGGTATCTCTGTAAGAAATCATCTCGTTGTGCTCCATGGTCTTAATATCTTCCGATGAAACCTTTATCGTCTCAGCTATATAGGATAATGGTATACAATAAGTCTCATCTGCGACGCCTACCAGCATGACCTGTGCTATAGCCATGGTCAGAGGCAATTTTATAGAGAAGGTCGTACCCTCATTTGGCTTGGTATCTATATCGAATGTTCCTCCGAGTGATTCGGCCTTGATCTTCGATGCGTTCAGCCCCACACCCCTGCCGGCCGCTTCGGTAACTTTTTTGGCCCTGCTATACCCAGGGTATGTAGTAAGCATTATTACTTCTTTTGGACTAAGGGCCGAGAGTTCTTCGGCTGTGATGATTCCTGTCTGAATGGCAGTTTCCTTTATTTCTTCGATATCTATACCCCGGCCATCATCAGAGAGCTCTATAACTACAAAATTCCTCTCTCTTCTTGCTGAGAGCTTTATCTTTCCCCTTCCGGGTTTCTTTAGCTTCTCCCTTTCCTTCGGTTCTTCAATACCATGAGTAACCGCATTTTTTAAAAGATGGAGCAACGGTTCGTTTATCTCATCTTGAATACTGCGGTCCAGGCCTATATCACCTCCTTCAGTAAGGAAATCTATCTCTTTCTTCTGGTCGACTGCCATGTCTCTGACCATCCTGGGATAAGGAGCGAATACATACTCCAAAGGTACGAGCCGGACCTGCATCACCTGATCCTGGAGTTCAGAAGTCAGTCTGGAGAACTGGGCCACAGTCTCTTCCAAGGCTGTATCGGCTATAGTTTGAGCTATCTGGGAGAGCCTGATTTTATTTATGGCTAATTCTCCGGTCAGGTCCATGAGGTTATCGAGTTGAGTTAAAGGAATCCGCACTGTCTGGACTTTGCCAAAAGAGGGAACTGAACTGTCAATATTATCCAGTTTTAATTCCGGCCTCTCTTTGCTTACAGGCTCTGGCTTATATTTGGGGACAGCAGAGGTAATCTCTTCAAATCTCTCCACTAACGGAGCCACCTTTACCTTCTCTGCCTTGCCTTTCGCTTTCTCCTCAATCAAATCGCCCAGGGTGTCCAGAGAGCTGAATAGCAAGTCCACTATATCCTTTTCTGCCTTCGACTCTCCGCTCCTCAATGATACCAGGGTAGTCTCCATGGAATGGGTAAGTCTGGCAATTCCCTCATATCCCATACTCTGGGCTATGCTCTTTAGGGTGTGGCTCTGGCGAAATAGTTCATTGAGCAAAGCTGTATTTGAGGGTTCTTTCTCGAGGTCGACCAGAACATTATTTAATGAGTTCAGTATCTCCTGTGCTTCACTCAGAAACAACTGCTTATATTCTAATACTTTCATTACTTATCCGTATTTTATTCTTTGACTGTTTTACAATCTCATCTGCTATTTGGGGTAATGCAACGACTTTATCAATCACTCCCGCCTGAATAGCTGTCTTGGGCATGCCATAGACGATGGCGGTAGACTCATCCTCTGCGATTGTGTAACCACCATATTTCTTGATAGCCCGCAGACCTTCTGTGCCATCGCTGCCCATACCTGTTAAAACCACTCCAATCGCGTTCCTGCCATAGATGGGTGCTAAAGAGATTATGGGTTTATCAGCCAGGCAAAAATGAAAGTTCTCTTCTCTTAAGGGCCGGTCCAATTTAATCACTTCGCTATTATTTACCTTCGACTCAATCCTGCAGTGAAACTCTGCCGGCACAATCAGGACTTTTCCTTGTTGGATAGGCTCGGCGTCTTCGGCCACTTTCACATTCAGATTCGATTCCCAATCAAGCCTTTTAGCAAAGGAAGGGATGAATTCAGCAGGCATATGTTGAACCACCAACACCGCTGCCGGCAAGTTGGCCGGAAGCGAGGGGATTATCTGGCTTAGGGCTCTGGGCCCACCGGTCGAGGCGGCTATGGCCACTATTTTATTTGTGGTCGCCGCTGCCGGCTTTTGTACTTTCTCTTTGGCTTCTTCTATAGTTATCGGTGTTAGCTTCGTCATATCTACCCGCGAGGCAAGCTTTATCTGGGATATCAGCTCTCGTTCTATCTCTTTCATATTCCGAGAGACCGACCCATTTGGTTTATGTACGAAACCTACCGCACCGTATTCCAGGGCCTTTATGGTCTCCTCGCCTAAAAATTCGCTAAAGCCCGTAACCATCACGACGGGAGTGGGAAATTTCTCCATGATATAGCCAAGACAGGTAAGGCCGTCTATCTCAGGCATCTCAATATCTAAAGTAACTACATCAGGCCGAAGTTTTTCTATGGCCTTTAACGCCTCTACACCGTCTTTGGCGGTCTTTATGACCTTACACTCAGGGTCAGACTCAATCATCTTAGTAAGCATCTTTCGCATAAATGCTGAATCATCTACTACTAAAACCCGTATCTTCTTAGCCATAGTCATTTCCAGTTAATACTTTTTCTCGCCGTTGTGGGCGGTCTTTACTACTACGGAACCGTCCGAAGTGTCAAATAACACGCTGCGGCCAATATTATCGCCCACTTCTTCAGCAACGATATCAATGTTATGCCTTTTTAATTCTTCCCTCACAGCCGAGATATTTCTTTTACCTATATCCATCATGCTGTCAGTGAAGATTATCTCCGGGAACATATTTGCTCCGCCAAATATCTTGGCCCTTGCATATTGAATATGGGCGCCCTGCTTCTTCATCTCATCTATCATCATGCCTATAGCAACATCTGAAAATCTGGCAGGATGGAGCTTATTACGCGATTCTTCTACACAAGGCAGAACGATATGAGCTAAACCCCCTATCGTGGTATCTCTGTCATACAACGTTACTGCTA
>SDBT01007422.1_pt1 | contig 18026 bp, 15 predicted proteins | sample 2277101 | NCBI WGS metagenome assembly SDBT01 (sample SAMN10404973, study PRJNA504765) | marine sediment metagenome | isolation source: marine sediment core GS10_PC15, 103 cmbsf | place: Arctic Ocean: Southern Knipovich Ridge | collected 2010 | reverse complement strand
TGTCTTTACTATATTTTGTTCTTGTTATAATTTTATATTTTTTTATTTCTATCTTAAGATTTAATATTATTTAAGCCTGTGGATCAATATATTTTGCTTTGATTTTGTTTTATAGTTCGGGTTATATACGGGAAATTATCATTTTGCAGTAACAAAAATCAATACAAGTGTCTTGACAAAAAATATAATACATATAAGCTTATATGTAAGTTGTTTAATTTATTTTAATTACTATTATCATCATACCATAAGGAACAAGATGAATACCAAAATATTATTGTTAGCTATAAGTTTCATTTCTACGTCAATATACGCATGTGAATTTTCTGATAATATCTCCAAACGAGATCAATCTCCATCTCTATGCATGAGAATTGCTAATTTAGTAGGATTAAATAATTATTATCAACATAATACTGAACAAAGAAAGTTTAACTTCAATCGTAAGATGGGCACGCATTACAATGGTATTTGTAATATAGAAAAATTGTTCCTAGCAGGAGCATTAATTAAATCTTTTTATCCACAAAACGATAATAATAAAATAGAACAACCGTTTGATCGTATGTTTCATCTTCGAAAAGAAATGGATGCATACCATGAGAAATCAATTGAATGTCCTTTCACTACTTTTAGAGAAAAAGAAGACTTTTTTAGAAATAGTCATGAAATGCAAGTAGCCCGTGGACATGTATTTGACATTACAAATAAACATGAGACCTTATGGAATTGGATTTTTAAAAAAAATGAATATGTGAAAGAACATATGAAATGGGCTAGAATAACAGAAATAGAAAACAATTTAAACTACATTGAAAATGAGTTAGAAAGAAGACCTCTTTCTGAACATGATAAAGAAGTTTTAGAAGGTTGTTTTCCAGAACTAAAAAAAATTTATGATAATATGAATATACGTAACAACACTGAAACCTCTTAATCTGATTTTGATATTTAAGGGTATAGTGTTTATTTACTTATCCTTGCTCAACCACTTGTAGTGTGCTTCCCTGTAGTCCTTTTGTAACAACAAAATGAACTGGAAATTGATCTTTGAGCGCAGGCAGGTGTGAAACTATGATAACCTTGCAGAAGTTGTCTTGAATTTTATGGATAGCATCCATCAAGCGTGATAGACCTTCTTCATCTTGTGAACCAAATCCTTCATCGATGATCAATGTTTGTAACGATGTGCCAGCCCTACGGGCAAGTAGTTTTGAAATGGCTATACGTAATGCAAAATCGATACGGAATGTTTCACCGCCTGAAAAAAGTTCATAAGGGCGAATTCCCATCGGATCTGAAATATTAATATCAAGTGTTTCTCTAGTGCCTCCTTTTTTTAAATCACGTACCGATTCAATCATAATATGGGTCTGGTTGTCAGTTAATTGAGCTAAAATTATGTTTGCCTCATGTTCAATCTCTGGAATAGCGTCTTCAATGAGTAACGCCTGAATGCCATTTTTACTTAATGCTGTTGCAATGGCAGAATACTCAAATGTGTCTTGTTTGAGTTCTTTAATTTTTTTTTCTTGTTCATCAAATTCTTTTTTTTGTTTTTCCAGATATGTTTTTTGCTGTTCAAGTCGTCCCTTTTCTTGGAGCAAAGTTTCCTTTTGGTTTTGGATTTGTTTATATTCTTGCAGTAATTGCTCTTGTTGTACTTTGAGATTTTGTTGTTTTTTTTCTATCTGAGCAAAAGCATTTTGCTCTTTTTGTAAATGCTGTTTTTCTTTTTTTTTCGTTTTTAATGAGCGAATTAATGAGAAAATATCTTTCTTGCGTTGTTTTTGTTGGGCTTGCTCTTGTAGTAAGTTTTCATATATTTGTAATGTATTTTCAATCTTTTCTAATTTATTTTCTATTTCTTTATGATAGGCAGCATCATGCATGGTTTTTTTAAGAATGTGTTCAAGCTTTTTTAGTTTTTTTTCAAGTGTACGATAGTATTCACTCTGTGTGATTAGATGTTTTGCTTCATCTTCAAATTTTTGCAATGTTATTGACTTAGTCTTGATATTACTTTCAATATTCTTAATTGTTTTTGAAGTTTCGTTTTGGTTTGTTATAAATTCTTGGAGATTTTTTTGTGTCTTTTTATGTGCTTTTTTTACTTCTTCAATATTTGATACGAGCAGTTGTTCTTCTTTTTGCTTTTGTTGTAATTCTTGTAATTTAGTATGTTGTTTTATTAAAAGTTCTTTTAATTTTTTTGTAGCTCGTTCTAAGCGTGAACGACGATGAGCATAAAAGCGTGATTGTTCTAAAAATTTTGTTTTTAAAAAATTTTTGCGTGAGGTTGATAAATTTTGTTCGCATAAGGGGCAGCTTGGGTTATTGCTTTTTTGTGTTAACTGTTGTTTTTGAGCAAGTTGTTTTTGTTCTAGGTGAATATGCTGTAAGCGAGAGACGCAAGTATGATAATAGGCCTTTCGTTTTTCAAAAATTTCTTCCAAATTACTATCAAAATTTTCACTATACTCTTTTTGTTTTTGTTCGAGTGTATCTTTATTTTTTTGTATTGTTGCTAATTCTTGCTGAGCTTTATCAGCGTATGTGCAATAATGAGAAAGTTGCGTAGAAAATGACTCTTTTTGAGAGTTTAATCGTTCAATGGTTATTTTTTGATTTTGAATGTTAGTGTAGTGTTGATCTCTAATTTTTGAAAGATATATTTGTTCTTCTTCTTTAACTTGCAAGTACGTTTCTTTAGACTGAAGATGTTTCTGTAGACTTTCTTGTTGTTTTTTTACGCTTTCAAGAAGTTCCTTTTTTTCTTGTTCAAGATGTGCGCGATCAGGTAAAGCACGTAATTGACAATTAACAGAGCGCCAGGTAGCAAAAAGAGATTGGACGTTTTTTTGTTCTTTGTTTTCTTCTTTTTCAAGATGTGCATACTGAAATTGTAAAATATGTAATGCTTGTACTTTTTGAGCTATATCATTTTGTTGTTTGGTAAGATTTTGTTGTTTTTGTGTGATGGCGTGTTCTTCTTTTAAAAGGTTGTCACATTTTTCTTTAATTACCGTAAGTTCTTGAGTTGTATCTTGTTTTTCTTCAAGTTGTTCTTTAAGTTTTGTTTGTAATTCTTGTAGTTGTTGTCGCTGCGTGGAAGCTTCACGTGTTTTTTCTTGTGCGCGTTGTCGCAGTTCTTCATACTGATGCAAATTCAAAATAGATGCCAAGATATCTTTTCGTTCCTTGGGGGATTTTTTGGAAAATTCATTTGCATGCCCTTGGCGTAAAAAAGCTGTGTTGATGAATGATTCATAATTAAGACCGATAGTTTGTTCTATTTTTTCTTGCGTTTTTCGAATCGTTTTATCGGTTAATGATTTCATTTTTTGTTTTATGGGATCAAGAATGCCAAAATCAAGAGATGCATAGGGCTTTGCAAATGTCTTTGCATATTCACGCTTGATGCGATAGGTGTGACCATTAAATGAAAAGTCGAAGGTGACCATCATAAATGTTTGGCCGATACGCAAAATATCTGCATCAGGTTTTACAGTGGTGCTTACTTTACGAGCTTGACCCCATACTGCCCATGTCATTGCGTCGAGTAATGCTGATTTACCATGGCCATTTTTTCCACTTAGACAGATCAAGTGATAAGGCTCAAAATCAATAGTTTGTTCTTGGGGACCATAACTTAAAAAATTTTTTAGCCGTAAGCGTAGAGGGATCATTACTAAAAACCTTTTTGTGGGTATGGGTACTTATTTTTTATTGTTTTTAACAATTAAAGTTATTAGTATAGATATATACAAATAATATGAAACTTTTAATATGTTAAGTAAAGGATAGAATAGATATGGAAGCTGTAACAAGGTTGAAAACAATAGGTTTATTTTTATCCCCCTTTTTTTGTTTGTTGGTATTCAACAATCAATTGTGGGAATGGAAAAAGACCCAGAATCAGGATCAGTAACTGTTGTGTTTAAAGATGAAAAAAGGAATAATTTTTTAAGATTTTTATCAAACTATTCAGAAACAATGAAGGATATGTCAGAAGGTGCAGACTCTGGAAGCATTCCAAAAAAAGATAATGAAATTATTAATTTTTATGTTCTTGGTATGACAGTAGAACAATTAATATATATTAGTGATGAAGAAAAAGAAAAAATACAAGAAAAAATTCAAGAACTTAATTCAAAACAGTTGGTAGGCTTATTGCATATTGCAAACAAGTTGGATATACAAATAAGTTTTAGAAAACTAATTAATGGAATTGTTCAATGTATATTGGAAAAACCAAGTTTTGGACATAAATTACAAGAACTTAACACGGATATAAAAAATTCAATTGTAGAAGAGTTTAGTTTAGTATTACCATATAAAACTAAACATACATTAGAGTATTGTGCGAGTTCATTAGTTTATTCATCAGATAGTAAATACCTAATTTATGCTCCTAACAAGTATGATAAGTATGATGATGTAACAGTATGCATGCGTGATGTAGTTACTGATCATATTGTATACAAGCTAAAAGGGCATAGAGGTCATGTAAATTCAGTAGCTTGTTCACCAGATGGCAAATATATAGCTTCCGGTTCTAGTGATAAAACGGTACGTATATGGAATGTAGTTAATGGTAAATGTATGAAAACACTAGAAAAATGTCTAAAAATGGAAGTATGTTCATTAGATTACTCACCAGATAGCAAATTTCTAACTTTTGGTGGTGATGAATTTGGTGATGATACAGGAGTATATAGATGGAATGTAGTTATTGGTGAACTTTTGAAAATAAATGATTATAAAATATGCTCAGTAAAGTATTCACCAGATGGTAAACACTTAGCTCTTGGTACTTCTCTTGGAAATATATATATGGGTTCTCGTGGAAATGTACATATATGTGATGCAGTTACTGGTGAAGATCTAAAAATAATAAAAACTGGTAAATATTCTGCTCCTATAAAAGCAGTTTATTCACCGGATGGCGAATCTATGGTTTGTTATTCTACTAGTTTTTATAATAAAACTAGTAAAATATTGCAAGTAGCTTTACCAAAGAAATGTAATTTGAGTCAGTGCATTGATATTTGTAAAGCTATTGAGCGTGATAAGTTAAAGAAAAAAAGTGAAAATGAATAATAAAACTATCCGTCAATACTATGTTTTGTGATTAAGTATTGCAAGTATACTGCCATCTATACTCCATAATGTAGCAGTACTACTATAGCTTAATTCATTAAAACATTCACTTTTTATCTTATTTAACGCAAGTTCAATATAATTTTTTTAAAAATGCCTTTCCCAGGCAGGGCCAGATATTTTGTGCATCCTGAGCTTGTTGGAGGACTTGTCTAAAATATCTGGACTAAAACGACCCCAACCTGCAGTTGGATCGCTTTAAACGCGCGTAAATGCATGACCACTCTTCCTATCTGCTTTGGGTCATGGTACGCGCTATCGGTTTTTTATTTAAAAAAAATTTATTTAAGTTGATAGGCGAATGTTCACCGTTAAAAACGTAATGAATTTAAAATATAACCCTATTTACCCTTGAATAAAGCATCAGATAATAAGTAATTCTTGTTCTCTTATACCGTGATACTTACAATTTATTTATATACATACGACGGTTCATATGATCATATGAATAATTTAATAAAAAACCGATAGCGCGTACCATGACCCGAAGCCGATAGGAAGAGTGGTCATGCATTTACGCGCGTTAAAAGTAATCCAACTACAAGTTGGTGCCCTTGTATCCAATATATTGCCGTGCCCGCCATAGTTTTATACGACGGCTGGGGGCAAGCTCTTCGACAAGCTCAGAATGCACAATATATTGGCCTGCACTACGAAGCTTTATGCGAAGAAGTGCGCCGTCCGCGTAGGACATTTATTTTATTGCTCTTTTCATGATGTTATTGAATATTGCACGTTTAATTTTATCATTCTCAAATGTCTCCCAAATTTTTATAAGCTCTTTTGGGTAAAGTTTAAATTCGTCTTCAATATTTTTAAAAAACGTATTTATTTGTTCAATATTTTTCACTGGGTTTCGTTTTGTAGATTGAACATAGAGATTTAACAATTTTCTTAATAATACTTGCTCAAATGTAGATTTATGTTTTTTCCATAATACGACAGTTTGTTTGCCATTATCACTATCAACAGGATCATCAAAATCATGATTATCAGTATAACGTATTATTGAAACGCAAACAGAATTTTGTTTTTCAACAAATGCAGCGTTCAGGATATCATATGAATGCTTGAAAATTGCAATCTTGTTGTCATCAAAATTCCATAATTCAGCAGAGAACTCATTATATGTATTAAGAACTAGTTTTTGGCGTGGATTAAATACAGTTATATCGGGCTTACTCATTTCAGAAAAGTTTGCAATTAGTTTATTTCTATCATATAATTCAGTAATAACTTCATCCATTTTATTAGTTTTTTTAGTAAACCACATAGATAGTTTGGATTTAGTACGTGAAGAAAAATTACCTTTAAATAAAGTAACTTTTTTATTTAGTTCATTATTACTACCGTACGGTTCTGGGTAATGATGGATATTACCATCAAAATTACGATTATATGCCCTATAAAACAAAAAAAGAGGCCATTCTTTTTCTGTTTTTTTTTCTGATACACACCAGAAACCATCATTCTGATCAATAATCTCTTGTTCTACTTTTGATTTTATCTCTTTAGGTAAGCATGGTATATCAAAAAATTCATCAATTGTTTTCTTCTCATTTTCTTCCATTGATTGTATATTGGTTGGCACTAACTGTGTAAGTAAAAATAACAATAATAATGATAATTTTCTCACTATTTTACCCTTTGCTATTCATGAATTTTGCTTACATTATAACAATTAATTCAGGGGAAGTAAAATAAATAGCCTTTTCCAGGCGAGACCAGATTTTTTACCGTGCCCGCCATAGCTTTATGCGACGGTTGGGGGCAAGCTCTTCGACAAGCTCAGAATGCACAATATATTGGCCTGCACTACGAAGCTTTATGCGAAGAAGTGCGCCGTCTGCGTAAGACATTTATTTTATTGCTCTTTTCATGATGTTATTGAATATTGCGCGTTTAATGGAATCATTATTAAATTCATTATTAAATTTATTATTAACTTTTTCCTTCACAATACTTATACGTTCTTTTGAGTCAAGATTATTAAATTTTTCTATAAGATTTTCAAAATCATCACTTTCAAAATTTTCTTTTTCATATTCAAAATCTGCAGCACTTTCACAAAATTTATTCACTTGTTCAATATTTGTAATAGGTTTTTGTTTCATATTAAATGTATCCCAAATACTTATAAGCTCTTTTGAGTCAAGATTAAATGCTTCTGCAACACTTTCAAGAAACGTATTCATTTGTTCAATATTTGCAACAGATTTTCGTTTTTTGGTCTTAACATATAGATTCAATACTTTTCTAAGTAATACTTGCTTAATAGATTCATTTTTATAGAAATGTTTTCTCCATAATAGTAAATTATTAACATTACTTTCCGCACTTTCTACTAAAATGCAAAAAGTATCTTGTTCCCTAAAAAATTTAGCGTTTTTGATATCGAATGAATGATTAAAAATTGCAATCATGTTGTCATTCAAATCCCATAAGGTAGCAGAACTATCATTATGTGTAATAAGAATTAGTTTGTGGTGTTGATTAAATATAGCTACTTTGGGCTTATTCATTTTAGAAAAGGTTGCAATTTTTTTTTTACCTCTATGTAACGTAGTAATTTTATCAAAAAAAATATTCATAAATAGATTGTCTCTTTGACACATAGTTAAAATCTCATGATCATAATCAGGCCGGCGTTTGTCTGATTTGTACACGATAATGTTTTTATTTAATTCAGGATCTAACCTTCCTATTAATATAGACAATCAACTCTCGACATTATCTGGCTTTTCTTTGAGCATATACCACAAATGTTTGTCATTAATAATTTTTTTGTTTATTATGTTTTTTACACTAGAAGACAATGATGACAATAATTCTGGTTTTTCAATACCAAAAAATTCCTCAATTGTTTGTTTCTTCTCATTTTTTTCCATTGGTTGTATATTGGTTGGCACTAAGTGTGTGAGTGAAAATAACAATAATAATGATAATTTTTTCATTGCTTTACCCTTTGCCTTATGCATAGTACTAATTGTTATAATACAATTAGTACAAAGGTAAATAAAGCAAATATTTGTGTTTATTTTTATTGCCAAAATACCCCATGGAGAAAGCTTTGAATAAACAACAAACAAGGCATTTGTCTGATGATATTTTTCGACAATACGATATTCGTGGCAAAGTAGGGTCGGAATTACTTATCAAAGAAGTGTATGACTTAATACGGGCAATGGTCTGTTTTTTTAAAGAACGTAACCCTCAGGTTTCAAGAATTGTTGTTGGAGCTGATGGACGTGTTCATTCACCTGCAATTAAAGAAGAAGTTTGCAGAGCATTGCAAGATAGTGGAATTGACGTAATTGTTATTGGTGTATGCCCGACGCCAGTATTGTACTTTGCTCTTTATATGTTACCGGTGGAAGCGGGCTTGATGATAACAGCATCTCATAACACCAAAGAATATAACGGGATAAAAATTGTGCTAGACAAAAAATCAATCTGGGGTGAAGATATCCAGGTTGTTAAAAATTACTATACAGCACGAAAATACTTTGAAAATGATAAAGGTTCATATGTCGAACATGATCTTATTGATACTTATATTTCATGGTTAGCTGATCATTTTTCTCATTTACAAAATATGTCTCTTTCAGCCGTTGTTGATTGTGGTAATGGTGCAGCTGGTACGGTATTGCCAAAATTGTGTAAGGTAATGCAGTGGAAAAATGTGGAATTATTATATCCAGAGGTTGATGGTACATATCCGAATCATACAGCAGATCCTACTTCTGAAGAAAATATGCAAGATGTAAAACGTATGCTGCAAATGACTGATATTCAAGTAGGAATAGGTCTTGATGGTGACGGTGACAGAATGGGCGCGGTAACAAAATCCGGAGATTTAATTTTGGGTGACAAACTTCTTGCAGTATTTGCGAATGATATTCGCAAAGATTCTCCAAGTGCTATTATTATTCATGATTTAAAATGTTCTTCAGGATTGCGAGAATTACTTCAAGAATGGGGTATGCAATCGTATGCAAGTCCAACAGGGCATGCGTGGGTAAAACAATATATGAAAAAATATCATGCTACATTAGGTGGTGAATTAAGTTGTCATCTTTTTTTTCATGATCGATATTTTGGATTTGATGATGGCATTTATGCAATGATGCGATTATTTGAAGTTATAACTAAAACAGGTAAATCATTAGATGAATTAGTTGCATCTTTTCCTAAAAAGATAAGTTCTCCAGAAATTCGTTTTGAATGTCCTGAAGATCAAAAAGAAAAAATTATTCTTCATGTCAAAGAGCATTTTGAAAAGCAGGGCGTAGAGTTATTGACTATTGATGGGGTGTATGTAACGTTCCACAATGGTTGGGGAATTATACGAGCATCAAATACGCAACCGGCATTGAGCATCCGATTTGAAGCTGATACACAAGATAATTTTAAGATAATAAAAGAAGAGTTGATTAGATCATTAGAGGCTTTTTATAATCGACCGTTTTTAAAGAAGGCATTATCGCAATAGTGTTGTGAAAAAGAATGAAAAAAGAAGAATATATAATAGCATGAAGGTAGGACAGCGAACTATTGGTTTACATCTTCGTATACAAAATGTATTGCCTGATGTAGCACAATTAGCACAAAAATTAGGTATTACGATATTTCAATCATTTGTATCAATAAAGGGATCTGGGAAACGATTAATTGTTGATGATCAACAGATCAAACAGTTTATTGCTCTAAAAGATAATTTTGATCATATTTTCTTTCATGCATCATACAAAATAAACCCTTCAAGTTGTACTATATCACATCACTATTTTTTGGAGCGTGAGGTGAAATTGGTTGAACGTTTAGGTTCTCCTTTTTTGATTTTGCATCCTGGTTTTGCTGTTGGTTGTGAACAACGCTTAGATGGCATAGATGCCCTAGCTCGTACTTTAAATGTTATGCAAAAAAAATATTCATCGATTACTTTCATTTTGGAAAATGTTGCTCATGGTAATTTGTGTGTAGGATGTGATATACAAGATTTTGGCATATTACTTTCCAAGATTGAATATCCTGAGCGAGTGAAATTTTGCATAGATACGGTTCATGCCTTTTGTTATGGATATGATATACGAAATAAGAAAGACCGGGAACAATTTATTGTATTATTACAAGACACGATAAGTATTGAAAATATTATGGTATTACATATAAATGATACACTAGAATCATTAGCAAGTAAGCAGGATCAGCACGCAGTTCTTGGTAAAGGAAATATAGGGCAAGACGTGCTTCGTGCATTTGCAATGCATACAAAACTTGCGCATATTCCTATTATTTTAGAACTTCCTGAGCTATCTATAAAAGAATATAAAGACATTCTTATGGTAGTTAAAGCTTGGCATTTGAGTTAAATATATTCAAAAGGAGAGTATAATGCGTATAGCTATTAATGGATTTGGTCGTATAGGTAGAAATTTTATTCGTGCTGTGTTTCAAGATAAACAAGCATTACAGGTTATAGAAACTGTTGCAATCAATCTTGGGCCAATGAATCCGGAGGCAGCACAACATTTATTTACCTATGATACATTGCTTGGTAAATATCCTGGTAGTGTGGTGCTAGAAAATACTACGCTTATTATTGATGGGTATGCTATTAAATTGATAACAGAGATGGACCCTAGCGCATGCCCATGGCAACAACTAAAGATTGACTGGGTTGTCGAATCTTCTGGAGCCTTTACAGAGCGTGAGGGGGCTGCAAAGCATATTACAGCTGGAGCACACTATGTACTTATTTCTGCACCATCTGTTGACGCTGATATTATGATTATTCCAGGTGTAAATTTTGAACAATTTGATTTACAAAAACATATAATTGTATCTTTAGGTAGTTGTACAACAAACGCTATTATTCCGACACTTAAAGTGTTAATTGATCAATGTGGGCTTGAGTATGGATTTATGACGACTATTCATGCATATACAAATTCTCAAGTATTACTTGATGTTGAACATAAAGATTTGCGTCGTGCTCGGGCAGCGGCGCAAAATATTATTCCAACAACAACAGGTGCAGCTCAGGCTATTGGGCAGGTTATTCCTCAATTAAAAAATAAAATGGCCTGTACAGCAATTCGTGTTCCTGTTGCTAAAGTATCTCTTATTGATGTTTCTTTTGTTTGTAACTGTCCTCTTACTATAGAAAGTATTAATCAGGAATTTTTTAAAGCTGCAAAGGATAACATGAAAGGCATTATTGATATTTCTATGGAGCCGTTAGTATCCTCTGATTACATGAGCAACAGTTATTCGGTTGTTATTGATGGGTTATCAACTCAAGTTGTCGGTAATGCTGGCAAAGTATTTGGTTGGTATGACAATGAATGGGGATATAGCGAGCGGATGAAAGACTTTTTAATTTCAGTACAGTAATTTTATTGTATACCATTCTTTATTAGTTCTATGATAAAAGAATGAATATATTCATGAAAAAATTATTATTGTTATTGTTATTTTCGCTTATACATTTAGTGCCAACCAATATACAACCAATGGAAGAAAATAAGAAGAAGAAAACAATTTATGAATTTTTTGGCATTAAAGAACAAAAATCATTGTCATTATTGTCTTCTGATGTAAAAAACGTAATAGCACAAGAGATTATTGGTCCGGGTGGATGGTGGTATCCACACACAATTTATGAGCATCCAACAAAGGTTACGTTGGTTAAATATAATAAGAATGGCAGGTTAGTTGCTACTGTGTCATATAATAATAATATTGTAAGATTGTGGGATGATTATTATTTTACACACTTTCCTCATAAATGTGAGGTTAGGTCTATTGCATTGAGCCATAATGGCAAGTTTATTTCTACTGCTAGTGGTTCTGTTGCTAAATTGTGGGATCTGAAGGATAAAGATAAATCTGCTACTGTTTTCCCCCATGAAAACTGGGTTAATTCAGTTAAATTTAGTCATGATGATCAGTTTGTTCTTACTGCTTTACAAGATGGTACTTCCGTATTGTGGGATATAAAAGGCAAAAAGTTGGTAACATTTGACCATGGTAAGGTCGATGTCCGGCAGGCTAAATTTAGCCATGATGACAAGTTTGTTCTTACTGTTTCACGCAATAATGATGGTACTTGTACTGTCGTATTATGGAATTATGCTTTGGATACTAATGATCGGATGGCTGCTAAAGAGATTGAAAGAATTCGATATGAAAATACAGTTAATTTGATCAAATTTAGTCCCAATGATAAGTTAATTGCTATTGCATCATATGATTTTAATGTCAAATTATATAATCTAATGGATGAAAAGCTTGAAGAAATTGCAGTTTTCAAGCATGGAAATGTAGTTACTTCGGTTGATTTTAGCCCTATTGATGAGTTGATTGCTACTGCATCGGGTGATTTTACTGCTAAATTGTGGAATTATCTAACAGGTGAAGAGATTGCAGTTTTCAAGCATGGAGGTAAAGTTAATTCGATTAAATTTAGTCCTAGTGGTAAGTTAATAGCTACTGCATCTCATGATAATGCTGTTGTATTGTGGAATCTTAAGGCTGATAAGCTTGCAACCCTTGTACATCAACTTAATGTCGGTTCGCTTAAATTTATCAATGATGAGTTGATTTTTACTGGTTCAGACGATAAAACTGCTGTATTATGGAAAAAATATAAACTTATAGGTAACTGTGCTCTTGAGCAAGTATTATTAGGAAAATTATTAAGACGATTTGTTCAATCTCCAGAACGAGAACCAGTGAAAAATATTGAACAAATAAATACGTTTTTTGAACATGTTGCAGAAGCATTTAATCTTGACTCAAAAGAGCTTATAAGTATTTGGGGTACCTTTAGTAAGGAAATGAGACGTGCAATATTACATACTATTTCTGTGAAAGAAGCAACAAACGTAAATAAAAGCGAATATTATTTACCAACATATTCGAGTCTATGTTGTCCAAAATGGGACTGCAACTATGATGTTGTAATTGTTCCAAAATGTAGTAAAAAACCGTTTTATGTAGAAAATAAGAAACTTTTGTGTAAAGTATTTCATGGGTTGTTATTACAAAAAGAGATTGAACTATTAAAAACTAATGTGTGTGATGATTATGTACATATGTTGATAAGCATTTCCCCGAAATATTCTGTAGCGAAGATTATAGAGAGTATAAAGTTGAAAAGTGCAGCAAAAGTATCGGAGTCGCTTGTTGGTGGTCAAAGAAAGATTAATATAAAACAGTTTTGGCAAGAAGGATACCTTGCAAAAACATTTTCGAAAGTAGGTTTTACAAAAAGTGTAATCAAAGATTTTGTGCAAAATCGAAATCAATTAGATAGTTATGGGCATGACAGAGTAACGGTCAAGTTTAATAATGAATAGTTAGAATTTATAAATATCCTGGACTCTCAGGACTTCCAGAAGCTACAGGATTAGATTTTCTAGAGGCTTGTTGTATTAACCCTAATCAACAGACGGCTTCTCTTTCAGGTGGGCAAAAGCCTACGCATGTTCTTTTACTCGATGAACCGACCGTATCATTGGATACTAAAAATGCGTGTAAGGTAATGGAGTTTCTTAAAAAAATTGCCAAAGAACGTAACTTGGTTGTAATTATTATTAGCCACGATACTGAATTAATGGAAAGTTATTATCACGATAATTGCTATATCAAGATCAAAAAAAAGGAAGGGTTGCGTTACATTCAGCATGTAGCACACGATAAGCAACATGATAAGCAATAGGATAATAAATGTATTTTCAAGATCTAAAATTGTATGTAATTGGCCGAAAACACTTGGCAAACGATTCTTTTTAGAGTATTATTTATAATAATTTCTTTTGTTGACATTCATACATCGGGCCCATAGCTCAGTGGTTAGAGCAATCGGCTCATAACCGAGAGGTCCCAGGTTCAAATCCTGGTGGGCCCACCAGATGTTCCTAGAATGTTATCTATATTAGTCATATTCCATCTATAAAGGATATTCTATGAATGAATCTCTTCTTCCTAGGTTTATTGATCTTGTTAAACATGATCAGCAAATTAATGCTGTTGAAAGAGATATTGATAAGTTTCGAGACGATGTAGATAAACATGAAAAAGATATTCAGACAATTAAAAAAAATTTAGATGTTACTGAGCGCCATAAACGGGATATGCGTAAGTTCGTTGACGAAAAAGAATTACACATGAAAGAACTCGATGAGCAAGAACGAGAAGCAAAACGACGACTTGATAAGGCAAAAAACAATAGAGAATTTAAAGTACTACAGCGAGGAGTAATATCTTTACAGCAAAAGCAAAATGTATTTGAGCAAGAATTATTAGAGACTTGGAAACAGTACGAGGAAGCACAACGAATCTATGCAGAAAAAAAAGAACAAACAAACGAGAGTATAAAAAAATTTAATGCATTAATTTACGAAAAAATGCAGAAGATTAAAGAGTTAGAAGATCAAGCAAAAAATTTATACAATGATCGTTTAGATAAAACTGATGGAATTTCTGATGAAATGTTAGAAAAATATTCATTAATGCGAAAACAGATTACAAATCCTGTAGTTCCAGTTGATAGAGGAAGTTGCACTGCTTGTTTTTATACTATTCCTCAACAAGAAATTATTAGTATACAACGTGGTGCACTTAAACAATGTAAAATGTGTTTTAGATTTTTGTATAGTGAAGCAAAAAATGAATGAAAAATTTTTTAAGCAATTAGGTCTTTTTGATGAGTGTTATCCTCCAATTAAGCCAGCAAAAGAGAGTATTAAATGGGTTTTATTCATTGATGGTGCGTCTCGTCGGAATCCAGGACCAGCTGGAGCAGGGTTATATATACTTAAAGATGATGAACCTTTCCTAAAAAAAGGGTTTTTTTTAGGAAATAAAACAAATAATCAGGCTGAATATTTAGCTTTTTTACTTGGGATACATTATATAAAAAAATATATGACAAAAACCGATGCTGTATATATTATGTCAGATTCAGAGTTGCTTATTCGCCAAATGAAGGGTGAGTATCGTGTTAAAAACAAAAACTTAAAACAATTATTTGATCTTTCACAAAAATTGCTTGAAAATCTAAATCATTCATTTTGTCACATACTACGTAAGTATAATGTTGAAGCAGATAAGCTTGCAAATCATGGGATTGATTCAGAAATTTTACTTCCTCAGACGTTTCTTTCTCTTTTGCGAAGTCATGAAATTCAGATGTAAATTACAGGAAGCGATCTTCTGTAGGTTTATTTTGTGACCATTTCACTGAAAACTATTGTTCTTGTGGAAGAAGTTTACCACTAGCAACATCCCACGTATGTGCAGTTCCATCCCAGGCTCTGGAAGTAGAAATAATTTTTGATCCGTCCTCTGACCATTGTATTGAATCTATTGCGGCACTTGTAGGGACTTTTATTGTTTTTAGAATTTTACTACTAGTTAAATCAACTATTGTTATGGTTCCATCTTTTGAAGAAAAACAAGCATTTTTTTTGCCATTTGGTGAAATCGCAACAGTAATAACAGATTTTTCTTTGCTTGGTGTCGATGTTATTACTAATTCATAGATATATGTATTGCCCTCGGAATCAGAATAAACTACAGATTTGCCATCTGGTGCTCTAGTGTAACTTGCCTCTTTTGTTGGCTGTATCGTTGCAGATTTTAGTGTTTCCTTCAATTTATACATATATATTGTGCCTTCGACATCAGTATGAGTTATATATGTGCCATCTGGTGTTCTGGTATAATCTATCTTTTTTGCTTGTTCTTTAAAGCGAATACGTTTAATTTGTTGATCTTTTGGTTCAAGAGTTACCGGGGTAAAGAAATCAGTTCCTGGGAAGCGAACGCCAGGTTGGTGTATTGATGTATCTTTTACATATTCGATAATTTCTTTGAGTGTAATAAAATCTAATGCTGTAAGTTTTTTTTTAAGCTTTTTGATATCATTATTATTATATAAAATTAACCAATTATGTAATTGCAATTTAAACTTGCTTATGCTTATTGCCTTTCTTAAGATGTCTAAGTCTTTTTGTAGTTCAAAGTATTGTTTTTTTTGACTAGCTGTTACTTTTGACATGTTAAAATACTTTTGTATAGCATTAAAAAATCCTGAAAAATCAATAAAATAAATTATTTGAATTTTATCCAAAGAAACATTACTAAAAGGAGGTACTACAAATGGCTTTGAATCCGTTGTGAGTGTATCTTCTATATTACTAGTAACAATCATAAATGTATAAACGTCTTGTACAAATCGTCTGTGAGGTATGTCGCCCGGCTTTAAGGCTGGAAACTTCCAATAATGTTCGTAGAGTTTTTTAAGTTGGTGGCCACCAGAATGACACGTAGTGTAAAAAAGAAATTTTGTATTGATTAGTTGTTCTAAAAAAGACAAAAAATTACGAAAATCAGAAATTTCTAAACCAGCTGTCAATGCAAAATCATGAGATGAATGAACACCTGCCTCATATTTTTTTTCTATATGCTCATGGGCTGATTCAGATCCATGTCCCAATAAATACATATGCCATGAAAAAAGAAAATGAGCCTTGCTTTCTTCTGTTTTTTTTTCATTGTGATTTTTGTCAATAAGATCAGCTTTTGTAATGAAAACGCTAGGAAGTATCTTAATAAAATGACTGCTTATAATTAGTTGGTTATCAAGGTATGTATGCGTCGAGTATCGAATAGCTTCATAATCTTGTTCATGTACAAGGTCTTTTATTTGTAATTTGTCAATCTTTACAATATGTTTGGAAGGGTCAAGAGCATCTTCATATGACATGTCGCTCATGTGATCTATTTTTAAACCAAGCAGTAATTCATTACGAGAAATTGTTTTTTCAAGAGCTGGTGATTTTGGAGGTTGAGGTCCTTTTAGCAGAGCTCTAAGATAATCTTGGGGTACAAGTAAATAAAAATAGTTTGAAACTTTTTTTATGATCCAGTCTTTTTTTAAAAAAGGAACAGCTGCGCATATAAGATAACCATTCATTTCTTCTTTAATAAGACTGTGGGGATTATTATAATCACCAATAATTTTTTCTCCGTTAGGTGAAAAATAAGCTAAGATTTTTTCCCGAAATTCATTAATTTTTTGTTGAGTATCTAGTTTTTTATATTTTCCTAAATAGGTCTTTGTTTTATCTTCTCGAAAATTATGGAATATTTTTCGTCGTTCAACAAAATTGTTCCACACGCAAGAAGTTACAAGTATGGGTGCGGTTTTCTGTCGCAAAGCAGTTGCTAAGGCTGCTGTTACTGGTCCAAAACCGGGCAACATAGAATCAAAGTGATCTGTATCAAGATCCTTTGCTACTGTTTCTCCGTTCCAATCTATGAGAATAATCAATTGTCGAGAACCATTACACTGTAACGAGCCAAAAGTAAAAAGCATAATAAAAAAAGACGCTAATTTAATGTTCATAGTACCCTCCGAGTTTTTTCATAATTCATTTTTATTCTTCTATTGGTTCAACTATGATTGACCAATGTAATTATAGTTTATGTAGGCATTACACAGTACTTCTGTATGATCCCTACCTTCTTTTACATGTACCCGTCAGTTATGACTGATACAGCTATACAATTATTATTGTACATATAATATCATATATGTCAATTTTTTTAATCTTATCTGAATTTATATATTCTGCCCCTGTAGAAAGGAGAGGAATGCGACTCACGTCAACTACCGGCTACCGGTATGATCTATTAAATTAAAATAAAAGTGAATTGCTTCACTAATAAAGCTATAGTATTCATTTTAAAATTATATCTTGAATAATGCTTTAGCTGTAGAAGTTGTTTTTTTTGCTATTTCTTCGAATTTTACACCTCGCAATTTTGCTAAAAATTCAGCAATTGTTTTG
>SDBT01007421.1_pt1 | contig 18031 bp, 20 predicted proteins | sample 2277101 | NCBI WGS metagenome assembly SDBT01 (sample SAMN10404973, study PRJNA504765) | marine sediment metagenome | isolation source: marine sediment core GS10_PC15, 103 cmbsf | place: Arctic Ocean: Southern Knipovich Ridge | collected 2010 | reverse complement strand
TTACGTTAAAAACGAAGAGGATATGATAAGGCTTGCTTACGGCGAGAGTGAAATAGGCGCAACGGCTGCAATGAATGCCCGTGGTAAGGTTTCATATAAATATTACCTGCAAGGATACGAAACAGATAGACTGAAAAGCCTTCTTTATATACTTCAAAATGAGTCGCGTGACGTAATAAATGCAAAAAAAGATAAGCAAGTAGTAAGAACACTAGAAGTAATGGAAACTTTAAACAACAGGGAGAATTTGGTGCCTATTTTTATTGCTTATATGGGATCTCTCATGGGCTTTTTCATTGTAATGGCGTATATATTCTACGATAAGGCAGAAGGTGTCATACGCGCATTTGCGGTAACGCCGTCCCCAATATGGAAATATCTCATTTCAAAGGTTTTCGTATTGCTGACAACTGTAGTAGTATCGTCCTCCATCATTACAATACCTGTGATGGGAGGGCAACCCAATTATTTACTATTCTATATATTCTTAATAATAACCACGTTTGCAATAGCATCTTTAGGGCTACTCGTTGCAAGTTTCTTTGATAGTATATCAAAGGCATTTGGTGTTATGTATGCAATTATGATTGCGCTAATGATACCAGCTTTCTCCTACTATATCCCAAGTTTTGATCCTCTATGGCTTAGATTCGTCCCCACGTATCCGCTGTTACAGGGATTCAAAGAGATATTGCTAAATGGTGACGCCGGGTATGTGTTAACTTATTCGCTTGTGTTCCTGGCAGGTGGCTTAGTGCTATTCGTGCTAGCGGATGTAAGGTTCAAGAAGACACTAACTTTATAAAGAGGATATGAGATGATCAATAAACTCTTTATCATATTCAAAAAGGATTTCCTGTCTGCAAGAAGAGATGCTATGGCTACATACATAATGGTTATACCATTGATTCTAGCAGTGGGTATAACATTGTTCGCACCGGGACTCAACGATACCACCGTGAAATTAGCTATGCTAAAAAGTGATGATATCAAACATATAGAATATATGGAACAATTTTCAAAAGTAGAACTATTCGATAGTGTGGATGAACTTGAAAGACGCGTTGAAAAGAGGGACGACATTGCTGCCATAGCACCCACGGGTAATAGTTACGAAATCATTCTTCAGGGTAACGAATCGGAGATAGTGGAGGAATATGCGGTTCTACTAAATACATATTATGAGTTGGGTTCTACCAAGGAGGAAACCACTGCTCAGCTGATATCCTTCGGCAGAACAGTACCGCCGCTTAAAACGATGCTTGTTAATATATTGATATTGATGACAATAATGCTGGCGGGCATGTTGATCGCAATAAGTATAGTTGAGGAAAAGGCAGAGAATACAATAAACGCTATAAATGTTACTCCCATTTCACAAACAGCATTTGTGGTGGGTAAAAGCCTTTTTGGTAGTACTGTTGCAATGCTGGGAATTATTGGGGCCGTTTTAATAACAGGCTTCTATGACATAAATTGGTTGATGATCGTACTAGTAGGTCTTACGTCTATGATTTTAAGCCTTGTAGTTGGATTCCTTCAAGGCCTTTCAAGTGAGGACATAATGGAAGCTGCTGGGAGTGTGAAACTCCTGTTTCTACCCATAGCTGGTTCAATTGCAGTTTACGAGCTCGTAGCGGATAAATGGCAGTGGACAATGTATTGGAGTCCTTTCTATTGGGCGTACAAAGCGAATACTATGATACTTTCCAAAACAGCCGACTGGGGAACGGTACTGCTTTGTACGGCGATGGTAATCGGCTTGTCGTTGATTGTCTACTTAGTATCTCTTCCTAAATTAAGAAAAGGATTAAGCTAAACTGTTTTGAATAGTAATTATTATCAAAAAGAGAAGGGGGGATTATTATGGGAATTGGTTATCTATTGGGAGGATTGCATGTTTACTTTACACGGTTTTCGTTGGGTATTTTGGAGGAATTAAAAAAAATCACCTGGACTCCTTAAATTGGTTAAGATGAAGCTGAACAAGAATATGAGCGATGCTGCAGCTGCAAAAATTTCCTTGGTAGCAGCCGGAGTTGTGTTAGCTGCTGGAATATTCTTGTTTATATTCGGAGCAATACAAGGCGCAGCTTAATATATTTACGTAAACAGGCTGATCCTTCATTATTAGATATGGGAGGCTACTAGATGAAAAGACGTGGAACCATATGCATTCTATTGCTTGGTCTGATTCTAATAACGGCTACTGCCTGTGGTAGCAATGATAAAGAGACGACCAGTCAACTGCCAACTGAGAGTGATACTAATGTTACCATTACTGCCGATGGGAATATAAAAGCCTTGTTTCATGAGAGGCTGACTTTTGGCAGCGGCGGTAAAGTAAGCGAGATAGCTGTCAAGGAGGGGGACAGGGTCAGCAAGGGTGACGTTCTGGCTAGGCTTGACACCGGTGCTCTGGAACTGGCTGAAGCCCAAGCGCAGGTAGCCCTGACCGAGGCAAAGTTAGCTCTGACACAGGCAAAGTTAGCTCAGATTCAAGCAAAAGTAGCCACAGAGGAAGCTGAATATAACCTGAATTACCTGAGGAATGTACTACGCGCCTCCCAAGCTCAAGTAGAAATAGCCGAGTCGCAACTTGAGGCAGCCAAGGAATCTGTAGAGTATGCCAAACAAAATGTAAACTTAGCCCAACAAAATGTTGATTTAGCCCAAAAATCTCTGGTTCAGGCCAGGAAAGACCTGAGAGAAGCAACCATCGTTGCTCCGTTCGACGGGATTGTATCCAAGATCGGGGTTAAAGAGGGAGAGTTCCTGTCACCCGCGGCCTATACCGGGACAATCATCGTTGAACTTATTGACCCGAGGCATATGGAACTCACCGCCCGCGTGGACGAGCTTGATATCGTCAGGGTGAAAACCGGACAGAAGGTTATGATCAGCGTTGATGCCATGCCGGGGACGAAGCTTGAGGGACGGGTTACCTTTATCTCTCCGGTTGCCAGGGAACCGGTTGGGGTCGTTTTGTTTGAAGACGAAGATGAGGAAAAAAGCTATGAGGTCAAGATTGACTTCGATATTCCGGGAAACTCACCGATCAGGGCTGGAATGAGTGCTACTGCCGAAATAATCGTTGAGTAAGGAGAAGTTAAATAACTTTCAACTTTTGCTTCGTCAATAGGTTTTTGAAATATTTAAAATTTGCCGGTAATATCTGAAATTAACAAGGAGAATTCATCTCGGTTCTCAAACATAATAAAAATTCCTTTTGTTTTGTTAAACTCCCTGACTTAAATTCAAGGTGTCGCTCAAGTCAAGTAACGCCACGCGCTTCACGCTTCTCAGCTCTTTCGGCACACCCTGCAATCTATCCATCGGTGAATACTTATGGTGCTGGTCTGTAATCTGGGAGCTAGTGAAGTGAAGGTAATGGTTTACTGACCTGCCCCCCAAAAACGATACCAATTATAATCTCGTAAAAAGGGGGGATAAATGGCCAAGAAAGGGTACACACCGGAACAAATCATCAATAAGCTCAGGGAAGCGGAAGTTCTACTCAGCCAGGGAGCCGCCATCACTATTATCAGCAAGAAGATCGGGGTTAGCGACCATACCTACTATCGCTGGCGTAAAGAGTACGGCGGCATGAGAGTAGACCAGGCTCGCCGACTCAAGGAACTGGAGCAAGAAAACTCCCGTTTAAAGAAGCTGGTAGCCGACCTGTCCCTGGATAATGCCATTCTTAAAGAAGCTTCCCGGGGAAATTTCTAAGCCCGTCCAGGAGACGTAAGATTGTCCAAAAGACATGTCATAAACTTAAAGTCTCCCAAAGGCGGGCTTGTAAGGTGCTCGGTCAAGCCAGAGCCACCCAGAGGCGTCATCCATCTCTACCATGCGATGAGAAGAGGCTTACCGAAGATATCATTACCCTGGCAACCAAATACGGCAGATATGGATACCGCAGGATTACCGCCCTGTTAAATAATAGGATGGGATGGAGAGTTAATCACAAGAGAGTGGAAAGGATCTGGCGAAGGGAAGGACTCAAGGTGCCAAAGAAACAGCCCAGGAGAGGCAGGCTGTGGCTTAATGACGGCTCCTGTATTCGGCTACGGCCTGAGCATAAGGGCCATGTTTGGAGCTATGATTTCATGGTAGAGAGAACTACTAACGGCCGAGCTTTTCGGATACTGAGTATCATCGATGAATTCACCAGGGAGTGCTTGAGAATAAAGGTTAATCGCAAGATTACTTCTCAGGATGTGATTGATGAGTTATTTAACCTTTTCATCTTCCGGGGTATTCCGAAGCATATCCGGTCAGACAACGGTCCTGAGTTTACCGCAAGAGCAGTAAGGAGATGGCTTAGTCGATTAGGAGTGAAAACCCTCTTCATCGAGCCGGGCAGCCCGTGGGAGAACGGATATATAGAGTCATTCAATGGGAAGCTGAGAGATGAACTCTTGAACCGGAAGATATTTACCACACTCATAGAGGCTAAAATGTTGATTGAGCAATGGCGACAGGAGTATAATCATGTTCGACCGCATAGTGCTCTGGGATACCAACCACCAGCTCCTGAAGCGATAATGCCAGTAATTATGCCGATGGGACTAACTTAACAAGTGGTATAGTTTATGGGGGCAGGTCACTGTAGTAGCATATACTTTTCGTGTAGGTTTGCTTAGTCTATAGGTTAATAATATACTGTGGCATACAGCAAATGGTAGTATCAATAATTAAGAAGACTGAAATAAAATAGGACTAGTAATCTATCGAAGTGTGGAGTTTAGTAACTGGATTTATATGCACAACAAGTAATTCAATTTATAAAATTCGAAGAGGGGGGTTGAATGTTTGTACACACAGTTAAATTCAAAGCAGCTAATGGTAAAGATAAGGAATTTATAGAATTTTTACGTGCGGTTGTGGTAAAAGTTCGTCATAACGAACCGGATACTCTTATGTATGAACTCCATGTTAAAGTGGGTGATCCGACCGAAATATTCCTTTACGAACGATATAAAGATAGAGAGACATGGGAAACACACATGTCTTTGCCTTATATCAAAGAAGTGATAGCTAAATTGCCGAATTATCGAGAAGGTGACGCTGAAGTTACCCAATACGAAACAGTAGAAGTAAAATAGCGTTACACACTATATTGAAGTTTTTTAGCTAGGCCTTATTAATTAAAAAAGCAAGATGGGTTCTATCCATTTGTGTTGTCCTCAAGTAGAGAGTAATATGACGCTTTGTGATACATTACCTTGTCTTATGTGATATTGAAATAACTAACTATCCGTGCTATTCTAAATGCAACAGGTCCTGCCGAATAGGCTCAAAATGCTGAGCACCTGATTCGGCAAAAAGAGGGTTGTAATCCGGGGAGATTCACGCCTGGGGAATACCAATAATGAGGGGAATATAGCACCAAACTTTTAATCAGGGTGTCACAGGTTCGAGACCTGTACGGCCTACCAAAGCTGGAAGACCTTCCCTGCCAGGGAGTTTTGAAGAGAATCAGGGGGGTCAAGACACCAGGTCAACCTACACCCTGATTTTATTGTTTTTCCGCTAGAGTATCAATATGGCTCAATTAATTAATTGCGAGGACGACTTCGAATATCATATAAGCAATATATTTATCATGTCAATGAGTGATCCCCATCATAGTAAAGGCATTTATTCCATATTGCCCGGCATCTTTAACCGACTTGTAAACCTCGGCACTGTGCAGAGGAAACTTGGTGGGGATACAGCCGCAATTAAGACAGGTGCCACCCAGTGCTCTCTCCTCCACAGGCGTTGCCGTGACACCAAGCTGTGCCGCCCTGAGCGCTGCCACATATCCTGCCGGACCTCCGCCAATGATTACTAAATCTCTATCCTTCATAATGAAGTCCTTTAAAATGTCAATTCATACAATAAGAAGTGAAGGATTTTCCAACATACGAACCAAGCTCTGAATGAATCTAGCAGCCACGGCACCGTCAATTACCCTGTGGTCATACGTAAGATAATAAGTCATAATAGGACTGATGACAATTTGCCCGTCTCTAGCAACAACCCGGTCGGTAATACCTCCGATTCCCAGAATTGCGGACTCCGGCTGGTTTACTATAACCGTTTCAAAGCGATAGCCACCACCAAGCGCTCCTAAATTGGTGATAGTAAAAGTCCCACCATGAGTTTCGTCTGATGTAAGTTTTCTTGCCCTCGCCTTCCCGGCAAGAGATTTCACCTCCCGGCTTATCTCAACCAGAGACTTTTGGTCGGCATTCCTCACTACCGGTACAATCAACCCCTCATCCAGAGCCACCGCCACCCCGATATTGATATCATCCCAGAGCTTTATTTCATCGCCAACCAAACTTGAATTAACGATTGGGAACTCTTTGAGTACTCTGGCCGTGACGAAAACCATCAAATCCGTATAAGATATTCTGGTTCCCAGGGCTTCCTCTTCTCGAAGAAGGTTCTCCCTCAGTTTCACCATCTCGGTCATATCAATCTCACCCATAACCGTTAGCTGAGCAGACATGGATAGGCTGCGATGCATATGCTCGGCGATTACCTTTCTCATTCCAGATAAGGGAACAGACGCCTTCATTTTTTTAACTTTGAGCATCGCTACCGTTTCTTCTGAAGTCGCTCCGGACGGGACTGCTTCACCGGCCCTCCTAGCCTCTATCTCCCTCTCAATATCCTCTCTAACTATTCTTCCATTAGGACCTGTACCGACCAGCTTTGAGATATCAATGCCGTTTTCTTCTGCCATCTTCCGAGCGATGGGAGATATCCGGATCCTTTCACCTTTACTCGCTACAGTTGGCGAAGCTTCTGTTTTCTCATCTTTAGTACTTTCTCCAGTTTTAATTGCTGGCACTTCGGCTTCAGTCGCCAACACCTCTTGCTTAGTTATCTTTTTTTGTATTTCGGAAAACTCGTCTTTGGTTTCAGCAATCACACCGGCTACTGAGCCAATCGTTGCTTTATTGTCAGCGTCAATTATAATATGCAGAAATCCAGAAGCCTCAGCCTCCACTTCAAATTGAATTTTTTCGGTTTCTATAGTAAGCACTACTGAGCCGGTTTCTACCCAATCACCCTCTTTTACTTTCCATTCAACCAGTTGCAACGGCTCAGTGCTTACCCCTAGCTTAGGTACGATTATCTGAGCTACCATTATATTGCCTCCAACACAATTTAAAATAAAATATAAATCTTTCCTTTCTGATACTTTCTATTCAAACCAGTAGAAAGCGACTGTTTTCACAATTTTAGTTTCGATATGACTGCTGACTATTTGTTTGATTTACTTAGTTATCTGTGTTTCAAATTAATAATCTTAAGCCTTCGTAGTCCGTTCCGTAACGAAGCGCATGAGCTACCATGTTATGTCGTCCGATTCTTGGGGATTTGTGGTGGAATGGGTTAATATACTCCCACACAATTTCATTATTAAAGTTAGTCTCGAAGATGCGCCCTTGGTCGCCTTCACAGATTAGGGTGTTATAATTTGGTAGCCGTTGACAATTGCCTGTCAAGCCAGAGAAAAAATCAACAGCATTGATTTCAAGATACTGCCATATCAGTTCTTCGGTTTTTAGATTGAATTCCAAGATTTTGGAGAGACTGGTTTCGTAGCCGATGCCGTGTGAACCAGAATCGTATATTAGAATGTTACCGTTATCGAGTACGGAGAAATCATGCTGATGGACGAACTCAGTCCACTTGCCGAAACGCCAATCTATTTTGCCCGTTTTTTTATTTATCTGTACAATTTTGCTTAATCTCTTAAGGCTAAGCAGGATATTATCTTCGGACGTAACTCTTACCAGGTTAGCCTCACCCCATCGGTTGCGGAAGCAAAGGGGACAAATAACGTCAATCTCTGGTTCAAGGTGCTCGTAAGCCTTCCAAAACCAGACTACTCTGCCATTAGGGTTAATCTCTTGTACCAGATCGCTCCACATGATACCATCTTCATCTTTGCCGACAAATCCACCGCTCACTTTTCCGGCGATTTCTTTAGGGGTCTCAACCCATTTAAGTACCAGGGTATTACCATTTGACAAGCGTGCAAAGCCGTGGTGCAGGTAGGGATCTTCATACTTCCAGACTTCTTTACCATGCCAGCTTAATTCCAAGATACCGCCACCACACCCTTCATAATTTTCCAGCTGGGCATTTGGAGTTTTAATAGCGCAAAGTAGATTACCATTGGGCAGCAGTTCTTCATAACCCGCGATTTCAAGGGGTAGTTTCCAAGAATGAACTATTTCCCCATTCATATCAATCAGATGCACACCCTTGCCACCCAGCGGAGCGAACAAGGTGAAACCCTTATAAGCTTCTTTGCGATATACGCATAAGCCTTCTTTCAGCATATTTCCTAAACCTCAAACCGCATATTTTCTAATCAATCCTTAAAGGCCTCCGGCCCGTATATTTTATTTACCTGTGCTACTTTAGCAGGATTCAGGTCTTTGTCTTTAAAGCCAGGGTAATTTGGTGAATAGCGATAGGCTCTAAACAACATATTGCTATATCTGAAATGAGGTACAGTGACTTGCTGTTTCCCTGTTGCATAGCCGTAGGCTAAACTCGCAGCAATAGGGTGAGGAGCAAAAAAAGGGCTCGTGTATTCCCAGACCATTTCCCCGTCCATGGTGACCTCAAAAACACGCCCTTTTGTTCCTTCGCATATGAGCGTATTGCCGTTGGCAAGTCTAGTACAGCCGGAGATTAAGCCGGAATAGAAACTCTGAGGTGGTTCGGCTATATATTCCCATTGAACCTTACTAGTTTTCGGATCGACCTCTACTATGCGCGAATAATTTAACCGCCAGTCGTTATTGCGGTGGCTACCATTATCGAATACAAGTATGTTGCCGTTATCGAGTACGGAGGCATCATGCTGGTGACTTATATCGCCTGGCCCCCATTGCCACTTGATATTGCCTGTTGAGCGATCAACGATACAGATTGTGCTGATGTTGCGGAAGCTCAGGAGAACGTCCCCGTTTGGCATCTCGCAACAACTGTTCAGATGAGTCCAGTCATCACGAGGACACAAGTCACAGATAGCATTTTTCTCTGGATCGAGGTGCTCGCATGCTTTCCACTCCCACACTACTTCGCCGTCAGGATTGACCTCGGCGACACCATCAGCGAACATCATCCCCCTATCTTCACTTCCTCGTATTCCTCCTTTTACACATTTTGCAATTTCATTGGGCGTTCTCATGAAGATACAATATAATGTGTTGCCATTTCTCATCCGGTGATAGGAGTGATGCTGGCGAACATCTACGTATTTCCAGGTCAAATTTCCTCCCCAGTCAACCTCGATAAGACCTGCACCCAGGCCCCACTGTTTGGGGAGGTCAGGCGAATCTTCTTCACGACGTTTCGCCATCGCATATAGAAGATTTCCTGATGGCAGTAGTACGCCATGGTTGCGGGGTGTTGCCGGCATAATCCAGCGATGAACATAATTACCTTCCATATCGATTAGCCATACGTCGTTGGAGGTGAAGGGATCAATCAATGTATAACCCTCACAGGCTTTGCTCTTGTTATAGACTGTTACCCGACAATCCTCTCTTAAAATTCTCATTCTGAACTCCTCGTTTAACAATGTAGAAAAAGCGCCACTTCAGCTTCTTTTATATTTCTCACTGCAAGATTTGTTCGGAGCCTGCAAGGGCGAATCGACTCAGTGAATTCGCTACATATCTCAAGTTATCAATTAGATTGATTGCAATAATTGATAATGAAAAGCGAAGTCATTTTCTATACCGATTTCATGGTTTCCTTATTCACCAGACATTGAGGGATTTTGCCACCAAGAAAGTCTAAAATGTTTCTCGCTGCCAGTTCCGACATCATAGCCCTGGCTTCATGCGTGGCCGAGCCGGTATGAGGTGTTAAAACAACATTATCCAGTTCAGCAAGCCCCTCGCTCATTCGTGGCTCAAACTCAAAGACATCCAATGCCGCCCCTGCTATTTCACCTTTCTTTAAGGCTTCCACCAAAGCCTTCTCATCCACAGTAGGGCCTCTAGAAGTATTTATTAAGTAGGCTCTTTTCTTCATTTTCTTCAGTTGCTCTTTCCCAATAAGATGTCTTGTTTCAGAAAGCAAGGGCACATGAATCGTGACAAAATCAGACTTTTCAAGAAGACAGTCAAGCTCCACAAATTTGGCCTCATACTTCTCTTCAAATTGCAGGTCTCTTCTGATATCACTGTATATGATATTCATGTGCAGTCCCTTGGTTGCCCGTTCGGCAACACCGGAGCCAATTCTGCCCAGGCCGACGATGCCCAGAGTCTTGCCTTTCATTTCAACGCCAACGAGCTGATTTGGGCTAAACTCCGTGAATTTCCCTGCCCTGGTAAACCTGTCTGCTTCCGGTATTCTCTTGGCAATTGCCATCATAAGCACTATAGCGTGTTCAGCGGTGGTATCGGCCATAACCCCCGGTGTATTGGTTACCGGTATATTTCTCCCAGTAGCAGCTTCAACATCAACATTGTCATAACCCACACCCCAGTTGGAGATAAATTTCAAGTTTGGGTTTGCCGAAATCACGTCTTCGCCAATTTTATCAGTGGCCAGACAGAGCAATATATCACACCATTTGACCCCATTTATAAGTTCATCTCTGGGGATTGCCCTGTTTTCCGGGTAGATATTAACCTCGCAATGCTCTTTCAGCATTTCGATTCCCGGACCAGGGAAATATCTGGTGACGAAAACCTTATTTTTCATCTCTCGTTAATCCCCATATTGTTTTATTTGAAGGTGTTTATATAGCGTTCAAGTTCTAGAGGATTTCCTTAATCGCCTTAATCAATTTGTTCTCATCGGGCATCCAGAAGTCTTCAAGTTGTGCTCCGAATGGGACCGGTGTATCTGGTGCATTGACCCTCCTTATGGGAGCATCGAGGTAATCGAATGCTTCCTCAGCCACAATGGCAGCAACTTGAGCGGCAAAGCTTCCCGTGCTGCATTCCTCAGTGAAAACAACCAGCCTCCCGGTCTTCTTGACTGAGTCGAGCACTGCTTGTTTATCGAAAGGCACTATCGTTCGAGGGTCAACAATCTCAATGCTGATTCCCTCTTCCGCAAGCTTTTCTGCGGCACTCTGAGCGCGGTGTACCATTAGAGCTGTAGCGACAACAGTAACATCGCTGCCCTCGCGCTTGATGTCTGCTTTGCCCAGTGGTATCATGTATTCCTCTTCGGGTGCCTCACTCTTCACACTTCTCCACATCAGCATCTTGTGTTCGATGAACATCACCGGATTATCATCTCTGATAGAGGATTTGAGTAAGCCCTTAATATCGTAGGCAGTGCTGGGCAAGACAATCTTAAGGCCAGGTATGCTCATGAGCATACCTTCCATACTCTGCGAATGTTGAGCACCCTGTCTGGTACCGGCACCACTGAGCGCTGTCATAGTCAGGGGTATTTTTATCTCGCCACCAAAGACATACTTCATCTTGGACATCTCATTCATTATCTCATCCCAAGCCACTCCCAGGAAGTCGCAGTATCTCATCTGTGCTACTGGTCTCATTCCCGTGATGGCAGCCCCAATGGAAGCCCCAAGGATAGCTGCCTCAGAAAGAGGGGTATCCCTCACTCTTTCAGCTCCATATTTATCATATAATCCACCCATTTCCCCCATCAGACCACCCATCGGGCCTACGTCTTCACCGATAATAAAGACGCTTTTATCTCTCTCCATTTCCTCATCTAATGCCTCGCCTATCGCCTGACGAAAACTTAGCTCTCTCATCTTTCCTTCTCCTAAGAAAATACGTTTTCCAGGGCTTCCTCAGGTTCGGGGAAAGGACTTTCAACGGCGAATTTCACCGCCCTATCCATTTCCTCCAACATTTCCTGGTCAATCTCTTTGGCTTCCTTTTCCATCAGCACCATCATCTTAACGAGCTCGTCTTTGTAGTTACTGATCGGGTCCCGCTTAAGCCACTCTGCTACCTCTTCTTTAGGCCGGTAAGCACCCTGGTCCCCCTCAAAGTGTCCGCGGAAGCGGTAGGTTTTGGCTTCAATTAGAGTAGGGCCTTCCCCCTTTCTTGCCCTTGCCACCGCCCTGGCTACCACATCATGCACCGCAAGTACATCCATACCATCAACAACAATACCCGGTATGCCATATCCGACCGCCCTATCGGCAATATCACGTATTGGCAGAGCTAAACTCACGGAGACAGAAACGGCCCACAGGTTATTTTCGCAGATATAAATCACCGGCAGTTTCCATATGGCACCAAGATTGACCGCCTCATGGAACCTGCCGCTATTTGAGGCACCATCACCGAAAAAGCACATCGCCACCTGGTCGGTGCCTCTCATTCTGGCAGAAAGAGCGGCACCGGTGGCTATTGGTACTCCCGCTCCTACAATACCCATCGCACCCAAAATGCCAATATTCGGACTTGCGATGTGCATTGAGCCCCCCTTGCCATGGCAATAGCCGGTTTTTTTAGAGAATAGCTCAGCCATCATCCGGTCAGTTTGTCCACCCTTGGCAATCAAATGTCCGTGCCCCCGGTGGGTGCTCAAGATATAGTCATCCTTTCTCAAGTTGCTGATTGCCCCCGCTGCCACCGCTTCTTCACCAATATACAGGTGGATGTTGCCGGGGATATTCCCAGCGGCAAATTCCTGGGCGACCCTTTCCTCGAAACGCCTGATACGAACCATCGTCCGATACATATTCACCAGTTTTTCTTTCTCTTGCGAGACCGTTCTCCCTTTTTCATTAACCATGGCATTCCTTTCCGAACATCATATTGCCGAAATGGTATCATTCCACCTCAAGGGAACATACCATCTCAGTCCTTGGTTGCCTTTTGAGTAATCATTTTGACGCTTTGCTTAACATTCTCAATCTGGAAAATATTCTTCCAATCTGTCTGGAAGATCTGCTTCCTGGCTTGCATACTAGCTAGTTTTGCACCTTCCGAAACAGTATAATCGGCGAAGCCAAGTACGATAGCCAATGAAACGCGAATATGACCAAGCAGAAAATCCCAAGCCGCTTCTTTGGGAACCCCCATTCGTATTGTCTCCTCCATGCCTTCGCGAAGTACAAGTAACGATGTATAATTTAGGGTTTCAACTAGCGCCGGTTCCAGAATTGCCATCTGCTCGACGGTTAGACGGTGCGCTTTTATGACGGGAGCAAAGATAACTCGCGCAATTGTTTCTCCTTTGGCATAATCCTGTTCTGGACCTTGGTGTAAAGCACAGATGATGTTCTGCTTGGCTACGCCACCAAACCAGTCTCGTCTAGCTTCAGGGTCAATTTCATCATTAAATATGGGGGGATGGCAAGGGTGGGTGATAAAGTAAGATATGTCTTTTCGTTCTGGTAATACACCAGCGTAAGCCGCCGCTGCATCAAGGCCAATAACCATGGTACCGCTCCTAAGTTTTGGCACAATTTCATCACAAATCTTACCAATAAGTGTGTCTGGTACAGCTAGAATAACAACTTCCGCTCTTTCGAGAGCCTCCCCCTGAGGCGTTACCGACATGCCAAGCTCAGCTAGGTTCGCCTGACCGGCTGGGCTAACCTCGACATAGAGTGTAGTGTGGTCAGGATTATCTTTTAACTTTCTGGTAACGCGGAGTCCCATTTTGCCACCGGCACCCATTAGGGCGATTGTGCTCATACTCATACTCCTTCTCCATCAAAGATAATATTCTGTTTCTTGTTAGATTTTTTCATCAAACATTCCAGCAAGACGCCTGATTACAATTGCCATTGCAGTCAAGTCTTTCTTACCCAGACCGACATTACTGGCTGATTGCAGCAGTTCAAGACTGATATTGGTTAATATCATCGGCATATTCCTCGCTTTAGCAGTATCGATGGCAATCCCGATATCCTTTTTTGCTAGATCCACAAAGAAGCCAGGCATCTCGTAATTACGACTCGATGGTGCGGTAGGGACAACGCCAGGCCACGGGCAGGCTGTCTCCATGACCCAATCACCTTTCTTTGCTGTTTTTACCACATCGAAGATTATTTTAGGGTCGGCACCGCATTTAACGCCAAAGGTAAACATTTCTGAAAGGGCAGCGATAGTTAATATACTGTACATGTTGAAGCAGAGCTTGAGTACCTTGCCCATACCCACGTCACCAACGTGGATGACGTTGTTACCTAAAACATTCATTACATCCGAGCATCGCTCCAAGACCTCTTTCTTGGCTCCGACAATCATGGTCTGCTGACCAATGGCTGCCCCCTTTGGCCCTCCACCAGCCATGGTGGAGTCGATGACATCAACACCCTTCTTAGCTGCCATGACCGCCACCCTTTGTATCGTATCCGGGTCAATGGTGCTGGTATCTATGATGGTTGACCCTTTTTTGGCACTCTCAAGAACACCATTAGGCCCACAGATAACCTCCTCTACATCCACAGGCATAGGCAAGCATGTAACGATAATCTCGGCCTCGAGAGCAACCTCCCGTGGTAATCTAGCTTCTTCAGCCCCGACAGATACCAACTCAGCCACCACCGATGGATTGAGGTCATAGACTCTAAGGTGGAAACCATGTTTTATTAGATTCAAAGCCATACCTTTCCCCATCTGACCCAGCCCAATAAATCCAATTTTCCTCATTTTTCGTCCTTCGGAACCTTCTTTCCAACTGGGTTGGCCTAGCCCGCCCCCTTAAATGGTCCACCTTTTAAGTTAGTGTCACCGGCATAATAGCCTCAGGAGCAGGTGGACGGTAACCAAGCGCACTATGTGGCCGAACCTGATTATACTCCCTCCGCCATTGCTCAATCAATACCACTATACTTTCCTCGGTATTACTTCACTGCGTTGAGGAAAGCTTGTTCAAATTCCTAAAGTGTCCGTTAATTTACTCCCCAAAACTGTGCCGTTTTTGCTGACGATTTACAGTTCGCTTCCTACCCTAAGACCCAAAATAAATTCGGCTACTCTTACGCCCCTATGTCGTAGACTATTCAAATCATATCTCCTCATCTTCAACAGCTCAGCGTACCGCGAGCTTTCTTCTAATCACAATGTCATCATGAGTGTGGCCTACACCTGCTACTACTACCTTATATTCGTAGTGTCTACCCCTAGCGTACCGAGGGTGTTTTATTTCCTTAAGCTCCCCATGAGGGTCGTCAGGATCTTCAAATTTTGGAGAGTCGTGAAGCCAGCCAAAGCGCTTCTTTACCCAGTACGGAATTCTGTCTATTGTATGCCACTTGTAAGGATTATACCGCCTGCTGTGTATGATCTTATACATAACTTTATTTTGCCTCCTTGCTGTGTCTGTAAGCTTGTGCCTTCAGCCTCTTGTGCCCCCCCCAAGCACCAAAACAAGCCCGCCTCAACCACCTGCTCCCGAGGCTACAATGCCGGTAACTCTAACTTAAGAAGTGGTATCCTTTATTGAGGGCATGTCAATAGGATATGATAGGAAAGTAGCAATGAAGGTACAATTGATCATCACGCATCCTGGCAGTGCACATTTTGATGAGATGGCAGCCGTCAGCCTGATCCTGACCGTGCATGCCGACACGATATTCAGGATCGAGCGGCGTGAGCCCGCACGGGCAGAGTTGGAAAATCCGGATGTGTGGGTGGTAGACATCGGCGATCGACATGAGCCGGAGAAGCGTAATTTCGATCATCACCAGGACACGGACTGCCCGGCCGCCTTTGTCCTGGTGGCCGAATACCTGGGGCTTTTGGAGACTATGTCCGTCATGCCCTGGTGGCATTTCAAGGACAGTGTGGACCGCTTCGGACCGGGTAAGAGCTCCATAAAATACCATGCCGGTGATGATCTCGTAAACCGGAATCCGGTGGAAATCTGGCTAACGGCTAGCTTCGCTTCCGAGCCGGAAGCATCCCTCCCTCTGCTTAAGGCTTTTGGCACTCATATCATTGAGGATGCCCGCATGCTTAAAAGCCAGATTGATTTTTGGAAAACCAGCTCCAGGCTGGTAATTGCGGGGGTACCTGCCATCATCGGGGAGACGAGGGAAACCGCCGGGCTGGAGGAATTTCGCCGCCTGGATGAAAATCCGCCCGACATCGTCATTTCCCTGGACCGCCGCGGTAAGGGCTGGCGTCTTTTCCGCTACGACGGAACACCGGTTGATTTTTCCCTGATTTCAGACCGCCCGGAGATTGTTTTCGCTCACAAAAGCGGATTCATGGCCAAAACCAAAGAGCGCCTGGCCATAGATGATCTCATTGCCCTGGTGAGCAAGGCTGTCACCAGTTTTTAATGTTGCATATTGGGATTTAAGTAAGGATGAAACAAAATAAGGACACCACCCCTATCGATCCTCAAATGTTGATTGAACTGGTGCGTATGCGGATGCCTTTTGCGAAATACAAAAATCGTATCCTTTGTGATCTGCCTGAACCTTATCTGGTAATGCTTCTTATGTATATTAGTTAGACAGCGGTCCTTTATAGAACTTCAAGCTATCCTCAAATCTCACTGACTTAGTATACCGTCCTACCATCCAGATAGACTCCTATCTACCCTTTTGGGATACTAAATGGTATACTTTATTTGAAACCTAGCCAATGGATTTAAAAGGAGGTGTCCTATGCCAAAAGGTACAATCTTACGGCTCACGGACCGTGGTTATGGGTTTATCAAGACAGAGCAGGGAGGTGACCTCTTCTTCCATAGCAACGATTTGGAAGGAGTGGAATTTAAGAGCCTTAGCGAAGGTCAGGAAGTGGAATTTGAGAAGAGTCAGGGAAGTGACGGTCGTCAAAAAGCCATTAAGGTGAGGCTTGCCGAGACTCAGGTAGAAGATACTGATAGCGATAGTGGAGATGATGGTGGCAATGGTGATAGCTAATGCCAAACGCAACAGACCAAAGGGATAGCAGCTAGTTAGTACAAAGTTGCTCTAGCCAACTAGTCTCCCCGCCTCAGGGCTACGATAAGAACTCCTGGACCCAGATGGACTCCGAGAGCTGCACCTATCTCAGTAACATGAATTTTCTTTTCAGGGAAAATGGATCCTAAGCGTGCCTTCAGTTGGCTGGCATGCTCAGGGACCGTGCTATGGGCAATGGCTAAATCTTGAATACTGAGGTTGCTTTCCACAAACTCATACAACCTATCTATCCCGATAGAGGATTTGCGTGACAAGCCCGCCCGAACTATCTCGCCCTTTTTGAAGGTAAGTAGAGGCTTTATGTTTAGAATACCGGCAATCGAAGCTGTCGCTTCACTAACCCGTCCACCCAAGACCAAATACTTCATTGTCTCGACAATTCCCAGCAGATGTACCTGATTAATAGCCTTCTGTGTCTCTTCAAGAACGCTCTGTAAATTCCTTCCTGATTTAGCTATCCTCGCTGCCGCCATGACTACTAGTGCTAATCCAACCGAGCCGAAATGAGAGTCAATGACCTCAATCTGGCATTCTCTTTTCGCTCTTTTCTTGCCTTGCTGAGCTGAATCATATGTACCACTAACCTTAGCCGAGATGTGAATTGACACTATGGCATCAGCCTTTTGGGAGCAATCCAGGTATACCCTGGTAAAATCTTCTGGTGCTGGCGGCGAAGTGGTCAGTTGCATATACGAGGTAACCAGCTTATGGTAAAACTCAGCGGTACTTAGGTCCACTCCATCCCTGTATATTTCATTACCAACATGAACATAGACCGGCACAATTTTAATGCCTAAAGCGTGTGCAACTTTAGGGGCTATGTCCGAGGTACTGTCTGTAACAATTCTAACGTTCACTGAAGCGCCTGCTCCTGTAAATGGTTGAGCCGCAGTACTCAAGCAACTTTCGTTTGACTAGTACCATTGTGCTGACTTAATGTATCAAATTGCAGATAAGAATCCAGGTTTTTCGGCAGTATAGTTCTTGCATCTGTTCTTGTCAATGCCCCTCGTTCTACTTAAATTTTCGCGGACGAATTACGCTTCTGAACTTTCCAAAGGAACAACGATAGCCATTACTATGTAAGCTATGATACTTATTCCGGTGACAAATATGGACACT
>SDBT01007420.1_pt1 | contig 18031 bp, 11 predicted proteins | sample 2277101 | NCBI WGS metagenome assembly SDBT01 (sample SAMN10404973, study PRJNA504765) | marine sediment metagenome | isolation source: marine sediment core GS10_PC15, 103 cmbsf | place: Arctic Ocean: Southern Knipovich Ridge | collected 2010 | reverse complement strand
GGAGCACCAACCGTGACTCGGACTTCCCAGTTATCTAGAGGTACCACCCCACCTGTTCCTCTGTTTGTTCCCTCAGCTAATTCTCAGCCCGTTCCAATGGCGGGTCCCATAGGTGCTCGATCGATAAGAGGTCAAATTCAAGGTAAAAGGGGACTTTCAAGAAGGAACGTTTTGCCAAGAATTTCACTAACTGGTCCGGCCGTAATTACTGTTGAATCGAATCTGGTAGATACTCAAGCAGAAGCAAAATGGGCCACCGAACTGTTACGATTTCTTTATACGGAAATTTTACCTTACGCTGTTCTTGATCCAGTCATGAGATCTAAATTAGTTTCGGCTAAGGCGGCTAGAATTTGGATACCGGCTTTTACTCATGTCTCATATAATCCCAATGATGGCGAGAATTATGAAGTTTTGGAAAAATTGGGTGACTCTGTAATGAAGTTAAACTTCACTTGGTATATGATCAGACATGTTACACATATCAGTGAAGGGCAATTAGGCAGATTAAGTGATTTCTATTTATCGAAAGAATTCCAAGCTGATTTATCTAACAAATATGGTTTTAGCAAACATATTTTAACAAACTTAGGTGTGAGTATTCATGTCAAAGAGGATGTTCTAGAGTCATTTTTTGGTGCCCTTTTCACAACAGCAGAAATATATCTCCCAGCATTTAATATTGGGACACAATCAACATCTCGACCCAGAAATATCGGGAGACTTCCATTATCTCAGATTAGAGTTTCACCGGCTTGTGATGTGTGTTATAATTTTCTCAGTTCGATTTTTGAGCGCGGTGACATTAAGATTAACTTCGGTCTCTTCTTGGGTCCACCAACTAATCAAGTCAAAGAAATTTTTGAAAAGATGAGGTGGGGAAGTACTAACAATGTAGTTAAAGAAATCGAGACTAAAGAGAAATTAAGTTCTGGTGGGTCTAGAATCACACTGACTTTGACTGACAAATTTATGGCATGGATAGATAATTTAAATGCTCAAAGACCTCAAAACCAAATAGTGATTAAAGACAGGAGATTTGCTCAGGTTACTGCACCGACAACGAAAGTAGCCAAAAAGAAAGCCTACTATAATGGCTTGAAGTATTTAGAATCGATGGGAATCACTCTAAATTGGGCAGACTCGATGAAGTTAGATGATCCAATTTTGGCTCCATATTTTCCAGCGGCTAGAGCTAGGGCTCTGAAAGATGGAATAGTTGAGCTACTCTTTTCTAAAGGAAAAGAGGGTTCCAAAGTTTTATTTACCCAATTACTAGGAATAGATAAAGATGATCGCAAATACGTCTTGGCTACTATTGATGGTACCCCGAAATCTTGGAGGGATCAGAAACCAACTAAGTCTCTCTTGAAACAGGCTGCCCTTAGAAAATATGCTAAAGATGGCCCCGATCCAAGAGCTGTATATTATTTAGATATCTGATCGATTATTGGATATAAAAAACATCTTCTTTTAATGAAGGAAGATGAGTCAATTTGAATATTTTCTAGAGCAATTTTCTGATGGAGTAAATCTCAAAATATGATAATAATATTTAAATTATCAAACTATCCAAAGATCAGACTAAAATGTGTTGTCAAAATGGATATATCACACAAACCAACCAATTCAAACAAAAACACCAAAATCTCCTCAGATTGGACTAAAACTCCAGCTCTTTATCCTTCCATTAAATCTCTGGATTCTAACCTAGAAACCATCACTCCGATGAAAACAAATCCCCCACTTTCGACGGGGAAAAAGGAATCTCGAAATTTCGAACTCTTTTCAAGCTCGCCTAGCCTATTTGATTTTCCTTGTGCAAGTGAAGGATTATTGGGGCCATGCGAGGTTCAACCATTTTCACAAAATAAGTTAACTATTAGTTCCCCACCAGCGAAATATTTTAAGGAAGATTATGGGTCATCCTTGTTTTCATCTTCTCCCCCAGAATCACTATCAGGAAATATGTACAAAATAATCAGCGATGACACTTCTTCCCCCGATACAAGTCCCGAAAAACCCCCAGTTAAATTTAGAAAACCCCGCGTGATTGACCCGGCATGTCGGCGTCAATTATTCGGTAAGTCAGTTGAAGAAACTGGTAACAATGGTGATTATGTTCCACCGACTAATGTTTTTAAGTGGGGTAATAATCCGAAAACATCAGAGCAAGTGGCAATTCTTTCCAAACCTCCAGTTGCTAGAAAACAAAAACAAAAACAAAAACTAAGAAAATCTCAGAATGATAGATTAAGTGTTTTGAGTTTACTTTTAGAGGCATCCGGCCGATCAATCAATAAACGATTCAAATGTTATTTGGATGTGGGGTGTGGAAATGGTGAAATTTTTTCCACTAATATGGCATTTCTGAATCCACGCCGAGGTTATTGCGCAGATTTACATAATAACCATCTTCCTGGATTTATCAAGGTGATTGATAACAAGATACCACTTCCTAACAAATCTGTGGATTTAATAACATGCCATGTTGCCATACATCATTTTACAAACCCGGAATTAATGATTAATGAGATGGTAAGAGTAATTATACCAGGAGGGTATTTATTCATTCGCGAACACGATGTTTCACCTGAAGAAGAAACGAACGTCACAGCATATTTGGATTTACTTCATATGATGGAATTGATCAGACATCGCAGACCTATTACCAAGGAAATTCAATCCACTTTTCATAGGAGATATTGGTCCAGAGATGATATGTCTCAATTACTTGCCAATGTTGGCTTTGAAGAGATCGGTTTTCAGCGATATGTCAAACATTTGAATCCTCAAAGAATTTATCACGCTCTATATAATTTTTGTCCTAGTTTAATCGGTGATAATGATCGAGAAACAACTAGGATATCTAAAACTGTCCAATATTCGGTAGATAGAAATAATCTAGTCGTTTGGTTGAGAACTAAAGCTAAGAAAACTTCCGGTTACACAAAGCGTCGGTTGAACGCATATGATCGTTCATATTATCGTTGGTTCCGGGATACTATCAGGAAAAAATTGGGTTTGGGCGGCCATCGTTTGGAACGTATAATCAATCAATCCATTGATGATCTTGATTTTTATCAGCAAATCTTTGATATAATTCATCCAGATTTTGATTATTCTCATCAAAATCATCACTCTTCTGCATTTGCGGAGACGGTTCGGCGATCTGAAAATTTTAGAGGTCGTCCTAGAAGTAGAAGCAGCCCTGATTCTAAAAACAACCTTCCCTATCCTGAAGAAGCAAAAACGGGGAATGATGATTTATCATCTAAGTTATGTCTAGAAAGTTCCTATCCAGACTTAAACCGACGATTTGGTAAACAGCCTAATAATATAGATACAACCCGCGGGGGATGGAAAATCCAACAAAATCGATCAGGTAGAAATACCAGAGGACGTCAACGGCGAGGATATCGCAGAACTAGGTCGAGCAGACAATTTGTTTTTGATCAAAGACCCTCTCGTAACAGGAATGAATATTTCACAACACATGGACATTAATAGTTTTTGGGAAATTGCCATACCTTATTAAATTATGTAATTAAACATCTTTCCTTCTAGAAAGAAAAGATGACAAATTTATTCTCGATCCGACTGGTTATAACCAATGAATCAGACAATCTTTAATAGAAACCGACAGAAAACAGGGTGAAATGTATATTCAACTCTATTGAGAATCAATTCATCTAATCTGCAAGACTTGAAGAAAATGATTTTCAAAAAAATTCTAATTTTAAATCAAAAGGTTTAGGATTAGAATCATGAATTCCCCTCAATCTGATGAGACATTTCCTCCATTTCTTAATAATCAAACGGAAAATATTACTATTACTAATGGTGGTGGATGGTCTCCATTCGACACATCAAATGGTAATATCAATCTTTCTCAAAAACAGCCACCTATTGTGATCAATCCAAGCCCTGTGTTGAGACGTGAGGAACATCGGTTTATCCCGATCATACCATCGACAAATGGGAATTTGCCAGCACCAATACCAGCTAGAAAAGTTTCGGTTTTGAATATAAAACAACCTCACCATTCTGAAGGAATGGCGCGCTCCATGGATTCAAATAATCCATTACGCTACCATCGGCAAGATACAACAATGTCACATCCGACAACGGACCAGGTTTCCCACAGAAAACCTCACCATTCTGAAGGAATGGCGCGCTCCGTGGATTCAAATAATCCATTGCGCTACCATAATATGATCAATCCAAGTTCTCCTGTCAACACCTCAGATAATTTCTATGAAATTGACAACCAGAGTGACCTCGTTAATCCATCCGTAGTTTCCAGAGAAAACGGAACAGGGAGAAGAAAACTTATAGCTCCGAACTCAGCTATTATTTCTCAACAATCAGAGAAAGCTAGAATTGTCAGTGTTGAAGGACTAATAAATAGCGTTGGATTGATAGCCGGAAAACATCCGACCAATATTAGTTTTTATCACCCTCGTTCAACCTTCAGAATAGAGGATAACAAAATCCATGATTTTTGGGTTGGTTATTGTCAGTTAGTATCGAATGATATAACCAATCAAAATCTAACTTTGGGTGAGACAATTATTCCAGCAAATATCCCGGTGGTAAATGATATTAGACTGGAATTTTACAATACTTTTTCCGAATTGAATGACACCAGTTTCATTTATTCTCTGGCACATATTTATCAACAGGCAATTTCTAAAGTAATTGACTTATCAGACAACCGTTTGGAACTAGCGGCGGTTATTCTTAAATCCGGTCGAACAGAACTTGAAAATGGGAATATCGGATATCATTATAGAATCCAATTCCCATATTGTAGAGTTAGTGTGGATTTTCTTGATAGAATTTTAAGGCCAATGATAGTAAACAATTTTGACAAATGTCTTTCTCGGTTGAGCGCCGAACCAATTAGACCCAGAGAGTCAATGATCAAAAGTTCGATCATTGACGGATATTTACCACTTTATATGAGTCGAGCAAGATCAACACATCCGACGATGAAATATGTCTACACGTTGGGGGATGTTGATGTCTTATCTATCGAAGAGCCACCGGAAGACTTAAAATTGGATATCGAAAGATATTTACCGCTGGAAATACACGATCATGCTATTCGTGGTATTCTCAATATCAGAAACCTATCTGAGGATCACGGTCATACGTATTGGTTACCACTAATATTATCAGTAAATTATCAAACTAAAGTTGCGACTGTTGCATCTGGTGTACTTAATACTAGAATGACTAATTCTCCACCTAAAACTCCGAGATGTGAATCGCGTGGATCAAATGATCAAGAGTTTGAAGAAAGTTCATCAACTTTTGAAGAGGAAGATGACGAGGATCATATTTGGATCGCTCGCCAACTTTTGCCACTTTTATCTTCGTCTCGTTTTTCTAAAGAACCACATTGGTTATCCATCGGTGAAGCTCTCTTCAACATTACCGACGGTTCTGATGATGGTTTAAAATGGTGGATTCGTCAAAGTATGGTAAGCAACAAATATAAGAGAAAAGATTGTCAGAAAGTTTGGATTAAATGGCGCAACACAAGTGACCCAATATATTCGTCGGTTAAGACTATAGCTTTTTTCGCTAGGCAAGATAGACCTAGGAAATATAAAGAATGGTTAGATTCTTGGTGCAGATCAGCTTTAATTAAGGCTACCACGAATGTCCACACAGATGTAGCTACAGCATTATACCGAATTTATTGGTTGGATTATTCTTGTTCATCTACAAGTAAGGGAGGTCAATGGTATATGTTTGATAAACATCATTGGAAAAGATTGGATAATGCTCAGAGACTCAAGAGAATATTAAGCACTGATTTCATCAAGTTTTTCGAACGGATGCGAACCACTGTCTCTAGAGAAATTGAAATGACCGCCGGAGAAGGCCATACTAAGAGTTCTCTAGAAATGTTAATCACCAAAATTGGGAAACTGATTGCTAAGCTCGGAAATGTCACTTTCAAGAGAAATATTATCACAGAGGCCGGTGAACATTTTTATGATGAAGGGTTTGATAAACTGAAAGATACCAACCCAAACTTAATGGGTGTTTATAATGGTGTAATTGAAATTACCAGTACAGCCGCTGTTTTTAGAGGTGGAAAACCAGAAGATTATTTAACCATGTTTAGTTGTGTCAGATTTGACCCCACCATGAATGAAAAGTGTAAATCAGTTAGATTCCTCCGCACCTGGTTAAATCAAACTTTTAGAGATAAGGGATTGATCAATATGTTCCTTAGTCTAATGACTTCCCGTCTGAAGTCCAAAAATTCTGAGAAAAGGTTTCCTGTCTGGTCTGGTAAATCCGGCGATAATTCCAAATCTATGTGGAAGAAACTAACCGAACAAGCCTTCGGGCCATATAGCATTACTCTCTCTGAAGCTATTTTAACAGAGAAGCCAACGGCCAAAGGTCCGTCTCCAGAATTAGCCCGAGCTAATAAAACTAAAATTGCCTGGATTACAGAACCTGATGAGGATGATCCGATTCGAAATGCTACCCTGAAGAAATTAACAGGAGGTGATAATTTCTTTGCCAGAAATTTAAACGAAAATGGTGCAGGTGACATGATATTGACTTTTATGTTATTTATGATGTGCAATCGAATTCCATCCATCCCTAAGAGTGAACGAACTATCATTGAACGATTAATTGTCATTCCTTTCTTATCTCGTTGGGCAAATGATGCACCAGATGATCCTGCAGAACAATATCGTCTTCGAATCTTCAAAAGAGATAAGAATTTTGAAGAAAAGATACCTAGTTTAACTGCAGCTTTTCTTTGGATTTTGGTCCAACAATATTCCGAATATTGCAGACATGGTCTGGTAATCCCCAAGGTGGTCAAAGAATATACCGATCGATACTGGAAAGAAACCGATGTTTACAATTTGTTCAAACAAGATCGAATCGAATTAGTAGTTGTTCCTGGAAGTATTTCACCACAGCAGCCAAAGGGTATTCCAGATTTATCAGCCTGTATTGAGACCAAAGAGGTCTACAGTCTTTTCGTCAATTGGTTCCAAGATAATATGTCTAGCATTAAAGTTCCACTTAGAGCCACAGTGATTGATGAATTATCAAATAGGTGGGGAACACCATCAGGAGAAAAATGGAGAGGCATGCGAATCAAAACAGATAACATATATAGATAAATCGTCAGGATACACAACTTCGTCGTATTTTCCGAGACCAAAAATAATTATACATTTAAGAATCAACCATTGGTTGGACCTTAATTTCAATACAGTAGCGTAATAAATCCGAAGGATTTATGAAGCACGCCATCGCTTTGCGATGGTATCATGTTTATTATTTTCTAGACAAAACTATCTTAAATATAGATATTTAAGATATAATTATTATACTTTCAACTAACCATCATATAACGATGATTGAAGATTGGCTGACATATTTTATTTAAGACATAGACACTCCAGCACGTTGCATCATACCACGACCAGACCAGCCGCTGAAGGTGTTTGTGGCACTTTGTCTGATATTATCTCCGAAAATAGCATAGAAAATGATAGCTATTAGCCAGATGATAACAAATAAGATAATGAATCCGAGAACAATGCCCCAGGCGATATTCCAAGTGGGAGATGACATTAAGTTTTAATTCCTGCTCCAAATGAGAAAATGGGTTGATTAACTTTATGAAGGAGATATTTTTAATCGCTCCAAACAGATAACTATTTTAAATTTCGTAAAAATTAAATCTCCCAAAAAATATAATTTGACTAGAATTATATCAACTTGAAAGATTAAATTATATTTTTGATAAACCAAATTATATTTTTGGGTTTTAAATTCGTGATGTCTTCAATTCTTGATCGAGAACATCCTCGAGCAGTCATAGTTTCTGAAGATATCACTCCCATCTGGGTTCTGATTATCATCTCTGTTATAATTATCCTTGTTTTTTGGATTTGGATAATTTACATTATTAGAACCCATCCTGATCTTGGGACACCCATGATTGAATGCTCCCCAGGTCAATGCTCTACAGATATCAAAACTGGTACCAAAGACTGTCCCACCGATCCATCCATCATTAAAACTATTGATCCAGCTACTCAAGTTTGTAATTCTCCCTTTACTTGCGAAAGCAACCGGACTCCTTTCGCCCTTCAATCCGACGGGTCAACTAATAATAATGGTGTCTGCGAATCACAGGTTGAATGTAAATGTTTAACTCAGCCCCAGTGCGCCTACTATATATCAGCATATTTTAATACTAGAAATGGTAATCCATTCAGGGGAGTTAGTTCTCAGAGGATAGTTTTTGAACAAAGTGCCGCGGGGACTGACAATGAAGGAAATTTCATAAATCAATCACCCTATTCCTTCCCTTCTGTAACTACACAATTTTGTGAAATTCCTAATGAATGGTTAGGTAGAACTTGGCCTCCAGTTGGATCACCAACTAAACTAGAAAAATGTATTGTTGGGACGATGGCTTATTTACCAAATAATCCCGATAAATTCAGTCAACAAGATATAAATATTACACCTCTTGGATGCGTTCAAGGAAATCCTTGCACAGGGGAAATGGAAGTGGCTTTTTGGAATAACAAAACATATCTAGTTAATTGTTTGGTATTGACTGATTCTGCGGATTAATTCAGTAGGTGAAACCCCCTTTCTCTCAAGTTGACGTTTTCCAGAAGGGACGCTTTGCCGTCCGTTCGAGGGGGATCGACTGCAGCGTAATAAATCCTCCTGATTTATGAAGCACGCCATCACTTGTGATGGTAGTCGATTTTTCCGGAATTTTTAGAATTAGTTAAGACTAGATGTATAACCCAAATTATTAATCCTATCAAAATAGCTATACTTATAATTAGGAAAGCAACTAATATTCCTGAAATATGAACTTCCGATGAAGATTTCATTGAGGGGTGGTATATTATACTTGATGGGGCACTAGTGCTCCACCCAGAACGGGTAATTTCTCTAAGGCTGGGTTTATAGGGGCTATAAACCATTGGAACATCAATTGGAGTGGCCATTTCGGAAATATATTTTTGTTTTTGATTTACTGAATAATTATTAAATATCCTTTCATTTAATAGATTTCGATTAAAAAATTGATTGACAAAATAATCTTTTATTGTTAATTAAATCTGTTGGTTAGTGGGTAATTAATAAGATACTGCTAATACATATCAGGAAATGACATCTCCGAACGAAATTGAGGAGATGCAACGATTACCCTTCATCCGTTGCTTAACTTGTAACAAAGTGATTGGACAACTTAGAGAAACTTATAAAACTCTGACAAATGGTGGGATGATGAAACCACCGCGGGCATTTAAGAAACTAGGATTAACAAGGCAATGTTGCAAGATGAATTTAGCCAATCCTAGTCAAATAGCTCCGGGGTTATTATATAACAATCCGCGACAGGAAGGATCAATTAAATTTGCTAGTAATGATGCCGTTAAGTTACTTGGCCAATTATCCATTTCTGAGAAACCTGAATCTCCTTTGGTAACGGTGCGACGTGGATTTGCTTCGGGGACTAAAGTTTCAATATCTCAACCTATTAGATTGGCTCAATTAATACCTTCAGTCGAGAACATCGATGTTCAAGAGGATGTTCATCATTCAACCACTTCGACTTTTCCTGATATATCTATCGGACACGATCCAAATCCACTCTCAACGGGGACAGAACGAGATACAGTAACCTCTGAAAATTTCTCTCCCTTGATGATTAAAATGTTCAAAGAAAGAATTAAGGGCACAAAAACCGCTAAATTGCCGTCTGGATTACGACCCATAGGCACCCAGCCATTAGCACAGGTTCCCCGCATATCTTTTGGTACTACCCAGCATACTTTACTTCCGACTCAACCTCCTTTGACTACTGCGCCTTTGACTACTGCCCCTGTACCTGCAGTTCAGGCCCCTGCAGATGCTCTGCCCTCTTTACCAACCCTTCCTTCTTTGCCAACTCTACCAACTCTGCCATCTTTGCCATCTTTGCCTTCTTTGCCTACCGCTCAACCAATTTTACCAACCCATTTAGTCCCTCAATCATTGGACATAGATGTCTCGACTACCCAGAATTTATTTTTACCAACCGTCATCATCAAACCAGATCCTGAAAATACAGGACAAATGATAATTGTCAGACAATTTTCAGGGGTTTAATTTTTCAATATAAATAGTCTTATTCTGAATATCAAAAAAATTATTTTGCTCAAATTGAGTAAAATGAATTAACCTTGAAGGTAAATCTCCTCGTAATTAAAGAAGGTTACAATTATTTCTAAGAATGAATTCCCTGAATGATCCTGAAAACTCAGAGACTAAGAGGGAAAGGAAATCAGAGGAAACTCCGAATACCCTAATTGACCATCCTATTCCTGATCAAAAACCAGAGGTCAAAATCCGAATCATTTTACCATCGCTTTGCGATGGCGTGCTCTCGAATTCGAAGAATTTCGAGGAGCTACCATCGGCAGAACACAACATCGTTGTGTTCGACAACGGACGAGGTTTCCCACAGGAAACCATTACGCTACCTAAAGATTTAATTACGCCCTTGGTTCAAACTGCAATAGAGATTCCAAGAAGCATTCAAGGTGGATCGATCCCAATCGATATTCCAAAGTTAGAATCTGTTTCTTCACCTTCTCTCTTGACTAATTCCGACAAGAATAATCGGAAGGAGCCATCTCCAAAAATACCCTCGATAATATCACTAATTATGTCACCAGATGCAATTTGTCCGCCGGTCGCCCAAGAAGAAAATTTAATTGATCCTTTTAAGTTATTAGTCAGACCTAATTTCGACAGTCGATCATCTTTTGATAAATGGACCCACAGAATTTACTGTATTAGTTTGAAAACTTCGATTGACCGAAGGGAAAGAATTAAGAAACGGTTCAGATATCACGGATTACTTCCTTGGCTAACATTTGTCGATGCAATTCCACTCGATTCACCATTAATTCAACGCTATGTCGAAGGTACAGGCCCAGGTAAAAGCACTGATCGTAGCTCTCTGGCAGTGGCTTCGTGTTTCGCTAGCCATCTCAAAGCATTAAGAATATATCTTGAAGACAGTAATGCCTCATATTCCCGCGGAGCCATTATCTGCGAAGATGATATACTTTTGAGGAATAGTTGGAGGGAACTATATGAATCGATTATGGGTAATATGCCCATTAGTGCAAATATGATTCAATTCAGTTATATGTTGGATACTTGGGGGAATACTCAATGGGTCGGGAATGATCCGCGAAAAGAGAACATTTTTCGGTTAAAGGTTCCAGCAGATTACTTAACCAACCCACATGTCGGTTCAACAGCTGCCTGGGGAACCCAAATGTATTGGATCAGTATTTCTCAAGCCATCATATCCTTAAACCAATTCGATAGACCATTTATTCATCATGAGTTTAGTCTGGTCACCGCAGAATTAATTACAGTCTTACCTCGCGGTTATTTTGTTTATCCAGCGATGGTGATTGAAGATTGTATTGGTTCATTGATTCGAGAAAAATCAAAGCTGGATTACCACGTTCAAATATTTTCTCCTTGGGGGTATAGTAATTATAGTGGAGGAGATGATGATGGTATAAATGATCCCATTTCTCCATTATTTCACAAACAAATGAAAGATACTGGGACACGACCACCTCCACCGCCTAAAAGTAATTTTGCCGATACTAACTTCTCATCAGGAGGTGATGCTTTATCAAAGGAGGAGGAAAATCTAATTGCTTAAAAATTAGATTACTGATTGTTTGATCCGGGTTGTTAGATATTCTTTAAGGTTTTATTTTAAAATCTAATAATTACATATTACTAATAATAATGGCCAATCAATTTCCTTGAAATAAGAATTCTATTTCAGATAAAAAATTGATTTTATTAATTTGCATCAAACTTTTTTAAAATCTAGTTTGGTGATATTAATAATGTCAATCAACAATTCTCAATCATTTTCCCCTTCCAACCTTAAGGTTGATAGTCCAATCTTCGTCCCTATTAGTCATTCACCCAGAACGGACGGCGACGCATCCGTTCGAGGGGGATCGATCTCTGTCGATTTTCCAGAATCTCTGAGAATAGCTCCCCCAGTTCGTCCTTCCTTGAAATCAAGAATTAGGTTTAACGACAGCTTTAAAATTAACAGAACCCCCTTGGCCAAACTAAATAAACATCATATCTTCAATTTTTGTTATCCCACTCCCTCCGAACCGGAAGAACTAGAAGAACTAGTTGATTTAATAATAAATCCTTCAGATTTATTGCCCGATTTTCGCGAATTTCGAGTTTTAACACTCTCAGTTTCTATTCCCTCAGATTTTCACAGAATGGTAAAAGAAGTTTTGTTTGTTTTGCCGATCATTAAAACAACCGCAAAATATAGTGGAAAAATATATGGCGGCCTTCTGCGAGAAATGGTCTGGATATCATTTCAACCTTTAACCTTCACCCTAAAGGTTAAACGGTTGGTTGATTATATAACACATAATCAGACCAATATTTGGATTTCCGATCGATTTTATAGTTCAGAATTATCACCAGTGGATCGAACAGAGTCATTCAGAACAGTCCATTGTCAGAAAAGTAATACTTATCATCAAATAATCATCTGCCAAACTTTTTCCAACATTGTAGATGTGACAGTCAATTCGTTAGTTTTATCCCTTTCTCCGACTCATAATTATAAATTGAGTGTCCGCGGTACGGAAACCGATCTCTCTATTACTCTAGATGATATTCGGAAAAGGAGATTACATATAATTACTTCGGATATTCAAGATAAATTTAATTTATCTCAAGTTATGATTCGAGCCGGTGTTCTCTTCCAAAATGGATGGAAGCCTCTTAATGTGGAGGATCAAGAATTGACTTGCCGTCTGTTCCGGAACTCTTGTTCAGTTTTAATTATGAGAAGTCAACATAATCCTATACTTAAAGAAAATAAAACTAAGCATTCGTCAAGTTACCTTATTTATACCTTACTTCTCGCTTATTATCCAGATTTAACTGAGGCGATCGATTCAACTAATCATGATCAAATTAAAGCTTGTCATTTACTAGCTATTATGAATAACGACCAATTCAATTTGGTAAATTTATTGAAGATTTCGAATTGGTCAGATATTAGGTTTGCCTTGTATATTACTGCCGAGGTAGGATCAGCGCGGATATTTGATCTGCTATATAGAAAACTAGAACTTACCAAGAAGCTCAAATCTACCCAAAAGAGTCTAGTGATCGCCCTTTTTCATAATAATTCGGAGGTGACTAATTATATCAACTCTAGACGAATTTATTTACCTAAAAATTGTCAAATCTTACTCCCAAGAGTTAAGATTTGTTGGCATCAATCTAGAAAGAATACTCCATGCAATTTTAAAGAAATTGAGCCAATTGTTCGTCAAATTAGACTCAACTACCATGATGGATTAAAGATTTCAGGAACAATAAATTGAGTCGAACTTAAAAAAACCTTCATCTATTAGATGGAAGTTTCAAATCTCTTTACAAACTTAGTAAATATAAGATTAAGATCAGAAATACGATTATTAACAGTATAATAATCCAATCTTTGGTACCAAACAGAGCCAAAAGAATAATCAGGGCAACAATGAAGGCAAAACAAATCCAATGATAACCAGGCATCAGCAACATATCTTTAGAAGGTGAAATCCATCTGTCCTTTAAAATTAAGTGTCCATATTTTTGATATCTCTGGAGAGCATCAATACATTTAGAAGGGGTGTGAACGAAAACGGGGTAACTATTTCTATTTCGATTACCTTTATATTCTACTCTTCCTGGAAAATCGACAGAGATCGATCCCCCTCGAACGGATGCTTCGCCATCCGTTCTTGGACCCGAATCTTGAACCCAACCATTTACTGTTCTAATAGAACCATCATTCCACCCAAATTGTTGATGGTTACTATGTAGAGGATGACAAATCACATTCCCAACTAAATCCATCTCATGATCCAGAGAGACTTGTCCCGGATGTGAATCTATATATCTGGAGGCAGCAATTTGCTCATTCCAGATATCTGAATGATACTTTTCAGAATCTTCAATTAACCAAGAGAGAAAGTCAATCAAGGCTAATCTAATTCCGGCTACCATTCCAAAATTAAGATATCTATTCTTACTCTGTCCATATTTCGATTCTGGATAATTCTTAAGAGGTCGACAGAGACTGGGATTACAATTTGGCTCTGCTCCAATTACGATTGGAGTTTGGTATTGATCCCACTTTGATAAAAATTCATTTTCGGTTCCTACAGCTAGAAGATCGTAAACATCAGTTAGGACATAGATGGTTTGCTGATTTGATTTCTCAAGATCAGCATGAACCAAAAAATCAAGATAGCCTCTTATCCGAGTCACCCATCCTTTCCACTCCTGCCCACTGCCCAGAAGAGTATATTTAAGACGACTCTTTTGGAGCGACATCTTCCAGTTCTGACTATATAAATTTTCCCGATTGGCATATCCAACCACTAGAATACTTTTATTCATTCTGATCCTTTTATAAATCTTATTTAATAACGAAATATATTCACCATATTAAGACCGAATGATATTAGGACGGAAAAAATTTCCCCCCATTTTCAGAAAAATTGATTTTTAAATAATTATCATTCTTAGTAGGAAACGAACCGTCAGTATATATTTCAATGGATGACCCGAATTCACAAAACAACAATTCGGCAGTTTCGCCATCTAACTATCGAAATATAGTTCCGTATATTGAAGCCCAGTCTCCCGAAATAGTCATTCAACCAGAAACCTTTCAGTTAGTTGTTCCTCAAGTTCTCCCCAAGACACAAGAGCCAATCGTTTTGTGTCCATATCAGGAGCCTCATGTTAAGAAATTAAACGAGATTTTTCAAACTAGTTATGTGGGTCTAGACTTTTCTAAAACAGGTAGAGGTAAAACATACACAGCTTCAGCTTTAGCTACTTATTATAAGTATCCGATCATCTTGATTGCACCGAGAACCCTCTTCTCTGTTTGGAAAGAGATGGAAACCAAACATGGCGTTATTATTGAAAACAAGATTTCTTATGCTCTCCTACGAGGTATTCATGGTAAGAAATGTAACCATCCTTATTTAACTCGGACCTCAAATGATGGATATCTTGCTACACCCTATCTAATATCTAGGATAGACGAAGGAAGATTATTTGTTTTTGACGAAATGAGCAAACTCAAGAATCAAACCTCTCAATCTAGGAAAGCAGCTCATGCTATTATTAAGACAATTGTGTCTCGGAAGTCTTCATCCAGAGTTTTGTTGTTATCAGCTTTGCCAACCAATGAACCAATTCACGTTTTGACCTTAATGCAGTTATTGGGTATCATTTATGTTGACAATTTTGTTGAATACGACAAATCGGGGAGAACATATCATCTTACTGGTATTCAGGAAGTAATAGATTGGTGCTATAAAAGAAACCCTGATAAGACCAGGGAAATTATCAATCAACACTCTACTACCAGCAGGCAGAGCATCATGGAAATGAGCACTGAACTATATTACTATATAATTTCTGACCATCTGTCTTCCTGTATGGTAGTTGACAATCCTGTAGATTTAGATATCAAGAATGGCTATTATCCGATAGACTCAGAAAATCTGGCCATTCTGAAACAAGGCCAACGGATTCTGAATGATGCCATTCGTTATAGAGGGGACCAACTTGTTAACCCTAGAACAATCAATTGGGGGATGATTACCAGAGGGATTAAGTTATTGGGAAAAGCAAAACTCAAAATTATGGCCCAGATGGCCAGAGTTTTTTTGATCTCAAATCCTTCATCAAAGGGTGTGATTTGTGTCTGGTTTGTTTCTCATATCAAATGGCTAGCCGAAGCTCTTAAGGGGTACGGTGTAGAAACTCTTTACGGTAAAACTAAAATGAAACAAAGAAAACCAGTTGTTGATCGATTTCAAGACCCTGACTCAGATTGCCGAATTATTATCATTAATCCAACAGTGGGAGGGATGGGGATAAGTCTAGATGACCGAGATGGCAATCATCCTAGATGGATGTTACTGATGCCAGATTATAGAATAATGGATTTGGTTCAATGTACCGGAAGAGTCAACCGAAAATCAACCCTTTCGAAAGAAGAAACAATTATCCGTTTTGTTTATACCAAGGCTTTCAAGACAGAAAGTAGAATTCTCTCTTCTCTGCATCGGAAAAGTGAGGCCGCCCGAATTGTTATCTCAGATCGTAGTGGAATAAGATTACCAGATTCATACCATATAGACAATCAGATCGAGGTTCTACCTGAGTTTTCAACTCCTTTACCACCATTACCCGATCCAGAGGAAGTGTTGGACGAAGGTTTTGTTCTTCCAGATTCTCTTGATAACAATTTATCTCTTCTCCGAATATAAAAAACACCATAAACTTGCAATTCTAAAAAACACTTCGAACCTGTAATTCTAAAAAAAACTACCTTGATTATTCAAGACAGTTTAAGAGGGATAAAAATGGAATTAAATGGATTCAGAGACTAAAATAGTCCTGACTAAAGTTAAATGGATAAAAGGAAAATTGTGGTGGTTATTAGATGAACCTCAAACGTCCCCAGCTTGGCACCTTTATCGACAAGGTAGAGCGACCGGATCAGTCTTTGGCTATTGTGCCGGGCATGGAAATCCTAGATTTAGTACTCCAGAGGAAGAGAAGCTCTATTTATCTGGACGGAAGAAGAAAACTTTCACTGAAAAACAGCTGAAAGCAATGGCTATTGGAGTAAAAAGAGAACCTATCGCTCGAGATAAATATATTAAGGATACTGGAAAAATCGCTATTGAGGTAGGATTAGTCATTCCAGTCTGGGAAACAAGAATTGGATCATCTGTTGATGGGATTGTAATTGACCCTTCTTCGTTAGAAAAGTCTATTCAGGATTATTCGAAATTGGAATTAATAGAAAAGGCGGAGGGAATTTTAGAGATCAAGTCTCCAGGGAAATTATATTTTCCTCTTAGATCAAGATATTGCCAAAGACAATTACTTAAACAAAGAGGTATACCTATTCTTGATCCAAGTTCAGAAGAAATAACCAAAGAATCTCAAGCTTGGAAAAAATATTTCAGCCATCTTTATCAGACTCATTTCGATCAAATGCAGCTAGGAATGGCGGTTTTAAGGAAACCTTGGGCGGATTACATGGTTTATGCTCCAGATGGAATTTATTTAGAGAGAATTCCCTATTGTCATCAGTATTTTATTGACCAATTGTTAAAACCTGTCCGGAACTTTCTTCAAAACGATCTTGACCCAATTTTGCCAGTTGGATGGAGACAACCAATTATTATCTGAATTCTTATTTTTCAATAAGAATAACAGATACAATAAATTTAAATCTAACATATAATATGATAGATATGATTGCAGAATTGATAGATTAATCTAATTTAATCCAATTACAAAAGATTATTATGTCAGGGATCAGAACTGGTAACTTCTTTATTAATTCAAATTTAGATTTAAGAACTCTCCAACTTCCAACTGATCAATATCGCCAAATGAGGAGAAAATCTATTATCTTGGCCTTGACTTGGTTGGAAGAGAATGTTTTAAATCGAGATGACGCTGGTCACCACCTTCGTGAGAAAACTAGAAATGGTGTCACGTTTGACGATGATATGAACCGCTATTTAATGAATAGTTGTTTACATTGGGTCAAAACGATCAATGGAAATAGTCGTCATAAACCGAGAACCAATAAAAATAGATCGAGGCCGTATAGCTCAGTTCACCATATAACCAAATCACCACCTGATATGGTAGAGAGACCAATGACTTGTCCAGGAAGGGAAATTTTGATTTCCCCGATTCGTGTTGATTCTGAACCCAAAATAAATTGTGATGCTATATATCATCCCCCTCATACCAGACACAATTCAAGCCGAAATAAATCCCCTGATAGACATAATTCGAGAGATTATGAATCCCCTGATAGACATAATTCAAGCCGGAATAAATC
>SDBT01007419.1_pt1 | contig 18032 bp, 24 predicted proteins | sample 2277101 | NCBI WGS metagenome assembly SDBT01 (sample SAMN10404973, study PRJNA504765) | marine sediment metagenome | isolation source: marine sediment core GS10_PC15, 103 cmbsf | place: Arctic Ocean: Southern Knipovich Ridge | collected 2010 | reverse complement strand
TGCCCAGGAGGTCGAGATTACCGACGAACCAAGCAACCTTGAAGCGGTGGGGATGGCGGCCCAGTCCAAAAAGCTATTCAAGCTGGTTGAAGATTTGCGAAAGGAGATCGTCAAGAAGCCAAATATATTTGTTAAAGGCGTCAACGCTTTCACGAAAATTTACACGGCGAAGCTGCTTTCCATCGAAACCGGCCTGAAATCAAAGATCGGAACTTATGCGTATAAACAGGAAATGACCCGGCGGGAAAATGAACGGATCGCCCAGGAGGCGGCGAAAAAGCTGCAGGACAAGATTAATGCTGAGGCTAAAAAGAAACACATCGAGCCTGTCTTTATCCCTCCCCCTGTCATTCCTAAAAGGGAAGTGACGCGCACGACTGACGGTTCGGTGTCGTTTAGCAAACATTGGACCTGGGATAAAGAGGATATCGATTTTGCGAAGGTGCCTGATAAATATAAAATGTTAAAAGAGACCAGTATCAACTCAGCCATCAGGGAGGGAAAGCGAGAGATTTCTGGGCTCAGAATTTTTGAGGACACCCAGACGGTTTTAAGAACCTAACAACCAAAAAGGAGAAACGAAAATGACAGAAAATTTACCTGCACAAACCCAAATTAAAGAGCTTGTCTATAATATGAAAAATGGTGACGAAATGCGCTTGACCATAGTCATGGTCAAAGCCTATCTCGTTCAAGGCCATCCGGAATGGGTTACAGACCGGGAGGCGTTTTATTTCATGCACGAATGTAAAGCGCGTAAGCTCAACCCGTTTTTAAGAGAGTGCTGGCTGATCAAGTATTCTCAGAAAGAAAATGCTCAAATCGTTGAGGCAATCCACCACAAAAGATCGAAAGCCCGGTGTGCTACTGATTGCAACGGATGGGAAAAGGGCCTGATATTGCTGACAAAAGACGGTAAGGAAAAAAGAACCAAAGGTCTTGTTTTGGAAGGCGAGAAAGTCGTAGGCGCCTATTTTACAGCTACCCCGGAAGGCTGGAAAGTACCCTACGAGTTGGAGATCAACTTGAAAGGGTACATAAAGAGAACGCGAGATGGGAAAATTACACAGTTTTGGGCTGAAGAAAAGCAACCATCGCAACTTATGAAGGTCGTTGAAAGCCAAGGGCTCTCCGCCCTATGGGGTGACGCGGTAGGAAAGAATTACATCCCCGAGGAGCTGCCTGGGCCTACTGCTATCGACATGACGCTCACGCCGGAAGGGTCTTATGATAAAGCCGATGAAGTGACGGAGCATGAGGGTTTTGACGGCCTGGCGAGCGCCATACTCTTACACACACAAACCCCTGCCATTACCGATGCAGAATTTATCGAATTCACAGCCATAACAGCCAAGCGCAACGATATAACCATTCTTGAGCTAAAGGAGAATGCGTTCGAGAAATTCGATGAGTTCTGGGATACATTTGAACTATGGATAAAGCAAAAGGCGGATGCGTCTATGGACGGCGCAGGGAAGGAACCTGACAAACGGAAGGGCCACCAGGGAGGGTCAACGCCTCAAAAGGGAACTGATGAAAGAATCCCCTGCGAATATTGCGAAACGCTCTGTCTTCCCGGTAGAGGCATGAACAAGCATATGAACAATTACTGCACGAAGTATCCAGACGGCAAGGCGTTCGCTCCCCCGATTGAGGGCCAGGAGACGGGAGACGGAAAGGAACCAGGAGACGATCAGGGGCCGATCGATCTCACGCAGGAAGAAATCGAAAACTGTCAATCGAATTACCCCAACATTCACCCGCGTCTGTTCGAGACTCCTGAATTTAACACCCTGTCCGACCTGTTAAAAAGCGAAAGAGCCCGGGTGGTGTGGAATAAACCGACGGGTTGGTGTTCCACGGATATCACCGATACTGAAACGTTGACCAAGGCGTTCGGGCAGATTGTGAAACAGGCGTCGAGGGTAACGCTGGGAAACCATGAAGGATAAGGGGGAGAGATGGAAAGGAACTGTGAAAAATGCGTTGACTATGAGTTAGGTGGCTACAGCAAACCGTGTATTCCCTGTTACGGTACCAAAGGCCACCCAAACTTCAGACCAAAAAAAGAGAAACCAATGCCAAAATTAGAACAACCGACAGCCGAAATGGTTATAGAAGCCGGGAGGGATCTTGACGACTGCCCGGAGGTCAAGCGAGCGTTTACGAAATTGTGGCCGGGGGCTTTTAAGCCAGAGCCGGTTAAGATGAAAGGTGAAATCTTTGACGAGAACGGTAAGTGCGCAGTCTGGTTAAGCACAGATAAAAAAACGATTATTCTTTCCTCAAGACATGATTGGAAACGGACCGAAATCGATCCGATCAACGGCTGTCAAAGAATAACCCCCACCAGGAAATAACCCCGCGAGAGGTGGCGGAATTGGTGAGCCGAGGTGGTGGTGGTGAAAAGGGGTGACGGCGATGAGGACAGAGGTATTCCCGCATCTAATCCCCAAGGTAGGCTTATCATTGATAGGACAGGGCTGTGCATACAGAACTAAACGGGACAAATGCCGCAAGGTGCTCCGTGGCCCTGCCTCTCGCTTCAGGAAAGGAAACAAAATGCCAGCATTAAACTTCAAAAAAGAGTTCGCGGACGCGGTTGAATCCGGCGAAAAAACTCAGACGATCAGACGGGTTTGGAAGCGGCCTATCAAGAAAGGTGACACGCTTTACCTTCGCGTCGGCATGAGGGCTTCGAATGGCCGGCGACTCCGAAAGGTGGTGTGCCGTGGGGTGACGGCGGTGAAAATCGATGAGGCCGGTGTTCTTGTCCCATGGCCTAAAGGCCACACCCTAGCCGGTAGAATGTGTCGTCTTGTGACGTTTGCTATGGACGACTTCGCCAAAAAAGACGGCTTCGACAGCGTTGACGCCTTCCTTGACTTTTTCCGGAGACAATATGGCCTGCCGTTTGAGGGGGTTTTGATTTGGTGGGAGAAGTAAGGAGAATCTGATGAAAAACACCCCAAGAACAATTCAAATATGCAGTGTATGCGACAAACCTACTGGATTTTCTGAGGAGGATGCAGTTTGGATGGAGGATTGCTGGACAGATGATGGTGAGCCGATTTGTGAAGAATGTGCCAAAAAAGGAGAAAAAAATGAATTGGCTGAAAAAGAGGTAACCGAAAGGGGAGATGTATGAAGGCCATTTACGAACCAACAGGGAAAGCCCGCGAATTCGGTGACCTTGCTTGCAATCTATACCTTGGATGCTCTCATGGCTGCGATTATTGCTATGCCCCTGGAATTCTCCGAATGAACCGGGAAGAATTTTCTAATCCGGTACCACGGCATAAGATTCTTGAGCAGCTCAAAAAAGATGCAAAAAAACATAAAGGATCACGAATCCCAATTTTCTTGTCATTCACAAGCGACCCATATCAACCGATTGAAAATAGTATCACCCGTGCGGCAATAAATATTCTTTACTCTAACGGGTGCGCTATTAATGTTCTGACAAAGGGCGGCATGAGAGCGACTTCGGACTTTGATATTCTGGCTGCTAACCCTGATAGTTGGTTTGGAACTACATTAACATATTGGAATGAAGCGAAATCAAAAAATCATGAACCAAATGCCGCATCTCCGAAGGATAGAATATGCGCCATAAAAGAGGCGAAAAGAGCGGGGATCAAAACATGGGTCAGTATGGAACCAATAACAAGTGGTGAAGAGGCATTCGAGTTATTATACCAAAGCTTTGAATTTGTAGACTTGTTCAAAATTGGGAAAATGAATCATAGGAAAGGGATATCAGAAAAGGAATTGAGGCACTTTTTATCTAATGCAACTGAAACATTAGACCGTCATGATAAGGATTATTACATTAAGTTGGATACCAAGCCATATTTGAATAGCCAACCGGTTACAGGGGGAAGCGATGAAAAATATCCGAAGAAAAGTTGTAAGTGCAGACCGTTGTGAGGGTAGTGGGGGGGCATTTTGGGAGTTATTTTTAGAGTGTGGCCATGTCAAAACTCGTGGGGGCTATTCTAGGTGTCCAAAAACAACAGTTTGTTCTGAATGCAAGGGAGGGGCTAACAAGGCGCTTAAAGAGGAGCGGGAAACCGCCTTGTGTGTGGACTCGATGTGATATTAACCGCCAGGACAGAGGCCGAGACCTCAGCGACCGCCACACCGGCCGTAAGTCTGGGTGATAAGCTTTATCCTGGCTAACTAAAAAAATCGGAGAAGGGGTTTGAATATGAAGATGGTGGATCAATTAAGAAGTTATCGTAATGGCGTTCATGGCGAATTCTTCGTATCTGTAGCTGACCAACTCGAAGAGTTAGAAAGCGAAAACGAAAATTTACATATCGAAAATGATACTCTCTGCTCCCGTGTACAAAACGAACAGCCCGGGAGCTGCACGGCTTGCCGACCACCTGAAAGCGAGGGAGAAATGAGCAAAGACCTACTATTCGACATCGCCCTTGAAGGGCACACGATGGGCCGACTTTACACCAGAGCGGGAGAGCCGGAAGGCCCGATGGATTTTGCGATAAACTTAAAACGATGGTGGCGCAGAAGGTCGAGGCATCTGAGAAAGAGGAAACCATCCCGGTCAAAAGGCGCGACCTTGAAAGCTACGCAACCGAGATTATTGAAAAACTTGAGGGAATATTGTCTGAGGTTGAGAATATCAAAAACGAGATCACACCATTCCCAGATTAGAGATGAAAAACACACCGGGTTAACCTTTTCAAACCAAGGCGATATAGCTCTTGACTTAACGGGCCGCATGATATATCTTGTGTCTTAACCTTTCGTAAGAAGGCTGTCATAACTTAAAAAGGGAACGGTTCACGCCGCTCCCTTTTTTTTGGCCGCCTTTGATTTTGGTGGGTTGGGGTTATCCTTCGATCTTACCCTCCACGCCCGTTAGTGTGTAAATATCGCGCCACTCGTTATGGCAATTCAAGCACGAAACCTCTTGGTAGGCCTGACCATCGCTAACGACAAGCCGACCACCTGCAATATCATCCCCCCAGCAATAAGGGCACCGAACGCCCTTTTTCTTCAGGTATTCTTTTTTTCGTTTTTTATCCATTTCACAACCCCGCCTTTCGAATAGGTTTCATCCAACGCACGCTCTATCAAGACCGCTTGAGATAGCCCCCCTTTTTTTTGACGCCTCAACCACCGGACCCATTTAAACGGCAGCCAAAAACTAACCTTTCCCTTTTTTCGCCCTGGTGGACGGCCTGGCCCTTTTTTCTTTTTCCACTTGATTCGTCTATTCGGTTTCAGGTTATCGATATCAAACATATGGGCGCACCTGTCGCAAGCCAACAGCAAGACCGGCCCCTCCTCGTTGTCGATATCATCGTTCATTTCTTGCCCGCAGTTCGTGCAGGTCCATTTTACTTTATGAGTTTTGGTCATTCCCCCTCCTTTCGGTTTCAGGTTAAGCCCAGTTCAGCCAGTCAATGTAAGTTATTTCTGCCTTTGCCTCTTTGCGCGTGTAGAATGTTTTGCCGAATGCCATGCTGTCCCCCTTTCAACTCCACCGGTGAGGGCGGGGCGGTTAAGGATTTGCCTCAAAAAATGCCTTTGCGAAACCCGCAGGTGTTATAGATCTTAATTCAGCCCTGTTATCTTTTGTTAATGACAACCCTTTAACATCTTGAATATATCTATCAATACAGCTTTCGTCTGGTTTGGCATAAATAGGTTTTACTGGATTTTTTTTGGGAGTTTTGAATTTACCCCAAAGGCATGTCAATTTTTTATATGGGTCGCCATATTCATAAGGGTGAAAAGTCATGTCCGGAGGCCCCAAAAAGCTGCTCATTCTGCCTGTTGGATTTTCAATACACCAAAAGACAGGGTTCTCAATAAGGACTATTCTCAAGCCAGCATCCATAACAGAAATGCCTTCGAGCGTCCTTCCGTCCTCGTCCTTAGCCGGCCACCATCGATTGCCGACCTTAGCAAAATGCGTACATGGCAAGGCAGCCAAAATGCCATATATTTTTTCTTTAGATTTCTTAAAAAGCCGAATATCATTAGGCAATGTAACCACCCTCACGGCATACCCTGCATCGGCATATGGTTTTGACCAAGCCCCTGTCCCACCACAAAGATCCAATATAACTTTATTTTCGTTATGTGTTTTCTCATTCATGGTTAGATAATAGCACCTATATGATTAATGTCAAGACATTTATTCAAAAAGAATGAAAAAAAGGCGGGGTTGGGCCGTTGTGGTCCGTCGAATAGCAACTAAAGCCCTTGTAGCCCATCGTTTGAAAGTTACGGGCTACCAAACCCAAACCGGCCCAAACTTCAGGACGATTCCCAAAGCCGGGCCGCTATAGAAAGGAGGTTGAAAATTGAAAACCCCTCCGTGGAGGGCTGTTATAAGGTCAAGTTCGGTTTATTGCTCTCAGGTTCGGGAGCACTCTGCCTCTGCTGTTGAAGTTCTCCCCATTCGTCCTCAGTCCAGAATAAATTGTCGGGATTGCTAAAGAAACCCTTTGGGATTTTAATTGGAAATAGACCAATAGGCGAATTGCTAAAAAAAATCACGGTCTCTTGCGGACTCACGGCCTCTCTTGGAACCAGACCGGTACAACCGACCGCCAAGAAAATCATTAAAGTTAAAAATACGAATAGCTTTTTCATTTTTTTAATTCCTCCTTGAATCGCCGTTACTTCGTTCCTTTTAATATCTTGTTATAGCCAACGTGGATATGCACAGGGAACTTTTTATGATCAATAACCACATAATCCGGTCCTAATCTTCGACTAAGTTCTTCAGCCGCCTCCGTCTGTATTTTAGACCTCCAAAACCTACTGCGGAAATCAACTGCGTAGCCATAATAATGTAGTGATCTCGCTGAGTGCGTTCCTTCCTTGCCGCTCGTTATGACAAGTTCTCGTTTTAGCGTTTTCCAAACATCATTTGCTTGAACAATAACCTTACGCATAACGAGTTTGTCGGGCATTATGACGTTTCTTTTGATGATCATGGCCACTTAGACCAGACGGCCCCTCCTAACATCACAAAGAGCGCAAGTAGGAACCGCCACAGCCGCTTAATCGAATCGGTGTTGATCGCCACATGGCTTACCAGACCGTCCTTTTTGAAGAACTCGTAAATAAAATTTATCTTGGTTTCCATCCCGCCAAATCGCTCATGGAACTGATCTCTTTCCAATCGGTCTTTTTCAGTCATCACAACCTCTTAATCCTTTCGCGTGAACTCCATTTTCCCGAACGATATGCTCCGGGGCCACCTAAAATGTAGCAGGCTGCGTAATTTTCTGTATGTAATCAAAAACATTTCGAATTGCTTTTTTTACACCAGATACCAAAACTAATTATTCCCGATCTTGGCTGTTCTCGGGCACCCGCTATAATTATATTTCTTCCTAACTATCAATTATCTTTTACCATTTACAAGACCATGAATCCACGGATAATGCGTATTTACAGTATTATATGCATTATGCATATAGCTGGAACATTTATTTTGCCGAATTTCATGTTCAAGTTCAAGTACACAACCCTCAATTTTTTCTAGAAGGTATCTTGCATAGCCACAATCTTTGCATATTTTATGGGGATTTTCCACTAAAGCACCCTAGTCCATCCTTTTAAATTCCATTCTACCAAAAGCAATTGATTTATGATCCGCCGGCATGATCTCGATGTAATCCCCCGCCTGCAGGTCGAATGTAAACTTAGTGGACCTATATGCAGAGCTTTCAGAATATTGGGCAGGAGCTAAAAATTCGGCAATTCTCACTCCATTTCTGATATGCCGCACGTCAGGGGGTTTCTTTGATCGGTTGCCTGTCATTCTATAATACCAAGTGGCTTCATACCGACCAGCGATCCCTGGATGGTATTCTACGTGGCCTCGGCCCTGGTTGTGGTATTTCGTGTTGTAGACGTAGGCATCGCGCCGTCCCGCCCAGTATCCAAAAACCACCGCGCCAAACCTCTCAAACTGAGGGTTGTCGCCGTCCGATTTAAACCGGGTTGTTTTTTCCTTGCCGCTGAATTTATCAACCCAAACGGTGTGCCGCTTAGGCCCGATAACAGGGGGAGGGTCGGGGGGAGGGAGAGGTACCGGTTCCCTCAAGAGCAAAATCGCCCGTTCAAGCAGCTCAATGGCGTTCTGATTGGCGGTTAGGGCGTATGCAGGTATCGTCAGCGCCAGGCACAAGAAAATTGTTAATATTAATCGTTTCATTATTGGTCCTCCATAAATTGGTCCACCAGCTGTCGGTTTCATGCTAATACCCCCTCAAAAATCGTTTCAATCGCTTCCCATCGTTTTATCCTGTTCGCCAGGTGGGCAGGCATCAGGCCCCTGAACTGTCGAAAGCCTTCCATCCCGGCATACTTGCAGAACATCCCGGCCAACTCAGAACAGACGACATCAGCAAAAAAACCCAAACCGAAAAACCGGCTTGGCGCCATATATTTGACCGTGATCGGTAACAGCAAAAACAAAAGCAACCGGGGGAACGGGTACAGCTTGCCCTTATACGGCAAGACCTTTTCCATGCCCTGCATGTATTTGACCGTGTTCATCTCTTTAAACCGCCCCATGATGATCTGCTTTCCCTCGTAGCCTTCCCACAGGTTTTGACTTTTTACCGTCCACAGGCTTTCATAGGTCCTGTGCGGTGAAATCATAATCCCGGCATGAGTGTATTGTCCCTCGCTGGTCGGTGTCCGCAGGCGCTCTATCAGGTCAATCCCTTTGCCTAAGATCTTGGAAGGGTTCACGGTACAGAATATGTCACCGGGTCTGAAATCAATTGTCATGGCATAAGATCCAAGGTCGGAGAGAACTCCAACTTTTTATCAACCGTCGGGTTAACCGGGACTGAAGTGGAATGTCCCGACCCCTGCTGGTCAATCTTTTGGTCATATGAGCGGATAACAGATAAAATCGATACGGTTACTTTGTTGGGGAAACACCCACTCAGCAAAAAAATCCCCACCAAAATCACGATCACCGCTGCCACAGCTTGAACCCTTCGAAGTTTAATGTCAATCTTCATATTCCCCTTCCTTTTTTAAAAGTTAATTCTTGTGAATCTCACACATTGCCAGCCCTGCTCCACCTATTGTCTCAAACACATGGCCAAGCTCCCCAAAATGCTTGTCTGTGGCAAATGGAGCAGTGGGGTAGGCTTCTGAAATAGCAGTTCCGGCGGCGTCAGGGGTATCCGCCGTTATGGTCATCCTTGCCATGTGGCCTCGTGTTGTGGCTGCGCCAAAAAGCACATGTGCAAAACCTGAAAAAACAACGAAACAGGCTACCCCATCCGCAACTTGATTTCCAGCCTCATCCCCATAGCAGATGCCCATTACGTCAACCCCGTTCACAGGCAGCAGAATGAAAGATAGATCTTGAGTAGTGTCAACGGCCAGAACTGTCCCTTTGACACTCGTGGTTCCGGTTTTGTTGATTAAGAGTCTTGCGAAGCCGCCGATCTCTGTCAGCATCGTAACGCTGTTTAAAGATAGTCGTTTGCTCATAACTTACTCCGCGTCCCAGGCATCAAAACCCTTAGCAATACAAGTTGCTTCAATTTCACCTTGAGCCGTGAAAGATCCACCACCATTTTTAGTTATCAGGATGTCAGTTTCAGCATCAGTTAAGGTTCCACCATAACCTGCATCAGCAGAAGCGTGATGGTTGACATTTGTATTTTGGGCCACTGCCTGATTAGAAGCAATAACCTCTTCTTGACTACCATCATTTAACTCCGCATCCCATGTATCTCCACCGGCTAATGCGGTTTTTACATGAAGTTGACACCCTTGGATCACCCATCCGGTAGGGATGTTCAGTTGGATGGTATCGGTTGTCGCTGCTGGGAGAGTTCCGGTTGAGGCTGCAAACACTCTTGTTAAATATCCGCCGTGAGTTCCATCATCTGAGGTAATGTGGATACCTTTTTCCAGTTCAAGGGAGACAGTAAAAGCCGACTCGAAATGAGCGGCCGAAGCAACAGCATTCTCAGAATCCACATGGAGACCGTATCCAGCCCCTCCGCCTGTTCCGTTGTGGTCGATAAAAAAGGTGGACTGGATGGTTGCTGCAGCCATACTTTTAAACGTAATAAGTGGCATAGCACCAGCTTCACCTAAATCTCTTTCTACATGTAATCCTCTTCCACCCGACACATCTTGTTGTATGTTAAGGCCCCTTTTTCCTGTAATATTCAAAGCATTAAAATTTGTTGATTCGCTATTTATAGTCACACTACTAACATCATTAGCAGCAGTATCAATCACAAGACCCGTGATCGCACTCCCCGGAGTGATATTCACCTGCGAAGCCGTGATAACAGCGTTCTCATCCCAACCATACGCCGTACTGGCGGCGACTTGAATTTGGTCCTCTTTTGGAGCACCAACACCACCACCGGATTGTGTTCTCTGAATCCTAATCCAAAACTCCGTATCTCCATCGATCGTAGTTGCAACCCAATTAGTCAGATCAGCGACTTCCCAGCTGATGATCCCTGAAGTATTCCGAAACCCATTCGTAGAATCATTTGGAGTGAATGCTGTCCAGCCAGGCCCGGCAATGGAGAAATAAAACACGGGCTTGACCCCCGCCCCGCTAGCTACCGTGTCCATAGCAACAGAGATCTCGTCAAAGGCGGCTGCCATGCCTACATAAACCCAGTCAGTATTGGCCCCAAAGATAAGAGAATCCGTCGCCGTCGTGTTAAAATTCGTTGTCGTGTCGGTGAATGCACCCGCTTCCCCGACCTGTGTTCTACCTTCCGCGATAGCTCCGAAAGACCCAGATTCCTGATGTATGACAACAACTCCAACACCAGCATGTACAGCTTGGACCTCGCCAGTTCCGACACCAGATTTATCAACTAACAGGGCAACAAGCACACCTCCAGTCGCCGACGCAGGAAGCTCGGCATTAAATTCTATGCCCGCTCCAATTTCGCCTGCACTGAGGGAGGTTGCAAGATAGTCAATAGCCAGACCCATAGTGTCATTGACATTGTTCATATCAATATCAAAATGGATAGCTTTTTCGCCAATATCTCCCGCGGCTGGAGTTATATTCCACCTCATAGCCCCGAGGCTGGAGGTTCTATTATTTGTCCTGCCATCAATGAGAACTTGCTCTGCCGCTCCTAAAACTATGTTCGCGTTACCGTAAATATCAACATTATTAAAGGCAACATCAGCCCCAAGACTAATCGCACCGGATACGGTTCCATCTAAATCATTACCAGATCTGTCGAACCATGTGTCGGAGGTTATCCCGGTATTATTGAGATTGAGGACTGCGCCGATTTGGGTTAGGGTTACGTTGTCGATTAGGAGTTCGTTGTCTGCATGACCGCCCGCTGTTGTATTAACATAAATATCTAAATCACCCGCTGCTGAAATTACAGTCTCAGATGAATATGCTGTCCAACCTGACGCATTTACATCTATTTCTGCAAATTCATTAGCACTGTTACCGACACGAACAGAACCAAGCAAAACAGATGGGGCATTAATCCACTTATAATCAAATGTTACCCTGTACGCCTTATTTGCTGTAGCTCCACCAGATGTGAAATTACCACCACCTAATGTAGCTCGATCAAAAGTTGCATCCCCAGCTTCAATCCTAAGCGTTTTATCATGTCCACCATCGCCGGAGTTATACCCGCCCGTTAAGGTTGCACCACTTGCATCGTTTGTCCAGTTTCCAACCGTATCAAAATCGTTATCATCACCAGTTACCTCTGCCGTCTGACTCGCCCCGACATACTTAAACTCCTCGGCAAATAACGGATTAGATCGCTTCATAGAATCAGTTGCGGAAAGTAAGCGGTTATGATATCTGAACTGGCCAATCTCACCACTAAACTCATTGGTGGTGCCACCCGTCTCTGTACCAAGCCTCATTACCGAAGCATTGGCAATTGTTGCTGTGGCCGTCGCTGATATAGGTGTTCCAATCGCCTTGCCACCTGAGTATGCTTGAATATTACCATCACGATCAAAAGTGATATCGAGCTTTATCCAGGTGTTAGCTGTGAATATGGCTGTTGCGAGATTGGTGAGAGTGACATTGTTGGCATTATCAAGAAGTGCTACCTGAAGATCATCCTCATTGATAACAATTTCAAAACCAGTTGTCCCATCGGTTTTTGACACTAAACGCTTACCTGTGTCTGTGACATTGTTAGGTTTTATGTGAAGAGATATCGAGAAGTCGTTTGTGGTCGTCTCATAAACCGAGCTGTCTGCGATTTCGATGTATTGAGCATCGCCGGTGAGGTGATAACTTGGCCCAGACAGGTCTTGGATGTTTTGGAGGCCAGTGAAATATGAACCATCTCCAGTGATGTCGCCTGTGATTGTAGGGGTTGAAAGGGTTGGGGAGGTTGCTCTGACAGGAGCATCTGATCCGGTCGCTGTTGTACACACAGGAGCACTTCCAGCTCCACCACCAACGAATAATTCAGTCGTTTCACAGTCGTCTAATGTCTGTAATTCTGCGTTAGTAAGGTCTGTTCCATAGGTAGCCCCAGTTACATCTCCAGAGGCATCAACATCGGTGAAAGAGCCCGCTGCTGGAGTAGTCCCCCCGATCACTGTGCCGTCAATGGTCCCTCCAGTGATTGCTATATTCTCCGGGTCAAGCGTCCTGTGAGGCGGATCAGCCAAGACCGAGCTACCCCACACCACCACGAAAAAGATCAGTAATATATTTAATATTTTTTTCATCGCTCAGAACTCCTATTTAATAAATGTTATTTTTGTTACCCCAGCGGCGCTGTTGACTGAATTGTTATAAATCCGGTGCGTCAACCCGGTGTAAATCGGTCGACCCCCCAGAGCTCCGCCAATAGCAGGCAGCGCCACTTCCCCGGCGGTAGCGCTCCGGTCTTCCATCTTGCCTCCGTAAACATCCATACCGTCAGGATCTTCGAGTTTCACGTCGTACAGCGCTGTCGGTGCGATGCGCTGACTCGGCTTGGTTTCGCCCATATCCACATAAAAGAGCTTCAGCAAATCGGCATCAGCCGCGCTTAACGAAGACGGCGGGACCACCGCTGTCGTGTCATCTGCAACCCACGTCCAGATTACGACCGCTTTCGTTCCGTTTGTCGGTTTGTCCCACTCAATGGTATAGGTGTTTGACCCTCCCGCCCCGAACGCCAAGCCGGTCAGCATAAAAAAGGTTAATAATATCGTCGCAATAAATAATCGTTTCATTTCGTTTTCTCCTTTTAAACCCTCATCGTCATTTTAAAATTATCGATACAGCGTCATTCTCTAATCGTAACTTCCATAAAATCAATGCACTTTTCGTCACCGGCCTCGGCAGCGGCGGCGTCCATTGCCGCCTCGACCTTGGCCTCAAGCGCCGCAATCCTCGTTTGGTTTTTCGGGTTTACGGACGTTATGTCAGTATTATAATCAATAGAGATCTGTGCATCAGTAAACATTATCTGGTCGCCATCCCATACCCACGGGGGATCACCGACAGGAAAATTCGTCTTTGTTCTATACCGTTGAGCAATCTGAACGGTGTAGCATTGAAACATCACAGTATCGCTATATCCTGTGCACTTGATACCCAGATCGGGGTAAAACCAATCAAGGTCTTTTTTGTCTCTAATATTGCCATACGCCAACGCACAGCTTCCGGCACCACAATTTGTTTTATCGTAAATTGTCGGGTCCATTGCACCGAGTGGTGTATATCGGGTCGAGGTTAAATCATAAGCCGAACTAACTATCCCTGGCGGCAACATATGTGCACCGATACCATATCCCCGATAGGTCGCATCCATTTCCATTCGGTAACACGTTCTCTCCCCTTCACTGGCAAGCCCGGCAACAACTTCGAGATCATAAGACTTATCTAATTTGGCAGGCCACATCCAATCATTACCAGGATTATAAGGCGGCCATCCAGGAGAATACTTAAACGCCGGATAGAATGCATCTAACTCAACATCATAAGGTGTTGACGGCCAGCCAGGACGTGCGCTCACCCTTGAATACTCCAAAGGGCCGCATCCAGTATTCAATGATGTTTCAAGTATCGTTGTGCCTATCAGTCCTGTATTACACGGAGAAATTTCCGCATAAGAACCTTCCCCCGCACCCGCAGCTTCGTATTCGTAACAATTCGACGTCGATACTTCTGACGTGGCTGCCAGCCAGGACGTTAAATCAGCCGCCAGGCACGGATAATCACCGGCAACCTCCGGGCCACCCCAAAGGCTCAGGTCCGCAAAATCGGCCTGGTGAGCGTCCCACACGACATATCGCTTTGCATAACCGGAGGCATAACACTCAAACATGACCCATTGGGTACACCGCTTCGGGTGGCTCTTAAATCCAATCACTTTTGGAGCTGCAAAATCCTGACCTGTAAACTTTATAAGAACCACATCGTCAACCTCGAAGGCTTTTGAATCGCAATACATATACTCAATCGGCACGCCTGAGAGAGCCGTCCCCTGGTTGACGTTTATGTTCTGTTGGCTGCTGATCGCTGCCTCTAAATCCAAACTACAGGTGTCAGCCTCGTAATCAATCGCCGTGATCGTGCCATACCGGAAAGTCGGTTGCCATTTCTGCCAACCCGGCATCATGGCCAGGTTCCAGAAAGCGGCGGCCGGTGTGCTGACAATCGCCGGTAAAATCTGACCATCACGCTCGGCATTGTAGACCGCGTTTCCTTCATATCCGGGTTGGATATTCCGGGCCGTTTGCTCCCCAGGCACTTCAATAATTCCTACGTCACCGGTTAAATCCTTAGTATAATCAGCGCACCATATTTGAACTATGTGGCCAGCCTCATCCAGGTTTTTAATCTCATCGACTCGATCTTGTAAGAATAATTTCTGTATCTGCAAAATCTTCTTTTGGGCGCTGACCTTTCGGAGTTTCGCCAGGCTCATCTTTGCTTGCAGGGCCACCGCTGCCTTTATTGCATCGTTGCCATTCTCAACAAGCGTTTTTTCCCAAAGCAATTGTCCCGCCTGAATCAACTCACCTTCAACCTCGGCTTCAACCCCCGCCCCCGCCTCAACGTCCACGTTGTAGGTGGTTTGAGCTTCAACCTCGGCCTCAATCCCGGCTCCAGCTTCTATGTCTTTTTCAAACTCCGCCATAGCTCAGAGCGTCCTCGATCTCTGAAATTCTTAAATCAATGTCGATAATTTTGTTATTCAATTGCTCAATTCTCCGGTCAAATGTTTCCCGGTTGTATTTCGTTTGAATTTCATATTCACCGTCAGCGGTATGCTCATTTACGCCACCTTTACCCATTAAGCCGCCTCCACGACTTCCATCCACTGCGTATGGGCAGCCACGGCGGTCATCACCTGTCCGGCAGTAAAAGTCTCGTCACCGGCCTTTACGGTGTTGCCAGGGCGCACAAATAGATCGGGTTCCGCACATCTGATACGGATCAACCCGTTTTTATCGCTCTGATATGTAATCCCTCTCAGCGTCACAATCTGAGCGCCCCAGGTTTCGGTCCGGTGGCCAACCAAAACGATTGATTTTTTACGAGGCCCCTCATGTGTCTGCACATCCTCAAGATCAACGCGGGCCAGCTGCTCTCTGTGCTGCTCAACACCACCGACAAGGTATGACATCTCAACGATAAGCTCCCCGTTGGCCCGGTTGGCGATATCGGTGGCATAGTCAAAACCAGGGATAACGACCTGTAGATATGAGGGCGTGTCGTCTCTCAGGCGGTATTGAAAGGACGATATGGGTATCACGACATCTGACAGATCGTCGGGAGCGCCGGTCAGCGTTAAATAATACCGGGCGGTGTACTGGTTGCCGTAAATCGCCAGCCATTCGGCCCAGTTGAAAACGGTGGATTCGGCCTGAACACCGACACCTGCCTCGACTTCTTTTCCGAATATCCCGCTCGCGGCAGCTTGAGCCTCAACACCTGCCCCTGCAGTCACTTCCTCGCCGTAAGTTGTTTCAACTTCCACCTGCGCCTGGACGCCCGCCCCCGCCTCGATTGTATCTGACAAGGTTTCAACTTCAACCGTAGCCCCCAGGCCCGTCCCGGCCTCGACCTCAACGGTAAAGGGATCCCAAACTGAAAATCCAGACGGAGGCGAATATGACATATCTTGTAAAGCAAAACGGCCATCACAATGAATCGAATCGCCGTTTGACCCATACGGCCCGGCCATCGGATAAACGGTTCCACTCACGTTGATTTTGGCCGGGTTCGTCCCTGCAACCGGATCACCGCCATTTTGCCAAACGTTGTTTTTCGCAAACCAGATATATCCGGTGTCCAGGTTGACAGCTACGCCGATGACATCACCGTCTGTCCATGCGTCACCGTATGCAGAATTGACGTTGTTCCAATATCGGTTTCCTGTGCTTGCTTTGTACCCCCACCCCAGTGCATCATTTCCGGGGTAAGTAAGGGCCGCACCCGTGGTAGCCACTCCGATGAGAATATGATCCCACGGCAAAACACAAACGACCTCAAAATACCACTTGCCGCTTGACTTTCCCTCTGTCCCACGAACCCCCCACCAGCCCGCCCCGCTTGCATCGTCAGTCGATGCCCGCAGATCACCGAGCGAAAGGGCGATATTGGCGTGTTTATCAGATGGGTTCCAAGTTGCAGACATAGCCTATCCTATTCAGGGAACATCGCTGGAATTCAGCGTCACAGTGACTTTCAGCACATCGTCGTCAACAACCGACTTGGAAGTGCCGAATTGAACCGAGGCATACAGCGTACCGCCTCCGGCTTGATCATCCTTTGTGTTAGCATCGGTCCCACCGCCGACCAGAGCCGCACCGTAAATGGTTTTGGTTGCCGATATCGTAAATGTTGCTTTATTGGCAGAGTTAGTTATTGATTGACTCGATGCCGCCGCCTCATCCCAGGCAGGCCGGGTCGCTTCGTCGTAAGCGGTTGACTCTGTAAAGACCGGGACCGCATAAGTGTGGCCTGAGGCTGGCGTTGTGTCGGTCTCGAAAATCAGGATGTACCAAGCGGTGATCTGAGTCTCGGCGTGAAACATCTTGTTCAGGAGAGCGTCAAGGCCCTCGTTTGTGACGATGTTTTTTAAGCCTTTCTCGGTCCACTTTAATTTACCGTATTTGTCAAAGCATTCGATGTCCCAAACGCTCGTGACAATCGCCCTGCCAGCCACCATTAAGGCTCGCTCAACGGTCGCTTCGACACGGGCTCCGAATTTTGTACTAGCTTTCATGTAATGCCTCCTCGATTAAAATCGCCATATTTAATTGACCGGCGTCCACTTTTAAAAGTGAGATCGCCGCTCGCCAAAAACCGTCCTCGGTAGCTACGTTTACTTTCTCCCCGAGGTTGAATATCGCCCATAGGGCATCGGCCAGGGTTTTAGAGATAGCGCCGCTGACACGAATCGTTCTGTCTGAATCTGAAAAGCCAAAATGATTAACCACAGCCCCGCCGTCCAGGGTTGCCACCCGCGACACCCGGGCAGTATTGTCTTTTAACTGCGTCGGCGTCAGGTACAAGACCACTGACCCGGCCGCGTTTTGTGTCAACGTGCTAATCCCGATCATGCGCCCACCCCCAGTAAATATTCAGCCCCTTCCTCGCTGGCCCGGATCTGGATCGCCTCCAAAATCTCCCACATGAAAGCCTCAAGGTGCGGCTGAAGGCCCTCGCCGTTAATTGTGATCAGAGCGTCGCCCCGTTCCCTTGCCGCAGTCTGGGCCTCGATTAAAGCGGTTTGAGCGGTCATTAATTTGTTCTGCACGTCCAGGGCGATTTTTTCCATTTCTTGCTGCTTTTCGGTGAATTCCAGAATGTCCCGATACGTATCAAACCCGGCGCTCGTATCAATACCGGCCAGGGTGCCGACCATATCAGCCGTTGACGCCGCCAGCGCTTCAACCGTTACAGCCGATGCCTCAAAAGCTGCCTGCATGACCGCCGCCGCCGCCAACGTATCTGTGATGTCCATTTGAGCGGTCCACTCCATAGCGGTCTGGACCGTTGCCGCCTGGGTTTTGATCTCAGTGAG
>SDBT01007418.1_pt1 | contig 18037 bp, 24 predicted proteins | sample 2277101 | NCBI WGS metagenome assembly SDBT01 (sample SAMN10404973, study PRJNA504765) | marine sediment metagenome | isolation source: marine sediment core GS10_PC15, 103 cmbsf | place: Arctic Ocean: Southern Knipovich Ridge | collected 2010 | reverse complement strand
TAATCGAATCACGGATATATAACTCATCGCTCGTGTCCGGTGTGAATGGCAGGGCCTTACCAAGAATAACTACGCCTGCATTATTCATCGAGAGCATCCAGGAATCAGCATAGATATCGTTGCCAGTCTCGTGAACTCTCACCCGATGATACTGATACCAGTTTGTCGTTGCTGGCAGGCTTGAACAGGTGAACGTACTCGCGGTATTGCCGGTCGTTACATCGTACTCCTCTATAATGCCAGCCATATGAACATTGAATCCTAATGAATCATGGTCTGTATGATTAGAGACATCGTGGCTTGATACAGCATCTCCAATATCATCCAAGGTCAATCCGCCAGTCCCTACGGCACTAACTAATACCTGGTCTAATCGTAGCTCGTCCGTAATCTCAAGAACCGTACTATAAAATCGTACAATGACTTCACCGTCGGACGCCTGCTGATGTGAAGGCAGTAGAATAAATGGGCCATAATTAATATCACCGCTGGCATCGTTCATTCGAGAACCGCTATCGGATAATTGATCAAATATAGTCGTTAGATAATTATAAGCAAAGACATTGGTATATTCACCGGGACCCGCATCGGTATAGCCATTCACGTGAATTGAGCTTGCCGTTTTGGCTGTACCTAACGTGAATACCAATCGAACATCAAGCTGTTGATCATCGCTGGAAATAACCCATCGTGTACCATCGTCTAACGCTGTATCATCATCATCGCCTGATAACTCATCTCCCCAATCAACGACAATCGTACCGCCGTTAGTGTCTATTGCATTTGATGTTGATGCCGCTGTTCCTGTCAACCATGCGGCATCACCTTGGTCTCGTAAATCTTCCAGTGAGTCTGTAGTCCGTACATAATCTGCCGTTGCCGAACTCGTGGTCATATACCCGATAACACTATTGGCATGAACTGTAGTTTGGAAATTCGTGTCGACCGCAGCATTTATTAGATGATCAATGCCTATTGCAGTAAGAGCTGTTGATGGTTCACCAACCATATCTGTGTTCGTTGTTGTCGTATCAATCGCCCCACCTGTTACGTTTATTGTCCCACCATCATCGGTCGTTGCATTAAGTGATGGATCGCCAATAGTTGTGCGGATGAGAATTACTTGAGTAAGTGCGTCTGATGCCTTGATCTGGATGATAATATAATTCTCGTTCATTTCTCCTTGAGTCAAAATAAGATAGTATTCCCCTGTTGTCCCGACCTCTGTTGCCTCATTCGAGCAATCAGCGAAACCATCCGGATTATCAGCAGAATCACTCCACTGATCAATTTCGCTGTCAAGTGCCGTTGCACTACTCTGTAACGCAGTCGTCGTTGTGGAATCTATCAATGGAAACATAATGACCGTCGCCACGTTCTTTTGCCGCACAAGCTCAAGAGCAAAGCAGTTCGCAGCTAAACACAATACCATTATTGTAACAAGTAATTTCTTCATCCGCCTATGCCCTTTCCAATACCAGGAGTTCTACCGCCACCGTCCGCCTCTATATCACTCATTGCCCCTCGATTTATTAAAAACGGACTTGAGTTTTTGGCGGGTGATCCGGATTGCAGATTATAATTATCATTTGCCTCGTTGATGAAAAGTGGGTCAGATGCTAAATCCTGAAAGCCCTGTTCTCCAACATAATTATTGTAATCTGTTCCAAAATTAAAGAGTTGGTTGTATTGCGCAAACAGTTGCACCTTGCGCGTACCACTATAAAGATTGTCAATAAATGTTTCCGTGCCGCCTATGGCCTCGGCAACATTATTGAATAGTTGCGTATAAACTGTGGCTGCTACGTTACCAGTCGTAATCGGCTTTATCACATCATAAAATGTGCAGTGGCCGACAACCCACTGAGTCGATAGAGTAGTATATTGAATTCCTATTCCATCAATCTTGTAAAACACACATCCGATGATCTCTCCACCCTGGATTTCTATTCCAATACTTGCTGCATTGTTGCTATTGTTTACAATCCTGCAATTATAAATATGTGCGGTATTGTCTATTGATATCACTATGGTTGTCCCAGAAGCACCAGATGCAATTACATCACAATTAAAAATTGTTGTATTGTTATCGCTTAATAATGCTATTGCCGAACCCGCCGTACTGGCATTATCTATAACACAATTACTGTATATCTGCTGATCTCCCGAAGTCGAACCGACCATTGCGAATGTACGAGTACCAGTAAAATACAATCCGTCAACTTGCACGTAATCAACATCAAATAACAGATAGTTGGCCCCTAAAGTGATTGTCGGCATCGCGGATGTATCGAGGAGATAGTTAGCCTTTGATCCGCCGGAAGCCGTTGTACGTGTGGGTACAATTCTATCCCAACTTGCATCCACGCCAAGAAAGCGCAACAGAGTAGTCGTTGTTCCACCACCAGCTATAACAGTTAGACCAGCACTTAATGTTTCATTGCCCCTAATAAGAACATCGCAGTTGACAGAACTTGCATCGGCAAGGTCGGCTGCGCTGGCAATCAAACTTGCAAGTCCATTTATAGCGCCACCAACAATAACAGAGCATGTAGTATCAATGCCGGGGTAAGTAGACCCATCAAGCGTTACTTCTGAATTGTTTATTTTAGTGATCACCCAATAACCATCAAGGCCATCATAATCTCCATGTGCAAAATCTATATTAGAAATCGTCTTGCTAACAGCATCGGTAAAAGCATTATTTTTTGCGAGATGGATAAGGCCGCCACTGTCCGTAACAGTCACACCTGAGTCGTTAACGATGGCGTTCCCTGTTGTTGTGTCAAAGAAATCAGATGGACTACCAGCGTCCCATGCGGCCTTAGTCGCCCCTCCACCAAACAAGCTGGCGCTTTGTGCTGCCGCTTCCCATACAAACGAGACGTAATCAACATTGATGTCTGCACAAACAGAACCGGCGCACAAACAGAATACCAAACTAATTAAAAGCGTTCGGATCGACACCGTACACCTCCGGATTCTGATATATTTCTACAAGTAATGGGATCGTTACAACATCAGGTCCGGCGTTGCGTATATGAGCAAAAAGGGCCGTAGCTTGAGCGACAACAGCAGCTCGTTTCATACGTTTAATAATCAAACTACGAAGTACGTTCTTGCCCCCGGTAAACTGTCTTAGTTGCTGTGGTGTGAACCCCGCAGCAATCGCGTGGTTGTACCACTGCCTGGGTGTCGCGTCCTGTACCTGCTCAGGAGTGAAACCCTGCTCCTCGATGTACGTCTCAAGTTTGGTACGAATGACTACGATGTCAGCGGCTCGTACCGGCCGTGATGGTATCAGGCTAAACTTCCATGCACCCGCCAACATTACTAACGCGGTGATTATGAGTATTGATTTACGTTTCATCGTTTTGCCTCCTGATGAATAATTTTTAAGATTACAGGTTTTAATTGTCTTGCAGGTTGTTCTAAAAACTTTGCTTGTTGATTAGAGCCCCTATTATGAAATTGTTTATTAGCCGTATCAGCAATCTGTTCTGCATATTTTCTATTAAAAACTTCACCATGAGCAGCTTCTAAATCTTCATGAACATAAACTGCATAAGCAGCAGTATATCCAACAATGATATCAGTCTTAAATCCACTTCCACCAACATTACGAGTAAAAGCAGAAGCCTTTAGAGGACCTTTATCAACAGGTACTATTTTTTGACTCTCTCTTTGTAATAACAAACCACCTCTTTTTAATCCACGAGCAACACCACGACCAATCTGAGCATCACTCCTTTTCAGATTCCTTATAATCTCATCTATTCCGGATATACTTGCTAATTTTGCCACAATTTACACCCTATGAAATTCAATCAACTTTCTTTTTAATTTAGGGATATCCTTTAATTCCTTTTGCCAAACAATTAATGCCTTATATCCATATTTGGCAAAATGATTTATTCTTTGCTGCTCTTCTTGTTTTCTTGTTTTTCCAGTAATTTCTTTTGAATGCCAAAAAGTACCAAACATTTCAATTATTTTCTTTTGCCCATTTATATTAATAAAATCAGGACTCTTACCCCCTATAAAAGTAGAACCGTCCCCAACAAATTTGTACTCGTTAGGAAACATTCTATTTAGTCCATTTCTCAATCTTCTTTCTGGTCTGTTAGGAGAAATTCTATGGCCAGCAAAAATAGCTTTAAGTTGTTTCTCCACATATTTAGGATTTTGCCATCTCTTCTTTCCCATTATTGATAATTTCCGTTTAGTCTCCTTAGATAAATGCTTTCCACTTCTGATTCCTATATGAGCTTCACTCATCTTCCTCCGAGTTGTTAAGGAAACTGTGTGTCCCATTCTAATTAAACTTATTTTTCTTTTAGTTTTCTCTGTTAACTTTCTACCTGTAAGGGCAATACTTAGTTTTCTTCTTGTCTCTTTGGAAATTATCTTACCTCTATTCCCTTCACCTATTTTTCTTTTAGTTTCCTCCGAATGAAGTCTCCCAAATTTACCTACAAGAGATTTACAAATAAGGTTTTTACTCTTCTCTGTATGGTGGCTACCTAATTTCATAAAAATACTGTCCTTAAAAATTCTGTATTACGAAGATTCGGTAATTTCTCATATCTTCGTATTTCCCAAGCATTATCATTTTCTTTTGGAATATCATCATCAGTAATATCAATCAATTCACCTAACATTAAAACTCCACCTAAATCTACATCCCTATCAACGTAAACTCTTGCATTAGAAATTTGTTTAGTACCTTGAGCGTCTAAAAACTCAACTGTTATTTGCTCCCATCTAACACTAATTTCAACTGGGTCTGTATATTGTGGTTGTCCATAATCATCATAATCTACGACACCAGCACTATCCGCTCCTAATAAAGCCCAATAGACGGCCGTTTGTTTTCGCATCCGCGAAATAATACTCATAGCGGATTACCTTTTAATAACAAAGCTTTTACATCAATAGCCATAGACTTCATTATTTCACTATTCTGTTTTATATGAAGATCCATAGCTTTTTGAAAAGCCGTATCCTCAACAATATCGACTGCAATTCCAATAGTATTTTGAGTAATTGCTTTTGAGTTTATTTGAATCGCTAAAGTATTCGCCTGTATCGCAACATTTGAATCTTTAATTGTTCTATGTATACTACCACCACCAAAAACAACAGTACAAATAACAAAGATAGGACTTATCAAACGATACCACTCAATTTTAGCTTCTTTTGCCATATCAAGATTCCTTAATCACGTAGTAGGTTTTTCAGTTCCAGTCCAAGTAAATACTAACTGTTTAGCAGTACCTTTTTTAATCTGCTCATTTAACTTAGCTAAACCTCCATGATAATCTAATCGCATAGCCATTTGACCATAATGAGAAGTATCAAATCCTAAATCTACTGATCTTTCATTTTGAAATCTCTCTGCTACAGAACCAGCTTTTTCACTTGTTCTTCTTGGATCTCGAACTGTAAAAAAGTGAGCAGATAACCAAGTCTCTATTTTTACTAATTCATCAGAAGTATAATCGTCATTTAAATCGGTACAAAATTTAGTAACCAATATATTAGCAGCATCGATAAAAGGAGTAAGAGTGATGCTCTCATCATTCTCAATAATTGCTTCTACTAAAGTTGTCGTAGTTCTTACTGCCATTTAAGCACTAACCTTTTGCTTTACTCTTTCAGACCAAAATTTCTTAATCCCTATCTTCGGAAACACGTTCAAATCACTGTCATCCGTAATATTGATAATTTCCTTACCCGGAAATTTAATCTCTAAATCCTTAACCGTTCGCTGAAATCCTTTGATAAATCCCGGATATACATTTTTATTAGGCTTATCTAAAAGTTGGTTATGCCAATTAGGCTTCCCATCTTTTGATAAGTGCATATCAAATCCTAAAAGAAAGATTTTTTTAGCACCTAATAACAACGCTAAATTCACAGCACCAAGACCTGTGTTTTTTCCCCAACCAAGAACATCCTGATGAAAACCTCTTTGCCTTCGTCCCATTATCCAAAGCCAAGGAGTTGTATCTTTTTGTAGTTGAGGACAACTTGTAAATACTGCCCCCTTAAATTGCTCTAATCGTTCTTTATGTTTAGTCCACCATTTCTTATCACCGAAAAAGCAGATTTTACAAATTTCAGAACCATATTGATAAGCAGTATTACATCCGACAGTTAATTCGGATTTTAGAAGATTAAAATCAAAGGGTTCTAAAGAATGACCACCACCAATAATAAAAACATCTTGATCTTGCCATTTAGCTTCAGGAGTCCATCGAGGCATTTATTCCTCCTCGTCTTCCTCAACGTCTTCCTCTACTTCTTCTAAGTCTTTTAAAAAAGCATCGACGTGTGGTTTCCGAAGTTTTTTATCGTTAAGAACTTCCTCACCATCTTCGGTTTCGTCAATAATTTGACACCAAGACTTTTTAATATAAACCTTAACTTCCTTTCCTTCTGCTAAAGGAAATTCAGATGTGATATCTTCTCCAAACTCAGAATGAATAATAGATGGGGAAGTGTCAGAATCTTCCCCATCCGTATCGGCAATCGCTCCCGGCGATGGAATATTTGGTGATTCATCCGGAGGAGTAATCTCATCAGGATGAACTTTTGTAAACTTACATCGCTTGGAATTACCCTTACAAAACTTTGCTATTAAATCTCGATGAGATTCAAAAGTTTCTCCGGGTTTAATAAGATGCTGTTGTCCCTGCTCGTCAACTTCAACATGACTACCACAAGGTTGCTTATTATATTCTTTTTCTAATCTGTACAAAGTCATTACATTATCCTTTCCAAAATAATTGTAATTTGCTTTTGCCTATTAAAACAAAACCGATTAAACAGTACCGTAAACGATTCCGGTTCTACCGTTTATGTCAGCCCGTAACTGGGGAACCATAATAGCCATCGTCTTAAAGTTAAGTTGCAAACCACCCTGAGTTTCCCATTGAAGGGTGATAATATCCATTCCTATAACTTCACGAACTACATCCGAGGTCATCTGAACTAATACAATGTCATAAGTTCCGGTAAAGTGATCAAGAGTTCTAATATCCTGTAAACCATTAATTCTCATCACACGTTCTCGAATAGTCTGATCCCCATTAGCTTTGAAATCATCGTCCAAGAATTGATCCCAAGCAGAAGCAACATATAAAACCCAAGGACCGTAATGAAGGGCATTATGACTTTGTTGTTTCATAGCCATAACATCAGCTAAGAACGTAGCGCCTTGACCAATAGCTCCGGTCGGTGTGGTAATAGTACGAGTCAAAATACTCGGAAAATCAGTATAACCATAAATCGTACCATTTGCCCATTTATATTGATCTGCAACAGTACTAACACCAAGCAAAAGTTTTTCAGCTTCCTCTGCAACTCTACGAGCAGCTAAAGCAGCGTGAGTTGTATCTAACGGAGAGCCACCATTACGACTTGCCAATATCTGACGAAGGCTATAACTCCAATCTTTATGAATTATAGGCAGGGGTAAATATGTAGGCTCAAATACTGGCCTGTCATTAGCACCCTCTGCCAGTCCGTCCATATCAACATCCGCCGGATCAATATCCCCAACCGTTTCTGTCTGCAAAACAGTTTTTCCCATACCAGCACCAATCGAGAGCGTCAGTCCTGCTGATCGTAAATCATTAACCGCCCTTAATCTCTCTTTAGATGCTTTTACAACAACCTCATCAATTTGCAACCAATCATCTCGACGCAAAGTTGCGGTAGTATTTTGAATAGGAACTGCAATTCTTTTACCGTTCTTTACTTGAGCAATATAAGAACGACCATCATCTCCTATCCATGGTCGTAAAACATTATAATCACCGTTACAAGCCAGTATTTTAACAGCTAAATTTCCCGACGCTGAACTATTAAGAACATCGAAACTGACATCGTTTGACATATCCATAATAAAAACCTTTCAAATTAGACTTCTCTTTTTATTTTTCTCAAAAACAGTTTTAAATAATTTTTTGCTGTTAAGCAATACGAACACGAAAGCGGGTATCTTCTGTATCAGAACCCGTTAGGTCAGCAGTTTCCATCGCATAGGCAATAATATGATCTGCATCAGCACCACTCGTATCTGCTACAATGATAAGCAGTCCGGCACCATTGCTCATTAACGGATCACCAATCTCAATATCCTGTGCATCCGCAATCAAGGCATAACACTCAGAACCTTGTGCAAATTGGTAACAAGTTACAATAGAATCATCCTCATAAATCGTTTCAGCATTCTTTCCCCACAAAGCGTCCTCAGCAGCAAATAATGCCAATCCCTTGCCTCCTAATATAGCATGAGGAGCAACTTCATCATTAGCATCTATCTCAATTAACATACCAGGATAGATAAGTGCTGAATTAGCTTTATGCTCCGTATGCCGAAACGGTCCTTTCGCGTGTACTCTATTAGCTGAACTCATAATTATCACCTTTCAAATTAAACTTCTTTTTCATTTATTCCAAAATACAATCTCTTTTCAAACACCCTATCCGATTTTATTCAATAAAAACTTTTTACTCTGCCTTACAGGTTGAAGGTTCTGGCAAAGGCTCCTCTACACAATCACTTCGATTATGCGTTTCACCCTGACCACCATAATTAACTGTAGCCAATTCTTTTCTCTGCTCATCAGTCGTAGTCGCTAAAGCTGCTAACTGTCTTAACTCATTTAGATCTTTATTCTCAAGTTGTTCATCAGAGAATACATTTCGCTCATTTGCACTAATAACATTGACAAGACGTTTCTTATCAGCCTTATGAGAATCAAGTCCGTTTTGTAGCATAGAACGTATTTCAGGAGGAGCCTTTTTAAGAAACGATTCAACTGTTTCAGGCTCAGCATTATTAACCTGAACATTCTTATCCTTGTCTTCCTTCTTTTTATTTTCTATAGCCAACTTTTCTGCCGCTGCCTTTTCAACAACTTCTTTGGCAAGTGTCAATATCTTTGCATCTTCCTCATCAACAATCGGATTCATATTCTCAAGAATATCATCCTCTTGAGTCATAAGCCATTCCCGACTGTCCTCAGTCCACTGAGTACTCTTATTTTTAATAAGTCCATCTACAATCTTTTTCTTCGCATTCTTCGGCATCATCTTGCCCTTTCTGTTTAAAATCGGCTCAAAACTTATTTTCTTTACTACTGCAACAGGAACACCAACTAATTTTAATACATCATCAGTTTCGGTAAATTCCTGTTGATATAGCTTACCATCTCTTTCGTATATGAAAAAATCACTGTCAGAGAAAATGTCCTCTATCCAAGGACCAAAATCTTCATCAGGAAATTTATCTCGTAATAGTGATTGTAATAGTTGTCGTCTGTCCTCATCACTCATTTCATTTTCAAGTACGTCTCTAATTAAACTGGAAACCGAATGTATCAAACTATCCTGATTTTGTTTAATCCATTCTTTTTCATTAGCCTCCATATCATTTAATAGAAGTGTTAGAGCATCACCTGCTTTATTTAATCGTAAAAATCCTGCACCATCATCTATCGAACAAGCACCTTTTTGATCAGGTAGAATTGCTAAATGATCTGGACGATAGTTACGAGCAATAGCATCATAGTGAACACCCTCCCATTCTCCCTCTGTCATCTCATTATCTGTAAGTAAGCCCGTTGATAATTCCATTACTTCATTATTCTCTACAGCTTCTAAAACCCTCTCATCTACTTTTTTAACTTGATCCATATCAAGCCAAACTTCTGTCTTTAGTTGATTGCCATCCATTCTCGTATTCATCATCATCCCTAATCCTCTGGTATTAAGTACCTCAGGAGAACAGGCACTTATCCCTTCACCATTTCTTTCAGGATGATATAAGACGGCGGGTTTCATATTCCAAAGCGGGACAGATTTTTTTAATTCCTCAGCGGGATAAAGTAACGGCCCTTGACTTCCATTTAGTACTCCTTCGACAATCATAATTGCAGGAGCAACTAAATAGTTCTTACCGTGAAGTGTCTCGTTATGAGTAATACCAGTAAAATTAGCAATTACTTTTTGTAAATTAGATTCTGGCATTTACAAATATCCCAAAAGACCTCTCGAAATCAATTCGTCTCCAACTACGATATTAAACATATACGCGATTTTGACGAAAAATCAAGATAATTCTTTTAGGATAAAGGAGTTAAGACGTGAAAATGTGTAAACTATAAGAGAATGATAGCTATATAGATTTTAAGGAGTTTCGTTTGTTTATAACGAGTTACGTGTTAATCTATATAGTTACTTTTGGGCGTGAAAAAAATTTTAGAAATCTTTGGATTTAACTTAAACTATCGTAATCAGATAAGCATTTTTCTCCTTTAGCAGTTGCTATTCTTAATAACTCCATAGTTTCTAAAAAATGAGAATAAGCTTTAGGCGTAAGACTATGACAACAACTAACAAGATCAGACGTACCGCCTTCTCCCCAAGCAAGACCTCGATCATGATATGTCTTTTTGGGACCCCAACTAACATACCAACCAACTGTCCTTCCCGGAAATTCCGCTGTCTCTGGCAAAGGGTATAATTTCTCTATCCTGTCAGCATGTTTAAGTATATTCTTCTTAAAGGCTTTAAAATCCATTTTAGAATAGGATTCAAATTTTACTTCCCTTTTTTGGGTGTTAAAAAAATACCAGGAGAATCGCCAAGGCATTATTGTTTTCTTTTTCTCTGGAAGTTGATTTAGCAAGGATAACGGAATAGATCCACTACTAATCGTAACACCAACAAATTTCATAAATTCTCGTCTAATCATAATTTAGTCCTTTCCAAAAAATTATTCCGGTAATGTTTGATTCTGTATCATTTTTATTGGCCCCCAAATATCGAAGAAATTTCCAACATCCATTAAATCAGCAGGAGTATATTCATTACTCGGTATTTTATCATCAATCAATCCCATTCTAATACAAGGTTCAGCAACTAATTCAGAGCAAAACAAACTCATCAAATCCTGAGTATTCAAACCGAAGGGACCGTCATATAAAGATTTTATCAATTCTAAATAATTTTTTTCATAAGGACGATTCTTTACTTCGTGTCGAAACTTTCTTAGAATAATTAGCTGCTCTATTGTTAGCGGTTCTTGTATTCGTCTTATACCAACTGCACCATTATAAGTTAAGATTCTCGATTTAAGAGGGACTAACATCACACCCTTTTTAATAAATCCCGATTCGATATCAGGAACATTACAAAGTAAAGTTGATTCCCAACATAAAACTAAATCCCATTCGGGAGAACAGATTACCATACCAATATGAGACCAATCGCTTTTAGAAGCTATTTTAATTGCAGTAGAAGTAATCCCATTTCCTGAAAATCCAATTAGATCCCCCGTCTGTGCTTTTAATCTATATTTATCATAAGTTAATTCCATTATTTTGTCCTTTTTATTTAGCGGCATACAAAACAACGATTCTCTTTACCCCCACCAGGAAATTCTCCTAATCTTCCACACATACCACATTTAGGAATACTTTTATTTTGTTTATTAGCATTTTCAAATCCTACTCTACAAATCCAACCGGCAAAAAATGATAATACAATACAAATATATACACCGATAACAGGCCACATTTTTATCCACCCCAAAATCTTGCATCGTATTTTATTTCATATTCTTCTTTTTCACTCATGGCTTCACCTTCCCACTTTCAATTATAATACCATTTGGCAACGTAATCTTAACAGGAGACATTACACTCTTCTGTCCATCCATTAAAAATGTTGAGCCATCTGGGAACTCCAACAACACCTCTCCGATTTGCTGTGATCCTGTACGCTTGTACTTAAACACCCTACCGTCCTTATCAGTATACTCAGCTTCTACACCACAGCCACCAAGCAAGAGTGGTAAAATAGTCGCAAAGATAATAGCTAATGAAATTGCCAGCAAAATCAATAAATCACGTAACAGTATTTTACTCATTTTATCATATCTCGCAGATCCTCACGCTCTTCCCATAAATACGGAGACCATATACAATTTAAGAAAAATATAGCGACCCATCGAAATATAGTTATAGGGAGATTTTCTTGACTAAAACTATCATATGGATGAATATAAAGCTCCATCAGATCATCTACAACAAAACAAAAAAGTACATAAAGCGGGGGTACCATCAGACACCGCATAATACCCCAAAAAATCACTTCTATACCACATCTTCGTTTCTTCATTTTTTTACTTATCCTTTTAAAAATCAAAAACGGGCAGGCCCCCGCTGATTTGTGTCAACAAAGAACCCACCCTGGAGGGGAGAAAACTTTAATTATGATTACACCATCCACAACAGATTAACCATCCACTCGTGATTGACCAGAGCATTAAAGCTCCAAGAGCAATACATACTACTAATTGTAAAGTCTTTTTCATTTTAGTTTCCTTTCCAATTTTAAATATTGGCCGTGCCAGGAAAAACGCTGGCCAGCATCTGACACGAACCATAAGCACTCGTTTTACTTTTTAAAAATAAACTGTCATAGGACGTGTTACTTATACAAGCATAATTTTTCTCTAAGCCTTGTGATAAGCATGAACAAACCATTTATTCAGCCCTATTTACTTTTCAAAAATACCGTTCTTGATGTAACCCGGAGAACGGCGGGGCCGGGCTCTTTAAAGGAAAATCGAAAATATCTGTATTTTATATATACCAAAGGAAATCTTTACCCCATACTTTCTGTAATACCTTTCTACTTGCATATGTTTCACAAATTAAAACGCCGCCTCCTTCACACTCCTCACACTCAAACTCCCTATCAGGTGCTTCTCCTGATCCTTTGCATACATAACAAACAACAGCAACTTTATTAGGGGTATCTCCTCCAATTACTAACCAGATAATAAGAAGAAAAACTATTATGCCTTCAAACCAAAATAAATTAGACCAGTTCATCTTACTTTTCCTTTTTTTAATATGTCCTGGTCAGCCGTAGCAGGAGACCAGGATATCATTAAGCGAATACCACCATTCTATTTCTCACTTGATCTTCTATTTTTAATGGCATTACTATAATTATCGCCTCAACATAATACACCTCCCGTTAGATTCCAATTAAACATTCCAAAGAACTTTTCTTCTATATTATATACAAGACAGAGCAGGATTCTCTTACTGCCTACGCTTCTTTTAAGCCGCCACCATGAGACTCAAGGATGGACTCACGATTTCATATCACGACCTTGGGGTTAATTCCCCTTATTAAGGGTCAAAGACTTCGACCCACGACGCGGTTCGGACCGCCTGTCTCGTAATGATTTCAAAGAACTTTGCTTCCTATATTATATTATCGTAAAAAATACGCTATAGTTGAAAAGAAAAATAAAATTTATTACACTCTTTCCTTTCCCAACCATACAGAACGCCGTCTGACCTCACGTTTTGAGCGTTTAATCGTCTTTGGGGCCTCTGCTTGTATCGAATCCTTAATTGCCTGCTTTGATGCTTTACCCCATAATTGTCCTTTTTCCTTTCGTTGTTTATCAGCAGGAATCCATGCACATCTACAATTCGGATGTCTGGGTAATAACCCTCTTGCTTCTTTTACTTTCATCACAGCACCCTCTAATTCATCACACAAAGGACAGACCCTATCATCACCAGCAGTACTCCATTCTGCTAATATCCCAACCTCCTCAACTCCTAATCTTTCAAACGAATCTAATTGACCTTCAGCGTGAGCAGCAATAATCTCCGTCCTTGCAATCATCATTGCCCGTATTCTTGTTAATGTCCCTATCGATATTCTCATATTTCTTGCAATAGTAGCAGGACCCTGACCTTGTGCTAATCCATTTGCCAAGTGTCTACTTAACTGTTGAGACATAGTAGCAGTAACACCACGCAGTTCCTCAAAAGCTCTTGTACTTAATAACTCAATTTTAGATAATGCTTCGGGACTTGAGAATGCTTCTCTTAAAAATTGTGCTTTACCACCCTCAAAGAAATTAACAGATTCTGCTAACACTTCCGCATGAATATCTGTATATGCTCTTAACACTCCTTTTTTATAAGCAGATTTTATATACTCAGCAGTCCAAGGTTTATCACTTATCCCTCCTATTGGTGTTAAGATTTCAGCATCTATTTGTTGTTGTAACCACTTACGATATGTCTTTACTTTTTGAGAGTCGGTTTGAAATCGCCATGCCTGCTTTTCGATATTAGTAGTATTGATTTGAAATGGTTGTCCAGGAATTAGACCAAATACATCATCTTTCACTATCAACTCAGTATTTAGTTTTTCTACTTTACGAAATCGTCTTCTCATATCCGCCATAAAGCGTTTACGTAAAGTAGTAGTTCGTGATGGATCTCTTTTTAGTTGGTTAGGCATTCGTTATCCTATCAATATCAGTTTCTAAAAGAGGCCGCCATAAACATAGTAAAGTGCCCTTTACTAACTTCAGACGAGCCATCAAAAAGAACATTAGCAAGTTCTCTCTTACCTGTCTCAAAATTCCTATAATATATCTTTATAATAGTTGCTAATCTCTTATCCTTTTTCTCATCAAATGATTCAAACGTATCTACAAGCACCCTATCGTGTACTACCAAACTCCCACATTTAGCTTTACTTAATATATCCAATCCCTTTTCAGTTAATCGCATTACAGCACTATCCATCTTATTGTCCTTTCCAAAAAAGTATTATTCATTCCTATTATTATCCTCAGGTACCTCAGTTTCTTCTACTCGTTCAATAGATGTTTTCTCAATCTCTGCAGCCTCTTCTTCTGTCATCTCATGAATAGTCATTAAGTATTCCTTCGGAGCGATTAACTGATCAACCTCACCTTGTATATATTTTGCAAAAGCATCCGTTTTTAGTTTTGCAACTTCCGCCTTATCCTTATCTGATAGTGTTTCTAAATCAGGCCATGTAATTTTATATTCTTTTACTTCTGATAACACCCCATAGATTATCATTCTATCGATAAACAAACGAATTAACATTGGCGATACATATGACTCTTGTCTTTTACTGACTCGTTTATTCCAAGTCTCTGCGTCTGTCGTTGACGCTAATTGACCGATTTCACTTCCCAAAAAGATACGTTTAGGAACTCCTAAACTCATTGATATAACCGATACTTGAGCATCGATATGACCCTTCGGATCGGCAATCTGTGGAGCCATCGGTTTTACATCTTTAATTCCTGCACCTACTATATATCGTTGCATCCCTTCGGCATATAGTTTTATTTGTTCCTTAAATGAATCCTCAGCATCACTATCCCACTGATCGGTTATTTCATCATCAATTCCAAAAAACGTACCGGGATAACCACCTCTCCAAAACATTTCACCAGAACCGCTAACTATTTTTCTCATATCTAACAAACGATTATAAACAGGCTTCATTCGAGGAGTACCATAAACATCACTCGATAATCGATTATCAGCTATATGAAGTACTCTTGTCCAATGAACTATTTTAGTTGATATTGTACTTCCTGCGGTTAATCCACCCTCTTGAAATTGTATACTATATAATGTAGGTAAACCGTATCGCGGACTGGCGATATCTACTTCTTTCGCCTTAACCTCAATTACTGTTTCATCTAACGGTTTTAAATACAATAATTTATAAGAGTTCTTACCTTGCTTTTCTCCGGTCTTTTCATCAATTCCTTTTAATGGTTCACTTAATTCCGCACCATCATTAAGTCCTAATAATAATAAACCAAATTCACCAATACCACTAATCACATCAATTCGCTGTAGGTAATGAAATATGTGCCTTTCCTTTTCTAATATATCCCACTCTAATTCAAATGTTGTTTTATCAGCTTTCTCTGTTTCAAATACTTCAGGAGGCATAGCCCAACATTCATCAGGATAAATACCGACTACCCGTGCTGCCATACCCTCTCGATCATACATATGTTTATAATCAGATTTACTAATAGAAGTTGGATATCGACACTCATAATCAATGTCTAAACCAGGATTTAATAATTTAGCTATAGCTTCTCTGCGTAAAGTCGTTGTGTTTTCTATACGACTATAAGCAATATTAAATGCCATTAACCGTTGCTGATTAGTTAATCCTTCAACTTCTTTTATCATACCTGTTTTAGTTTTCTTTGTCATAACTATTTACCTTTTTTCTTTCATTCTTTGACGTATATCTTTTAACATTACTTTTCTCGTTTCCTTACTAAAAAAACCGATATTCCATTTAGCCCGTTTAGCAGCCTCTTTTTTCTTCTCCTCATCAGACAATTTATCATACCAAGGAATAGGCGGCTAAGGCACAAGTTTACCAAACTCATTAACATATAAAATTGACACTTACCTATTCCCGAATTAGATCTTCATATGGTGCTATTTTTAAGTAATCTTCTTCACTCATATTTTCTTCAGTTCGTTTCAACATTGTTTGAGAATGCCCTATCTCTATTTGTTCTTCTATTGATAAAGCTAAAAATCTCGATCTCATCTTAACTCGTAACTTACACAATATTCGTTTATACCCTTTTTTATCAGCGCGTATAATAAACTTACTTCCATCCCAATACACCATCTTAATTACAGGGATTATATCACCTGGCTGATGTTTTATAAATTCTATCTTAGCTTGCACCTTCATTTCAGGCATAGACTCTTTATCAGCAGGAGGAAGATTCTTTACAGAAGAAGGGCAGTGTCCTGATTTTCCCTTCTGTTCTTTCTGATTAAATGTACAAATAGTATTCATTATACACTTTGTGCATCTACCCTCTTTTTTAATTTGCTCTATACTCCTATTAACCATATTTACGTCTCCCAAATACACCGCCAACAATTATTCGTTTCTGATTTAATAAATTAAATGCTCCACTTGAAGCATCCACTTGGTCTTTATATGTAGAAGCAGGAAAATGCTGTAATTCATTTAGATACTCTCTATTCCACTCTGCTTTTTTCATGCTTACATTTCCAATATTTACTTGTACTGAAAATGGATCTGCTCTCATCTCTTTAGATGAATCAGAACCACTCGGTTTATCAATTCTTACTTTCCATCCTGCTAAATTTCGTACTGTATTTTCCGCTGATTCTTTTCCACCACTTCCCGGTTCCTGTTCTATTCCTATATATATACTACAACCGTCTGAAACAGCAGTTTGTTTTATAATACTTTCCCTGGTTGATGAATCCCATCTTCCTCTTATAATATCTAATATATAAAAGTGTTTTCTATCCCTATCCAACCCCATTAACAATCCTACTGTAAATGCTCCTCTACCACCTAACGTACCAGCCTTATCCCAAAATCTTACTCTTTTCGACCATTTCTCTGGTGGATCTTCTATCTTTATTTCTTCAAACTTAAACATCCCACCACCACGAGGAGAAGGTTGCTGCAAGTATTGACCTGCATACATAAATTCCCCCTTTGATTGCTTATCTTGTAATACACTCCTGGGAAGTCTGAGAGGGTCCATTAGGCCATTTTTGTAGAATTTCTTTAGCGTTTTAGGTTTGACTCTCTCAGTAACTTCCGCAGGAATGCATATATGCTTTAATTTATAAGGTGCATCTTTATCCCCCTGTTGTATTGCTAATCGTTGTGAGTCTTTAGCTCCGTCTATCATCGTCTGAGTACAATCGTTTTCATGCAATCTTTGCATTATTAAAATAGTCGGAGTTAAATCTTGTCTAACCCTTCTTTGTGGTACAGTTTCGATCATCCATAAATTAGCTGTCTCTAATTCTTTTTCTGATAATGCTTTTTCTGGATCTAACGCATCATCAACTATAAAAAAGTGAGCATGAAAACCTGTAATATTACTTCCTACAGAACATGATTGTCTACTACCACCTTTTGTATTTGTAAAATACCCCTTAGCATCTTGGTCATCACTTAATCTGATATTAGGAAATGCTTTTTGATATTTCTCTGATTTAACTACCGCTCTGCTTCTTCTCGATAAATCTAATGATAAATCATAAGCATAACTACCGCCAATAAATCTTGCTGACGGCATTCGAGTCCATATCCAGGGAAGGGACATTACTGAGTAACAAGT
>SDBT01007417.1_pt1 | contig 18039 bp, 21 predicted proteins | sample 2277101 | NCBI WGS metagenome assembly SDBT01 (sample SAMN10404973, study PRJNA504765) | marine sediment metagenome | isolation source: marine sediment core GS10_PC15, 103 cmbsf | place: Arctic Ocean: Southern Knipovich Ridge | collected 2010 | reverse complement strand
CTTGGCCTTGGCTTTGGCCATGGTTTCGGTCACGCGCACGAACTTGCTCTCTGTCAAGGATGTTAAAACGGCGAACCGCTATTCCTCTAGACCCCCCTTCCTATAGCCGGGGAGTAGGCATCACCCCTTCTCTGTTTATTGCCAGCAATAACGCCTAAGTGATTGCTGTCCGGATCTGCCCCGGTTTAATGTCGTTACAGAGTACCTTCCGACTTAATTGTCAATCTTATTGTCAAGTTATTTGTCATAGAAGGTTATAATTTAATATCATTTTCTACCTCATTACCCCAAACATCCCAACCCTCTCTTTTTTGTCTAGCAAATAGTTCTAAATAAGGACCATCAACCGCTCCCTCTATCAAGGAATAAACAAAATCAGGCTTCTTACTATGCCATAAAGCTAGTGCTTCAATAACATTTGAAATATTATTCTTCTTTAACCTTCCTGGTTTTCCCTTAACACCAAATAAAATATGTTCTGTTCTGCTCCTAAAGTAATAGCCTAACCGAATAGATGGCTTTAACCAAGTCAACATAGTTTTATAGTTAAATTCCCATTTCTCCATTACCTTAAATCCTTCTCTTAAAAATGGATTAGTAACCCATAGAAAAAGATAACTATTATCCTGTGAGGGAATCTTCAATTTACAAATATCTTCAATGCTTAATAACGGATATTGGTTTTCTGCTGACGAAGCTCCTGCCCTTCTTTTTAATCCAAACCTTAAAGTTTTATCTTTATAAGGCCAAGGTGGATCGGCCAATATTGTTCTATATTTACTCATTTAATTCCTTTGTCATAAAAAAACCCTTGCGTAAGATACAGGTACAAGTTTAATTATCTAAATAATGATAAACATTTTCTTCTAGAGTAAGCCATTCAAGGTTATCAACATTGTTGTTCTTTTTATCTAAGTCTATATGATTAACGGATTCTTTTTCTTGACTATTCTCTACGAAGTGCTTGGCTACAAGCCTGTGTATATACTTTTGTTTGCTTTTAAAGTTGCCATATAGATCAACAACAAGATACCCCTTGAAATTAACTATCTGTTTTAGAAATTTTGGCTTACCTCGTTTGAAGCTTAAAACACGACCATAATTACTTATCATGTAATATTCATGGTATCCATCTATAAACTTAAATACCTCTTGTTTCATAAAAAATCCGCTCTATGTCTGGCAAGCGAACATCGCTTTTGGCAAGCTTACTTGCCAGACACAAAACGGATTTCAAACGATGTTCTTTTGCCCCGCTTGCCGTAGGGGCGCTTCCTTCTCGGAAGACAAATTAAATATAACAAATGGTTTTTAACTTGTCAAGTTCTGTCCATATGTTCTTCTTCATACTCGCGCCAATCTCTTTCCCAGGCACTCTCAGGACAAGGGGTTAGGCCACTAACCTTATCTACGTGATTCTTTAAGGCTCTCACATTAAACCCCCGGGCCTCTGCTCGCCCAATCTCAGCGATAGCCGCTGACCTACACTCTTCCATGTATCGTTCGTTGCTCATTTTTGCCTTAAATATTCTACAATACCTTCCTTTTTAAGCTCTACAACAATTACATAAAGTACATAGTTAATGGCAGGAGCTAGTAATACTGCCAAAACCGGGTTCTTCATAACATACTCTGCTAAAGTAAAACCCAAAGCTCCACTTGCTAACAAAAAGCCAACAACTCTCAAATGCTTTTTCAAGACATCACTTAATTGTAGTTTCTTCACTCTCTTCACCTCCCCTGATAGATTCAAGTAACTTCTTCCACCATTTTGCTATGCGATAACCAACATATTCCCATATTCCCAAAACATCAATATCCACCAAATGTTTTTTAAGAAGATCCACCTTTATTTTATTTTGCTTTTTTAAATCATCAATCTTCTTCACACATTCTTCTTCTTTCTCTATTAGCAACTCCTCACAAGGAGCGCTGGTTTGACCCCCATCTATCTTTTTGGTTAATGCTTCAACACTTTCTACCTTATAAGTTTTCCTAATTGCTTGCCAATTATTAGCATCAGTTTGCAAATCAGTTACTTTTTTATAGGTTTTCACAACTTCATCAACGCTCAACCCAGTAACCATCAGCTTTTTCATTAGCTCTCGCCAATTATTAGCATCAGTTTGCAGGTTTTTATCAATAGGAGAATCCTCCATAGGTTCTTCCTTTCTTGGCCTAAGCCAGCCAATAACATTTGTATAGGAATGGTCAACTTTATGGCAAACAGAACCAGTAGGCCAATTCTCGTCAAACGAAGTAAACCAATTTACATCACCACTTAGAAAGATAGCAATGTGTCCCCACCTGCCGCCCCAAACAACTAAATCACCTTTTTTAGGAACGCCTAGTGGAGTATTTTTAATGTAGTCAAATTCAGCAGGATTAACTCTTAAAGGAAAATCTTTAGCATTAGTCCATTCTATGATTTTTAAGCCTAAAACTTCTCTAAGATACCCATTGGCTAAATCTACACATTGGTTCTTGGCGTTGGCCGAACCAGCTACCTCGAGAAACTTACCATCGTATTTTCTGACAAAGTCATCTAAATTCATTTGAATATATTATATATGAAAATTGCAACTAATCGGAGACTGCTATGCCTAATTCTCGCATGATGTGACCCTGATTGGTGCTTATTACCAAGACTGTATCATGGGTTTCCTTCACCATTTTTGCTATTTCAGAAAACATAGTCGTATTCGCATTAATGTCGCTTCTAAGGGCAGACATAAAAAATGTCCCAGACACCACTACCCCTAATATCACAAGTAAAAATTTAATATCTGCTCTGCTTATAAATTGTTTACCAGCCATAGTTCTATTATTTATTATTCTTTTATAATAGTCAAATATTTACTTTGCCTTTTATACCAACTACAATGCTTTACTAAATCATCCGGAGCAGCAAACCAACCACACCAACCCTGCTCATCAAAAATAATCTTTGCCATCTTAATACTCTTTTCCGGATCATACATAAGTTCATAATATTCTTTTGCTTTCTCCTCATCAAGCCCTTTCCATTCAAGATGCTTTTTGGGAATAACGCCGGCCTCATACATTAACTTTCTTTCTTTCTTCCCACCAAGAAATGTATAAAAAGTCAAATTGTTTATTCTATATAGCCCTCTATCCTCAGACCATTCTTCTTTTTTGGAAAATTGATTGTAAATTGTTTTTCTGTTCTCCTCAGAATAGTCAGTAACTTTCCCATCAGCACCCTCTTTGTAGTTATAGTCCTGCCATTGATCTTCCTTTGACCTCCTTAGTACCCTTTTTGCATTTTCACCTTTCAAAACCCTTCTAGCATTGTCAGAATCCTCACTAAAAACCTCATCAATCTTACTATCATACTCTTCCAGCTTTAGTAGTTTAGCTTTTTTCCTCTTAGGGATTATTCTTTCCGTTGCTTTTACCAGGGAAGCACCAAGCTTAGACAAAACCCCATCTTCATAATGTTCTGCTAGGGGAGAGATAAGTCTTCCCTTCCTGACAAGCATTTTAATACGAGCCGTTATTGCATCCTCTTTTTCTTGCTCAAGAGATGATTTAAGTTCAGCCGCATAAACCGGCTTTACTTTAAAAGGATTGCCATCAATAACAATATCAATAAAGTCTTTTAATAAAAAGCTTGTTTTCTTCAATTTCTTAATTTTGTCTTTTCTTCTCTTTTTCGCACCCTTAACCCATTTCCTATATCCCTTCGGCTCTTTCCCGGTTTCAATATCATTGATAGTAATAATTATTTCAGTCCTAAGTTCTGCGGCCTCTTTATCATTTTCTTCAATATCAGCCTTCCTAAACTCCGTCATCAACTCAGCAAACTCGTTTGTCAGCATCTTAACCCGATAAATCTCTTTAGCCTCTTTATCACTTAACTCTATCTCCCCCCTCTGGTAAGCAGTATATTTCTGGTCATTTTCTTCTCTCTTATCATAAGTTCCACTAACCCTCCGGCCATTGGAAAACCAATAATCCCTTAATACCGAACCCTTAAAATTCCAAGCATCAGGCTTTCCTAAAGCAATATTAGCGCCTCTTCCAAGATAGCCGGTAATAAGATAATCAATTTTGATAGGGGATATTCCTATCCTTTTCCCAAGCCACTTGGCAAATCTTGATGTATTCCTATTCACTCTTAATTCCGGCGGCAAATTCTTCATTGACATACTTTCAAGAGGAGTAACTTCCGGATAAGTCCTTACTCCTATTACAACCTCTGTGCCTGATTTAAACACTTGTGGGATCCAATTCAAAAAAGCACGCTTAGGCTCTGTTAAATCAAATTGGTCTGGCAATATGGCAGTCGCAGCGTGTATATAGTCTGCCTGAGTGTATTTTGCTTTCAAAAACTCATCTGCAATTATCATGTTGAAAATCGTACCGGCAGGAGTAAACACTTCAGACATAGGAAGCCTGATAAGCTTTTTGCCGGAAGGATGTGGGAAGTAAAGATAACGAGCAAGTTCCTCTGGCTCAAGGTCTTTGTATTGCTCTTTTTGCTCATCATCCGCTTCCAATAAAGCCATCATAGAAACAAGGTAAGAAGCGGTTATTGCCGAAAATACCACCAACATCCTTTTTTTACCATCTGGTGTAGTCGCTATCCTAGCGTGCTGATCCAAAACCTGTAAGGTAGCATTGAAATAGGGAAGTCCCCTGATAAAAACCTGTCCATGCCTCCCACCCCAACTTCCTAAGTGATGGAAGGGCGCCGTAAGCCTCCCTGCCTGTTCTAAGGCTACTATGGTAGGTTTCCCTGCTTTTCTTGCTAGGATATACTCCGTTGCCCTAGTGATGATTTCGCTGTATTTAGCTGGGGCAGATAAGATATTTGTGCCTTTTTCCATCAAAAGGATAGTTCTCTTAATACCGCTTCTTTCATCCCGGATTCTTTGAGCTAACTTATCAGGTGGTAATTTTTGCCAGCCTGTAAAAGTTTGGCGTTCTCCACCCATCACCAAGTATTCCTCATAAAACCCATATTCAGCGCTGTTTTTATCTAACAGGACCTTCCCAAATTCCCTAATTGGAGAGTATAGCGTTTTGTATTTATTGACAGTATTGGCCTGTGCCGTTATTTGGTCCCTTAATAGGTTTACAACTGCAAATGGTGGGTAATATCCGGTTGTTCCTGCTGTAAAGAGCCTAGATAAGCCAGTATAAAGCCTGACAAAAGTATCTATGTTCCGGTAGGTAAGTACATTGTCCAAAACATTCTTTATTTCTGCATCAACCAAAATAGGCTTCCTTTTATAATCTAATCTTCCCATGATAATGCTCGGGTCCTTTTCTTGTGGGTAGAAAAATGCTCCTGTTTTGGGATCAATAGACACTTTAAGTTGAAGATCTTGGAAAGTTTCAGGAAAAGCTGCCGACACCCCTATATCTGTAATTTTGTTATATACAATTTGCCTAAGCCCTTTTCTCATAATTTCAGAATGATTATGGATCGCAGAGGTTAGGGGGCTGATAATAGCCTGTTGTGAGCCCTTCCGCCTTAATAAAGAAGACACCCTATTTTTTCCTACCCTGGTTTGTATAGGGATCTCATTATTTTCACCAACAACTTCGTTATAGAATTGCCGCTTGAAAGAAGCATAACCCTGTTTGCTGGTCAGTTCTTCGTATTGTTTAGGAGTGATAAGCTGGACATCCTCATCACTTAAAAACTTCAAATCCTCTCTTGTCAGAATATCAAACATTTTTTCTTCTTTGATAAACCGGGTCTTGTTCTCAAAATATGCCTTGTCAACTTCCTCTTTTACAAAACCATCCCTAGTCAATAATTCATTAAGCTCTTGGTATTTAATCTTTGCTTCTTTTGCCCGGTCAATAACTGTTTTTCCCTCTTCATCAACAAAAAGACGCTCCTTTTTCGGCGTTTCTTTGAGAACCTTTACTGCTTGCAAGAAATTTGCTTTTAAATCAGTCAGTTCTTTATAGGAGAAATGCTCACGCCTTGCGGTTAAATAATAATTAAAATCATCTGTTTCTTTTCTTGCTTCCAGGTCTTTATGCAATGTTTTCCAATTAAAGTCATGTGTTTTTTTAATATCTCCATTAACAAATGTCCAATAGCCTCTATCTCTGTTAATATTATTATTTACTATCCCACTAACATTACTATAAGCGCGCAACCATAAAGAAGGATCAGCCTTTACAAAATGCCGTTTACTCTTTTTTGCTAATACTTCGATAGGATAAAGTTCATCAGCAATAAAGGTTCTCAGCCGGTCCCGAAAGTTAAGGAAACTTGGCTTATCAACCTTTGCATCTCCAGTCACAACCCTTGAGCCAATTTTGTCTAATGCACTTAATCCTTGATAATCCTTGACTATCTTATTTAAGTCTTTAATTATCTCTCCCATGACCGGATGATAATATTCTCCGCCCTTTTTCAAGAAAGAATTAACAAGCAACGGATATTCTTCTGTTATTGTTTGAGGAGATTCAACATACTTTTGAAGTAAGGTTGCAAATCCCTCAAGTGTTCTCTTCCTTAGCTTGTGGGTTTTTTTGCCGCCATCATAATACTTCATATAAAGGCTTGTAATCGCCTTTCTGTATTTTAATGTTGAAGAGTCATAGATAGGGTTCCCATTAGTTGCAAACCCTTTAATAGCAAGAAGCTTGTCAGAGATGTTATAAGTCTTGTCTAGGAAGTGGGTAATCTCATGGGATACAACTGACAGATCATTAAGAGCATTAACAAAAACATTCTTGGTTTTAGGATAATATACTCCCAAAGCACCTCTTGGTGTGTACCCCTCACCTATTATCTGCGCATATTTTCTAGTCAGTTCTTTCGCTTTTTCAAATAACTTAAACTCATCAGTACCCTTCTTAGGTTCAGCTCTTTTCTCAAATGCTCCAATAGGTTTAGTCCCGGTAGTCGCAAGCCCTATTGATGATGGTGCGGCCGGATTTACTATGTCGTCAATCTGGAAAATTCCATCCTCTATCCTGTCCACCAAACCAGCAAATTCCGGATTATGTCTGATTTCTTGGAAGTAGGTATAATCTTTCTTCCAGTTTCCAGTTGTTGCTCCGACAAGCTCATACATATTTCGCTTTAATTCTGCACGAATCGCCTTGAGTTTTCTTTCATACAGAGGATCGTTTGCCTGGTTAAAAGTATTGGTAAGAAACTTGTCCACATTTCTTGTTGATTCTTCTTGAGTCTTGCCTTCGGCAATAACAATCCTGACCTCTTGTTGCAGTTGTTTTCTCTCACTTGCCCGGAAGATTTTAGCCTTGGGCCTTGTTACCTCGCGGAGTGTAATTTTTCTTAGTTTTACTGGTAGTCTTGCTACCGGCTTTGCCGGGATCTTCTTTGGTTTTGGTTTCTTTACCGGCTTTGCCGGGGCTTTTTTAGGTTTTATTTTATTTGATATTTCCTTACCCCCACTCAACACATATTCATCTTTACCATAAGCTACTTTTGTTCCCTCATAGCTATACCTGCTTGGATGATCGTCTGGTAATGATACGGCTTCTGCATGAGTAAAAGTTTCACCCTTATATTCAGCTATTGGAATTAACTCCGATACACTTATGGTAAAATCTGTTGCTGTTCCCATGCTGCCTGTTGAAATGTATAATTTATCATTTATTTTAACTGGCCTTCTAACTCTATCTTTTTGACCAATAACATCACCTAAATAACTATCTTTTAGTTTTTTAAATTGTTCATCTGATAATGATTCTCTATCAAGTTCCTTGCCCTCTTTTACTACCGGCTTTGCCGGGGCTTTTTTAGTAACTTGATTATAAAAATTCTCAAGTTGATCGGCGATTGTTTTTCCACTAAAACTTTCTAAGGCTTTTGTTTCTACGCCACTTAATGCTCCAGTAAAAATAGAAGCAGCCACAAACTCATTCACATCTTTATACCCCTCCGTCTTTTTAACAAGAGATTCCAGTTCTTTAGGGACTACTCCCCTACCCTCTTCTACTGGTGGCTTTTTAGGCTTTACCTCTGTTGGGGGAGTAGGTTTAGCAACCTCCTTCGGTGGGGGAGTGGGCTTTATGGGTTTAACTATACCCTCCTCTTCTGTCCTCAGTATTTCTATCTCATCTACTATTCCTTGCTGTTGTTCTGTCCGATCCTCTTCCGGAGTTGAAAAAGCCTCTTCTGTTATCCTATCTACCTCTTCTACAGCATTAGCTTGATCCTGAACATTTATATTAGTATTTATATCTCCGGGGGCAAGCAAGCCCAAAAGGAAACCAATCGCTCCTGATTCCGGCAAGCCTACAAACAATTCAGCATCTTCGTCATAGGTTTCCTTTACCGCATTAGAGACAAGCTCTTGGATTGTTTCAGTAACACCTTCAATACTTCCCTGCCTTGCTCTCCTAGCTACAAAAGTACCAATCTTCTTTAAAATAGTTGATTTAACTTTCTGGCCGCCCGGAAGATTGCTTATATAATTTCCAATAGGCAATAACTCTATAACTGCGTTAGCCGTTCCTACAGTTACCCCCACCTGTTGAGATTCGCTTTCACCAAGCCCAAACTCTCTTGCATCCTGATATGCAAAACCAGATTCTTGTACAAAAGCGCCGCTAAAGCCGGCCGATAAACCAATCGCCGGATTTTTTGTTACTAGGGTTGTAGCCACACCAAGCCCAAAAGAACCGAGAAATTGTGGGGTATTTTCTAAAACTTCTCCGATAAGCCATTCACCAGACCATTTTCTAGGTTGTTTATATTTAGCCTCAATTTCCTCTCTCCTGAATTTGAGTGCTTCCCCTCTTGTTTTTTGTCCTGCTTCTTTGAGTTTTTTCTGTGTAGTCTCTCTTCCTTCCAATTCTTTAAGCAACCCTTGAAATTTTACTAAGTCTCTTTTCTTTTCTTCTAATTCCCCTGGTGCAAACTCAACCTGCTCTGCTCTAAATACCCCGAATTTAGTTTTCTTTCCAGCCGCAATATCCCTTTCCAGAAGCCCAATCATTTCCTCTATATTTTTTGTTTGGGAAACTGTACTCAAGACAGGTCTATCTAAAGCAACAGCAATCCCTGTTTGCACACCACCCTTTAGACTTATCACTCCTGCCTTTAATTTTTTTAGATAATAATTAAAGTCAAGATCCTCCTTCTCATCTTCTAGTTCTTTGACAGGAGATATAATTTGAGGCTTAGGCTTGAAAAACTCTTTAACTTTCGTTACTGCCCTCTTTAAAAATGAAGGTCCTTTTTCTGGCTCTGGTTCTTCTTCCTCTTCGGGATAAAGAGCTTCGTAAATACCTTTAGCCTTCATCTCCTTAGCCGCTTTTTGAGATGGAGTTAATTCATCTTCTTCTTCCTCTTCGGGATAAAGAGCTTCGTAAATTCCCATATTTATTCCTCCTCACCACGCGCCCTATCATAAATTCTCCTTATTTGAATAGGATCCTCACCGGGACTTCCATATTCCTTACCTAACTCAGAATCATTATAAAGCCTATAGATCTCCTTTAAATCCATCGCCGGAGCATACTGTTGAACTAATAAAGGAAATTCACCAACCCAAGTGCCATTAATGCTTTGACCCTTAATTGTTTTTGAAGTTTCAAGGAAATTTGCTCTGGCTGAAGCATCTGTGCCGGGTTTAGTATCGCCACCAGTCGGTGTTATTCTCATACCTGTCTGGACAACTTGGAATTTACCATCTGCTCCCATTATTAAAGCTTCACCTGTTTTATCATTTACACTTAGGAGCCGATCTTTTGCACTCATTTGCAAGCTGCCTATAAAGCCAACCGGGAAGCCTGATTGCACCTCTAGCTTGCTAACCATTAGTTTTTGGTCGGTTGACATACCAGCATAGTTTATATTGCCGCTAGTGATGGCATTTGTGTAAATCTGCAGGTTAGCCCGGGCAGCAGTCCGATCCCTTTCATATTGGGTTAAGGCTAATTCTTCTTGACCTAAAATAATATTATACATCTGGACATTTTGCTTAAATTCAGTGTCATAACGATTTACCGCATCGTTATAATCCAACCCAATATCCTGCATATACTGGCCAATAATCGTGTACTTGGTGTTTAATTCATCAGTAACCCGGGCTTGTTGCCGGCCTAAGAAGTCAACTCTTTGCTGTGCTACTCGTTCTTCTTCTGTAATCCTGCCACTAATAACTCCCATTGCAACCGGCTTGCCTTCCTCAATCCCTCTTTGTTCCCTTATGAGGTTCATTTCCGCTTCTATCTGGTCTTTTATATCCGTCAAGCTAGTTTCTAAAGCAGCCACTCCAAGATCTTCCATCATTTCTGCTCGCACATCTGCCCGCTTGAGAAGAGGCGGCAATCCAACTTCAGGCTTGAGCTTCTTTCCAAGCTCTTCCATTGTTTCAACTTTTACTGATGGTCTGTCTTGAGCTTTAAATAAATCACCTTGGAATTGGTTTAGATAAGGGGTAACTTGTTCTTGGGTAGTTGGTCTTTGGCCTTTCGAATACTGGGAACTAATAAAAGCTTCATGCGCTCCCGGTTTCAAACCGGCAGCCACAGAAGTTTGTGCAAGTGTTTCTGAGCTAACTCGTTTCCCAAATCCTGCTGCTCCCGGTTCCATTACTACCCCAGGAGCGCCGAATTTTCCATCCCAATAATGCCGGCCTTCATACCAACCCCCCTGCTTGAATCCGCCTGGTGGTGCTTTTGGATTAGCCATAGTTTATTCTATTATTTTTTCTCAAAGCCGATAACTTTTCCTTTTTTCACTTTCACTTTATATTTATAAATCTCTGTAGATTTCTTTTCAAATTCAAGAATCTTATCTGCAAATGGTACATCAGGTGTCATCCCCGCCCCTTGTTTTACTTTTTCCTTCCCTACAACCACAGTTTCTACCCGCATAGTCTCTTTGTCAACTACTCTCATCTCTGTTTTTGGTTGTTCGACAAGCCTGTATTTTGTTTTAAAAGGAACTACATATTTACCAATATCCTTTTTAGGAGTTTTTTTAGGTTTGATAAGGCCATTTTTCAAAACAAACTTATCATGGACCCTACCTTCAATTACGCCAAAAATTTCTCTGGATTTTTTATGATAGAAAATTATCATGTTTTCTTACTCTATCTTATTATAAAAGATCGTATATTTGTAGTTGCAAAGAGTATTATTGAGCAAAACTCTTAAATAAGAATTTGATCCATAAGGATGAGTATCTCCAGTCCTGGTAAAACCAAAGTCCTTATTATCATCACTATTATCATCAAACAACAAAAATCCCATATGGTTGCCTTGTTCCCAACCTCCCCGATTAACTATTTCCTGGACAATGTTGGTAACTGTTGGAGTTTCATAACCCGGAATTGAAGGATTAGCTGCGCCAGCCGTCATAGAAGCAGAAGTTTTACTTCTCCCAAAAGGATTGCCGCCAAAATCACCTGTATTATCTTCATCAATCCCATAGCATTTATATTTTATTGGTGTTCCTGCCGAAGCAACAGCATATAAAAATAAGCGAGCCTCAAGAATGGTCTGGTTAGTCGCTATATTAACATTATGTATTCTAATTCCCCCATCCTCAACATCAAAAGTAGGCGGATCATTCCCTACATAAGCTCCCCCGGCGGTGTACCCTCCTCCAGACCCAGAGTATTGCCAGGCATAATCGTTAGTTTCAAGATTTGTATGGTAAAAACTAAAACCAAAGTCATCCCCAAGCTCTATATATAAATTGGTGTCATCAGCGTAAGCACGTACATCTCTAAGCAAATGCAGCGCTCCAGTAATAACAGGAACAATAGGAGAAATAAAGTAATCACCAGCAACAAAAAACCCTACTCCTAATGCCGGATCAGGAGTTGAATGGACTAAGAAATAAGGCACATAACCTAGATTATGAGCAATAGTTACTGATCTTCCCCCAGAATGGGTAATTGCTCCGCTCCCCTGGCTTCTTACTCTTAATGTTCTATATTTTGAACTAAAAACAAGCTGGTCCGGAGTACAGTTTTTAACATCATAACCAGGCTGAGATACTTTGATCCCATATTCGTCTGCCATAATTTATCCTCCCTTGTCTGCAAGAATAACATAATAGGCTACAACAGTATGTTGATTACTGCCATTATTTATTAAGGGAATTTGTAAATAAGTAGCATCGCTAAAGGGAATACAATTGACATAATCATTGAAACCTCCAGCAATATACATAAAAAGCCAGTCTCCACTATTATCTATTTCAAACCACACTAAAAACCCAGGCGTAAAACTGAATCCGTGAGCAATTTGATGAGTCTCCGATCCACCACCACTTGCAAGCACGCTACTGACAGTTCCCAGCTTTTGAGATAATTTTATACAGTTTTTTTCACTGTTAAAAATCTGATCCGCAATGCCGGCGATTTTAACATCATAACCTGCTTTAGATACTTTGATCCCATATTCGTCTGCCATATTATGCCTGCTCGTAAAAAATATAATATTTAGCGCTTGTGCCAGTATCTTTAATATATAAATTACTACTATCTGCCCTAGCAACAGCATAACCTACATGACCAGTAGCCATATAGGTTTTAGTTCCATCATAAGAAAAAACAAGAAATTGAGGCACATAGCCTAAATTGTGAGCGATTGTCTGATCCCCGGTTAAATTAACTGAACCATAGGCAAAAACCTTTAACAATGTCAGATCAGGCTTCAAAGACAGATTTATATCACCTGCCGTTTTAACGTCATAGCCTGGTTCGGATACTTTGATCCCATATTCATCTGCCATTAGAATTTACCCATTAAAACTCTATCATCGGAAGCATCAGCAATTAAAATTCTTGCATTAGTACCATCAATTTTTACTCTGGCATCGTTTAGGTTAAAATCTCCTGTTAATGTCTGAGAAGTGCCGGCTTTGGACAAATACTGGCCAAAAGTTGCTGAAGAAGCAACCATGTCGCCTTGCATATTGACCCTGAATGGAGCATCTGCCCATTTATGGGCGCCTAACCAGATACCGCTTTCGTCTGACTTAAAAGCCCTATTTCCTACCCCAACCTGCAAAGCCATTATGCTACGAAGATCATCAAATCCACCTATCCCTCTTGTTTGGGGAAGCGGTTTTCTCTTAATATTATTAAAAGCTTGGATTATAGGCATACTAGCTTAAAAATACACCGGCGCTTTCGATCTGTGGTGCATCATTACTACTAACTGTTGGTAATATCTTTAATCGCAAAGTGGTTGCTTCTACTCCCTCTTCTGCCAAAACAATTTTTCTAGCAGTATCAACTTTTTCTGAGGTATTAGCAAAACTAGCAGCATAATTCTTTTCGTACTGAATTGTAATGGCAGTATTAGCCGGCAGATCCGCATAAGCTGCCACAAACTTCGAGAAAGTAGAGAATTGTTCTCTCTCAATAATCATCACCCTGGTCTCAAAATATGCTAATTCTAACTTGGCACTATAGTCCAGCTTATCCACCCCTATATTTGCACCATTCTTGAAAGAAACATAAATATCAGTACCCACTACTAATATACCCCCAATTTCGGTATTAGACAGCACTAGGGCGCTAGCAGAGCGTACAGAAGTAGGATATGGCATATCAAGTATATAAGGATGATTGCTAGTTGATCTGGCAATACGATAAACTCCTTGATCTGCCGGGTTGCCTGAACCATTTGAGAAGCCAAAAAGTATCTGCCCTCCTAAGCTGCCAACTGCGGTAGGATAAACCTCCCCATATTTAGTAGGAGAATAATCGCCAGGGATTTTTGTATCATAAAGTTTTAACTTCTCACCATCATAATAATAAAGATTTCCCTGATTCCCTGCCTGAACAATAACAAAGTTATCTGCCGGTAAAAAGGCATTAATCCCAACTTCAGGAATTGAATCAGAAGTGGCGAAACTAACACTCCAAGTATTCCAACGGATAATCTCTGTTTTCGTAACTGTGTCAGCAACATAAGTCCCAAGTAAAATATCAGTTCCAATTTCACCTAGAGACTTAATTCTCAAAGGCGTTTTAATATCAAGGGCATTAGCAGAAAAGGTATTACCATCTACTTGAGCAAGTTGGTTCCCATCACCAATATAAAGTATCAAAGTTTGTATGTGAGAAAACATCGGGTGAAGTTCTTTATCGGTAACACCAAAAGTAGCCCAATCTTCAACAAGATCAGCGTTCCAAGTGTTATCATCTGCTTCCGAAACTAAAATCCTGTGCAACCTGCTTTCGGTAGCAATATAAATATATCCCTGATATTCCTTCATTTCAAGAATTTTAGCTTCCCCGGCAGCCGGAGTAACAGTATGGACTAATCGCCAGGTTCCGCTAGATGGGCGTTCCCAAATTTTACCGCTTGTAGAGCTACCCCAATACTGAGCGCCATTTGAGGAATTTACCCTAGCTTTACAAAATTCTGAGGGTGGGGCCCCAGTAGTTTCTTTAGTCATTTTCTGAGCTACTTTCAGGAGTCCAGGGGTTGAATGAGGATCCCAACCAGTAAATTTATAAAGAGAGTTTTCAACTCCTGACCACTTAGAATAAGCTAATCCACCTAAGTTAAAATTTCCAATGGGAATAAGATCGTCTTGCATCTGTTTAGCCATAGTTTATGCCTCTGGTTTCTCCTCTTTTCTCCAAATATCTACATTTGTCGGTTTTGCGGTTTTAGTGAATGTTGTTGTTGGTTTAGCGCTCTTGGTAAAAGTGCTTGTTGCCTTACTTATTTTACTCCAAATGCTCACTAAAAGGCCATTGAGGTATCTTCTAACGCTGTCAACGATAGTAATTGTTTCGGTAAGAACTTTTTTAGGAGTCTTTAAAATTGTGTCAACTATAGTAATCGTATCGGTAAAGCTCCTAATATGAGTCTGAATTTTCGCCAGAGTGTCAACTATAGTGATTATTTCGGTAAAAACCCTCCCATATATTACTTGTTTTGTCATGCTATCAACTATAGTAATCACCTCTGAAAGCACCTTTTTAGGAGTTTTCAAAACTGTATCAACAATAGTAATTACTTCACTCCATGTCCTACTGAAGGATTTTTCTATTGTATCCACAATCGTAACTACCTCAACAAAAACTTTCTTAGGAAACCTTATAATGCTATCAACAATTGTAATTACCTCAGTAAATGTTTTAACGGCAACTTTTTGAACAGTTTTAGTGTCAACTATCGTTACTACCTCAGTAAATGTTTTAGTGTGTTGTTTAAAGGGTAGAGTTGGACTTTGTTTTGCTGGATATTGCCAAAGGTTATTTCGCATATTAGTAAGAAACTACTTTTGGTGGTAAAAATACTGGTAAAGTAATTCCGCCATCTATAAGCTCAGGTACTACTACCAAACAAGCAGGTACATCTCCTGAAAATACAGGACTATTTACTGCAGTTAAATTATTATTCCCACTCTGGGAAACTAAAGTATTCTCAAATGACCAGCCATCTAAATAATTACCTACACCCGGGGTAAATTCACTATTTTCTTTACATTTATTATCATCAAATTCGGCTTCGCTTCTAATATCATTCCAAAGCCTGACATTTTTAAGTTTGCCATCCATAAATGACGTATGGGTGGCCACACTTCCAACGGCTCCAATCAACAAAGGAGCATCAGTATCTTGAATTGCAGTTTCACCAGTGCGCTCATCAGAATGGGCAAAAACACTCCCATTTTTATACATAACACAACTTGGCACAGAAACATCAACTGATACCGCCAAGTGCATCCACACACCTACATCACCACTAACAAAAGCATTATCAGCCCTAAATGATGTAGTGCCAGAACCATCACCACTAAATAAAAACTCTAATATATCTGTATTTCTTATTTGAAGTAAATAATTACGCTTCCCATCTGTATAGTTATATTTTCCTACCAAACCAAAAGCAGTAGTAGCATCACTTGGGCGTTGCTCCATCTTTAACCAAATCTCAACCGATATATCTCCAGTAATAGATAAGCTGACACTATCGCCAGCCCAAGCATATTGTCCAGAAGTTAGTTCAAAATCTATTGAATATACAGCCATATTACTTTTTTACCTTGTTAAAAACAGCTTTTAAGATAGCATTTCTAAACCTATTGCTTTCAAAATATTTAGCCGTTTGTTCTAAAACCGCTATCAATAATTTTTCCTCTCCTAATTTCCAACCATCAGCCTTGATATTAAGAAGTTGTTTATCTTTGAAGTAATTGATTATTATTTGACCTACTTTTTGCATTTTTTTCCTTTATTTCTAACTTCTTTTCAAAAGGAATACAAGGATCACACCTTAGATCACCACAAGTTACTTGCTTACATCTTAAACAAAAACCACGAATTTTGCCACTTCCTTTAACAGAAATAAAATGTTTATTACAATGACAACACTGAAGAGTATGAGCTACTTCTCTACCATCAATAATACAAGCGCCATGAGGTTCTCTGTGAAATTGGGGATCGCCGGGAAGGATTAAACCGCTATTATTCTTCATACAGCATGGTAGCGTTAGCTACTACTGCTGTTGCAGCCTGAGCAACAAAAATCCCAAATCCATGATCTTCTGAAGCAGTAACTTTAAATTCCTTACCAGGAACAGCTATCCACCTAAAAGTTGTCCTTTGGTTTATAGAAAGTTCAAGTAACTGTCCAGCTTCATAAGTTGGCTCATTGGCCGGCCCTGCAACACCATTGGATAAAGCCACCGGGTCTTGTTCATCTATTAAAGTAGGAGTAACTGCCGTTCCCCCCGGAGAAGCATCTTCATTTGTTACCCTTCTTAAATTATATTGAAAAGGATTATCAGCCGCTACATGGTCCGAACCAATAATAATCTCATAAAGAGCCAATCTTCTTGGAGAAGTAGCTCCATTAACAAAATAAAGAATTGTGGTTGTAGCAGTGTTGGTATCTTCGCCGTAAACAGAATATGCGGGCATAATTCTCCTTAATCTACATCAAATTTGTGGGTTACTTGAAGTGAATCTCCACTTACGACATTAACAGCCGAAAACACTTGACGATTAAGCAAAACTCCATTAGAAGAAGCATTTAATACTCCTGACTCTGTAACTGCTACTGTTCCGGTAACTGTAAATGTTTTAGTTAATTCAGCCGTATCATTAGTAACGTCTGTAGTTGATCGTGAGGCTGAACCAGCCGCCCTTGATAGGCCAGAAGCAGCAGTTTCAGTTTCTAAGGTAGTATCTCCGGCAGCCGCTCCAGTTACACCAGTTCCTACCGCAATATAGGTAAAAACCGCCTCTGAACCATCTCCGTTGATCCTTGAAGCTACGCCGGCTTTCCCAACAGTTGGAAGTAGATTACTGATGTTTAAACTTTGCTGCCAGCTACCAAGCAAGAACGGAATTTTGTAGAATAAAGGCGAAACAACACCTATGCTGATTAAAAATTGGAATAATTTATTGGGTTGGAAGACTGGCTTAATATTGCCATCCTTGCCACGTACAACAAGCTCTATATTTTCCCTAAGCTTAAACCTGCCCCTGAATATTTTATTCATTGTTTCCATCTTCTTTTCTTATATGCTTTTTCAGTACAGTTTCTTTTTTCTTATCAAAAACTTCCAGTTCGTCTTGTAAACAGCTTTTAACACCATAAATGATCTCTTTCTTTATTATGTCAACTTCTTTTGATTCAAACTGGTAACGAAACCCGGAATCGGAGTTGTAGCTGAATCTTAAAATCTTTCCCCCTTCAGAGTTTGGAAGCCCTTTTTCTTTAACTTTATCGCCTATTTTAAATTTTGGAGTAAGTGGGTTTGCCATATTTTTATTGTATATATTTACTCTGCTAATTGTCAATAGTCAGCTCCCTCATTCCCTCGATCACTTGCTGGCGGCAGAGCAGGTATAACCTCACGATCGAGATTCCCATGTTTTAAGGCGGCAATGTCCTTTTGCATATCAAATTCGTATTTCAATTCTCTTTCAGATAAAGGAATCGGCTTTTCCCTGGATTCTTTATAATCAATAATTACGCCTCTGGCCCAAATCTCGTGCATAACTCTGGGAATACCATGAGTAGTAGTAGATGGATCCTGGCTCATATCAGCAGTAGCGGTTAAATCTGTTATTGCTGCCG
>SDBT01007416.1_pt1 | contig 18040 bp, 16 predicted proteins | sample 2277101 | NCBI WGS metagenome assembly SDBT01 (sample SAMN10404973, study PRJNA504765) | marine sediment metagenome | isolation source: marine sediment core GS10_PC15, 103 cmbsf | place: Arctic Ocean: Southern Knipovich Ridge | collected 2010 | reverse complement strand
GCCCCCCTCGGCCACCGGCTTGGAATGGGGGCGCTGAAGTGGGAGCTGGAGGACCTGGCATTCAAGTCCCTGGAGCCGGAGGCATACGACGACCTCAAGAAGCTGGTTCAACAGTCTCGCAAGGAGCGGGAGCGGCAGGTCATCGAGATGCAGCGCCCCCTGATCGAGGCGCTCAGCAAGGCGGGGATTCCCGCCAGGGTCACCGGCAGACCCAAGCACCTCTGGTCCATCTTCAAGAAGATGATGATGCGCGAGAGGCCCTTCGAGGAGATCTACGACCTCATGGCCATGCGGGTCCTCACCGACTCCATCCAGAACTGCTACGCGGCGCTGGGCGTGATCCACTCCAAGTGGCCACCGGTGGCTGAGCGCTTCCACGACTACCTGGCGACGCCCAAGTCGAACATGTACCGCTCCCTTCACACCACCGTCATCGGGCCCAACGGACGGCGGTACGAGATCCAGATCCGCACCGAGGAGATGCACCGAACCGCGGAGTACGGCATCGCGGCCCACTGGCGGTACAAGAGCGAGTTGCACGGCCAGCCGAAGGGCGACGACGAGGTGGACGAGGCCCTTAGCTGGTTCCGGCAAGTCCTGGAGTGGCAGAAGGACACGAGCGAGCCCGAGGAGTTCATGGAGTTCCTCCGCATGGACCTCTTCCAGGGCGAGGTCTTCGTCTTCACTCCCCAGGGGGAGGTGAAGCAGCTCCCGACAGGAGCCACGCCCATCGACTTCGCCTTCGCGGTCCACACCGAAGTCGGCTTCCACTGCTCCGGGGCAAAGGTGAACGGGAAGATCGCCCCCCTGTCCCGACGCCTGAAGAACGGCGACACGGTGGAGATCATCATCAGCGCGAAGCAGTGGCCCAGCCGTGACTGGCTCGCTTTCGTGCGAACCTCCCGGGCCCGTCAGAAGATCCGTCAGTGGATCCGCAAGGAGGAGTTCGTCTCGGCGACGCAGCTGGGGAAGGACCTCCTGGAGAGGGAGCTGCGCAGGGCGCACCGGGAGCGTCCCGGCGAGAAGCGCATGAAGGAGGCCGCCAAGGAGCTGGATCATCCCGACGCGGAGCATCTCTACGCCGCCCTGGGCCGGGGCGACCTGGGGCCCACAGCGGTCATCCGGACCCTCTATCCGGATCACGATCCCGCCACCGTGCCGGATCGCCAGCCCTCGGCCATCCAGCGCCTGACCGATAAAATCCGCAAGGTCGACAAGGGGGTGCGCATTCAGGGGATGGAGAACCTGATGGTGCGCTACGCCCAGTGCTGTCAGTCCGTCCCCGGCGACGACGTCATCGGCTACATCACGGTTGGGCGCGGGATCTCGATCCACCGGGCCGACTGTCCCAACGTCCTGACCCTGCCCAGAGATCCGGATCGGCGTATCGACATCGAGTGGACGGCGGAGAAGGACGATCGCTTCTTCGTGAGGATCGTGCTGGAGGGCACCGACCGCCGGGGCCTCCTCTCCGACATTTCGAAGGCGATCACCGACAGTGGCACGGACATTCGCAACGCCGACATGAAGGCCTCCGACGGAGGCATGTCCGCGGAGTTCGTCGTGGAGGTCCAGGACCTGAGCCACCTGAAAAAGGTGATGAAGGCCGTCCGCAAGGTAAAGGGCATCCTCCGGGCGGAACGCCGGGAGCATTTCGCCGAGTTGGATCCCGAGCGGTGAACATCGCTGTCTTCATATCCCCTCACGGCTTCGGCCACGCGGCCCGGGCCTCAGCCGTCATGGAAGAGATGAAGGGCAGGGGAGAGGTCCGCTTCGAGGTCTTCACCACCGTTCCCGAAGTGTTCTTCCAGGATTTCCTGGATGGTCCGCTTCGCCTTCACCCCATCGAAGGTGATATCGGCCTCAGCCAGAGTTCCGCTCTGGAGATCGACGTTCAGGGCAGCGTGGAGGCCCTGGAAGGCCTCAGGGCCGGCATGAACGAGGTCGTCGAGCGGGCTGCGCGTTCCGTGGTCGACCTCGGCTGTTCCCTGGTCCTGTGCGACACCAGTCCCATGGGGATTCTGGTGGCCGAGCGAGCGGGGATTCCGTCGGTCTTGATCGAGAGTTTTACATGGGACTGGATCTACGAGGGTTTCGTCGCAGAAGCTCCCGCCGTCAGGAGCCACCTGGGGTGGCTCGCCGAGATTTACGAACGAGCCACGCTTCGCCTCCAGACCCAGCCCTTTTGTCAGATCAAGGCGGGGGCAGTCACGACCCCCCCCGTTGCCCGCAAACCACGGAGGTCCCGTGAAAGAGTGAGGGAGGATTCGGGGATCGGGCTGGAGGACACCGTGGTTCTCCTGACTATGGGTGGCATCCGGCAAGATCTCCCCTTCCTGGACCAGTTGGCCGACTACCCGGCCACCTTTCTGGTCACGGGATGGGAGGCGGAGAAGCGCTCAGGGCGGACTCTCTTCTTCGATCGCAAGGAGCCTACCTACCTACCCGACCTGATTGCGGCTTCCGATCTGGTGGTGTCCAAGCTCGGCTACAGCACCGTGGCCGAGGTCTGGCTCCAGGATCGGCCCCTCCTCTATGTAGCGAATGACCACTTTCGGGAGGTTGCCGTCTTGCGCCGATTCGTTCAATCGGAGCTCGACGCCGTAGAGTTGAGCCAAGACGAGTTCAATTCCGGGCAGTGGTTGCACAAGGTGGCCCGGACGAAGCCCCCGCCCACCGACTCCGGGTCAGGACGTGCTCGCAGGGAGAACGGTGCGCCCGTCATCGCTGAGCGGGTTCTGGAACTAGTCGAGCGATGACCGGCTTTCACCTCGAATCCCCCCACGAACCCAAGGGTGACCAGCCCCGGGCCATCCAGGAGCTCAAGGAGGGGCTCGCCCGGGGGGATCGCTTCCAGACTCTTCTGGGGGCAACGGGCACCGGCAAGACGTTGACCATGGCCCACACCATCGAGGCCATGGCTCGCCCGACCCTGGTGATGTCCCACAACAAGACGCTGGCGGCCCAGCTATATGGTGAGCTGAAGTCTCTCTTTCCCACCCATGCCGTCGAATACTTCATATCGTACTACGACTACTACCAGCCCGAGGCGTACATCCCCGCCACCGACACCTACATAGAGAAGGACTCCTCGATCAACGAGGACATCGAGCGTCTCCGCCTGCGGGCCACTTCGGCGCTGATGGAGCGGGAGGACGTGATCATCGTGGCGTCGGTCTCGTGCATCTACGGCCTGGGTAATCCCCAGGACTACCGCGATCTGATGGTGCACTTCCAGGTGGGACAGGAGGCCCCGCGCAAGGAGATCCTCCGTAGCCTGGTCGCGATCCATTACCGCAGGAACGACATGGCCTTCGAGCGCGGCCAATTCCGGGTGCGGGGGGACACGGTGGAGATCTTCCCCGCCTACGAGGAGCAGGCGATCCGTGTGGAGCTGTGGGGCGACGAGGTGGAGCGCATCTCCCGCTTCGATCCCCTGACGGGGGAGATCTTCGTGGAGCTGGACCGGACGGCGATCTACCCGGCCAGCCACTACGTGACCCGCCGCCAGACCATCGAGAAGATCGTGCCGCTGATCCGGCGAGAACTGGATAGTCAGCTGGCCGTCTTCCGGGGGCAGGAGAGGCTTCTGGAGGCTCAGCGCCTGGAGAGCCGCACCAACTTCGATCTCGAGATGATGCTGGAGATCGGCACCTGTCCCGGCATCGAGAACTACTCCCTCTACACCAGCGGCAGAGAGGTGGGGGAGCGTCCCAACTGTCTTATCGACTACTTCCCCGACGACTTCCTCCTGATCGTGGACGAGTCCCACCAGTCCATCCCCCAAATCCACGGGATGTCCCGGGGGGACCGCAGTCGCAAGGAGACGCTGGTGGAGCACGGCTTCCGGCTCCCCAGCGCCCTGGACAACCGCCCACTCATGTTCGAGGAGTGGGAGTCGGTGATTCACCGGGTCCTGTTCGTGTCCGCCACCCCGGGCGACTACGAGCTGGAGCGGAGCGGTGGGGTGGTGGTGGAGCAGATCATCCGCCCCACCGGGCTGGTGGATCCGGCGCTGGACCTGCGGCCGGTGAAGGGCCAGGTGGACGATCTCCTGGCGGAGATTCGGGAGCGGGAGGCGAGGGGGGAGCGGGTGCTGGTGACCACCCTCACAAAACGGATGGCGGAAGATCTCTCCGAGTACCTCCAGTCGGTGGGGGTACGGGTCCGCTACATGCACTCCGACATCGGCGCCATCGAACGAATGGAGATCCTCCGCTCCCTCCGGTTGGGGAAGATCGACGTCCTGGTGGGCATCAACCTCCTGCGGGAGGGGCTGGATCTTCCAGAGGTGTCGCTGGTGGCGATTCTGGACGCGGACAAGGAGGGCTTCCTCCGGGACCATCGCTCCCTGATCCAGACCATCGGACGGGCCGCCCGCAACGTCCGGGGGAAGGCGATCATGTACGCGGACCGGGTCACCCGTTCCATGAAGGCGTGCATCGAAGAGACGAATCGCCGGAGAGAGATACAGCTCGACTTCAACCGGGAGCACGGGATCACGCCGCGGACCGTGGAGAAGAGTGTCACGGAGATCGAGTTCAGCACCCGTGTGGCGGACGTACGGCAGCGACAGCCGGCCAAGGTGGCGGAGGCGAGGACCACCTATGCGGACGAGGTGAACCTGGAGGAGTACATCAAGATCGTGGAGCAGGAGATGGCGGCGGCGGCCGAGGCGATGGACTTCGAGCGGGCCGCTCTCCTGAGGGATCAGGTCTTCGAGCTCAGGGCGCAGGTGGGGGGAAAGCGATGATCCTCACCGAGGCCGAGCTGATTCGCTGGGGAAAACGCGTCGGCGAAGAGGTGCTCACTCCGAACTTCGTGACGCTCACGGGCCCACTGGGAGCGGGGAAGTCGGTTCTGGCTCGGGCCGTGGCACTGGGGGCCGGAGTGCACGGCAACATTCCTTCGCCCACCTTCAACCTCATCTTCCGGTACGAGAGCCGAAGGGGAATCCAGGTGGTGCACATTGATCTCTACCGGCTCACCCATCCCGATGAGCTGAGGGAGTTGGGATGGGAGGAGTTGGGCCAGCCCAGGGATCTGGTCCTCCTGGAGTGGCCGGACCGTGCCGGGTCCGAGCTCCCTCCGGACCGGTGGGAGGTGGAGCTGGGGATCCCCAACACGCGGATGCCGCTTCGTGAGGTCTCGGTGACGAGGGTGGGAAGCCCTCTTCCCCTCCCGGGCTTTCCGGTGGAGATGGAGCCATGAGCTTCTACCTGGCCTTCGACACTTCCACCCCCCTCGGCTCGGTGGCGGTCTCCCACGATGGGGACGTGCTGGCCCGGGGGTACCTGGTTCGGCAGGGGCAGCACGCGGCGAATCTGGTGCCGAGGATCGCCGAAGTGCTGAACGAGGCGGGCGTGGACCGAAGGGAGCTGGCCGGGATCGTGGTGGGATCGGGCCCGGGCTCCTTCACCGGTGTCCGGGTGTCGGCGGCCACGGCGAAAGGCCTGGTCTTCGGCTTGGGGATCCCTCTGTGGGCCTATTCCAGCCTGGCGGCAGCCGCGGTGACGGCGGGCGCCCTGCCACCCATGCCCGACGACGTTTGGGGAGACTCGACAGCCGACGGTACCCACGGTCTGCTCTCCGTGGGGCTCGCGCTGCCGCTCGGCGAACGACCTCGCTACGTCCTCTTCGATGCCCGGGGAGACCGGCTTTACGCCGCATGCTACAGCCTGGGGGAGGGTGGTCTGGAGACGGTCGTGGATCCCTACGCCACCGTTCTCGGTGAGCTTCTGGAGGGACCCGTCCCGGAGCGGGCCGTTTTCCTGGGGGATGGAGCGGCCCGTCATGAGTGGGACATACAGGACGCAGGCTTCGATGTCATCTCCCTCCCGGAGGGCATTCCCACCGCCGACGGGCTGATCCGGCTCCTGACGGTGGGGGCCGGGTCGGAGGGGAATGGGGGGTCGGTCGACAACCTCTCTCGCTGGGAGCCCCACTACCTTCGGCCTTCCAACGCCGAGAGGGACACCCGGTGAAGACCGTGCCGAAGCACGGTGCTCCCCACTTCGACGACGGAGGGCGGCACGACGGAGCCCCGGGCGTCATCACGCCGGAGGAGGTCACCTTTCGCCGGATGACCCGGGACGATATCCCCTCCGTGATGCGCATCGAGAAGACTTCCTTTTCCCGTCCTTGGCACCCGGATACTTTCCGCTCCCTGGCGACCCGATTCGATACGGAGCCCTGGGTGGCAGTAACCTCGGACGGAGAGATCGCGGGATACACCGTCTTCTGGTGCGTCGAAGACCAGGCCGAGCTGGCGAACATCGCCGTCGCCGGAGCCTTCCAGAGCCGGGGCATCGGATCGGGGCTTCTGGACAAGGTGGTGGAGGTCGCCCGCTCCCGGAAAGTCGTGAGCCTCTATCTGGAGGTCAGGAAGTCGAACGAGCGGGCGCACCGGATGTACCTCCGCCGGGGCTTCGAGCAGGTGGGGATTCGCCGGGGCTACTACCTGGGGCCGAAGGAAGATGCCCGGGTGCTGGCCAAGAGGCTCGACTCGTGAGGGCTATGTTCAGATCGATGCGAAGAGGATGGCGCCTGACTGTGCTGGTCATGGTGGGCCTCGTACTGTGGGTCTCCAGTGGCACTGTCGCGGCCCAGAGCCTTCTCCGGCCGCTGCCAGCGGACCATTGGACATACGGCCTGTTCGAGACCCTGGACCCCGTTGGGATCCAGGGAGTGCAAGCGCTCTGGCATCAGCCCCTAGTCAGTGGGGCGATTCTCGAGAGCCTGCGTGAAGGTGAAGCGAGCAGCGGCTCGACGGAGGCCCATGCCCTGCTGAGTCTTTGGTCCCGAGCTCTGGAGCAAGAGCTGGGCATGAACGGCGCAGGGACGCCATGGGTGGACGTTGGACTCGGGTGGGAGCAGGGGGAAGCGAGAGTGATGGCGGAGCGGGGCGGCTTTGTCGGCGTCCTGGGTGGAGTGGAGAAGGGTGACAGGATCGGGCTGTGGGCGGAGGTGGAGACGAGCGAGGCGGCGCCCGATCCCCTCCTCGTGACAGGTGGCGTTGCGCTCAATCTGGGTGACTTCAGCTTCCTGGTGGGTCGAATCCCGGTGGGGCTTGGGCAGGGCCTGGACCGAATCCTCCTCACCGGTCGGCATTCCATGGACGGGGCTCTGGTCGGCACGCGGCGTCCAGTGCGGCTGCCGGGAGCCCTGAGTGGCCTCGGTGAGTTCTCCTTGCAGGCCTTCCTCGCGGAGGGCGTCGATGTCACGGAGGTTCCGTCCACCTGGTACTCTTCGGTGAGCCTGGTCTACGCTCCGCATCCTCGCGTGCAGCTCACCGCCGCCCGTAGCACGCGCTTCGCGGGGGAGGGCTTGGGTCCGGCGACCCTCGGGACCGTGTTACGCTCCTTCTACGGGGGCGAGCAGAATTCGGGGGTCGATGATGCTCAGGTCGCCGCGGGAGCTCGTATTCGGTGGAGCGTGTTGGGCCAGCCGTTTGCGACCTATGTGACGGTAGGCTTCGAAGACCCTTCGGGAATCCTCGACGATCCGGCCATACAGGCGGGTGCATCGCTCCCCCTATTCCTGGGTGGAGACCTGGTCGCGCTCCGGTACGAGTACGGTGCTTTCGGAAAGCGGGCGAAGTGGTGCACAAGCTGCGAGTTCAGCCGCCATGACTGGTACGACTCCGAACGCCGCTACTACGGCCCCTTCGCGGTGGACGGCGTGCCCGCGGGATCGACGCTGGGAGGGTATGGATCGGCCCACAAGGTGGAGCTCGGGTATTGGTCCTCCAAGCACCCGCTTTCCTTGCGATTGGGACTCTTCCGGGAAAGGCGCGAGCAAGGGAACCTACTTCTCGATCGGTGGCCCGGTCTCAGGCGTGGGGCGGAGCTCGATCTTACCCTCAGATTGGGCTCCGGTGTGGAGATTCGGTCCCAGGGGATGCTCACCTGGACCGAGGTCGGGAAGCAGAGCGGTCTCTTGTTCGGGCTCCGCGTATTCGACGTCATTTCTCGAGCGGGCACCGCGTTTTAATCCTCTCCGAAATAAACGTTTGTAGTTAATCTGGAAAAATTCGTTGACCGACCGGCGTGCCGCGGATATCTTCGGGTTAAGCACTGTGGTACGTAAACGGTTGTCCTATCTAGCAAAGGGAGCTGTCATGGTCCGCTTGGCGGCGGCTGTCGTGGCCCTTCTAATTCTCCCGAGTTTTGCTGCTTCGCAGCAGCAGACTCAGGCCCTCACCCACGTCGTGGTGGAGGATAACACTCTCTGGGACCTGTCTGCGCAGTATTACGGGGATCCCTACAAGTGGCCCGTGATCTTCGACGCCAACAGGGACGTGGTGGAGGATCCTCACTGGATCTACCCGGACGAGGTCCTCGTCATTCCGGGCCTCGACGGGCCGGCGGTTATCCAGGATGTATCCGTCGTGACACCCGTGGTGACTCCCGAAGTGCCTCCCGAAGTGCCTCCCGAAGTGCCTCAGGACATCGTAGAGGCTCCGCCGTCGGTCACATATGTGTCGCCGGGCCCGGACGAACGGACCGTCTTCTACCCGGTTCATGTGGCGGGTCAGGGCGGTCTTCTGTCTCGCGACGACCGGGAATACCTGGCGGTGCCGAGATCCGCCGTAATGTCGGCCCCGTGGCTCGAGGCCGAAGAGGGAGAGCCGCGGCATTCCGGGTCGGTCCTCGGCTTCTCCGAGGGCGCCGAGGGGCGTTCGTATCGCGAGACGGCCCATCCCTACGAGCGACTCCAGGTTACCCTTTACGAAGGGGTGACACCTCGCCTCGGCGACGAGTTTCAGACGTTCCGCCTCACTCGTGAAGACAAGGGTGTGGGAAGGGTGGCCACTCCCACCGGCATCGTCATGGTGACTCGGATCGAGGGGGATGGCGCGGTGACCGTCGTCACGGATGAATACGACCGTCTGCGCCTGGGTGACTATGTCCGGCGCGCGCCCCGCTTCGACCTGGCCCAAGGTGACTACGCAGAGGAAGTGTCCTCGGATCTCACCGCCACCATCCTCGGCTTCGGAGAGATCCACCAGCTCCAAAACCTGGGTGCGGTCGCCTTCCTGGATGTGGGCGAGTCGGACGGGATCGAGATCGGGGATGAGTTCATCGTCACCGTGAACGCGGGCGATGGATGGACTGGGGAGATGGGAGGAACGCTACAGGTCGTCCTCGTGCAGGAGGATAACTGCTCTGCCCGGGTGATGAACCTGACCGGCCCTGTCTTCGAAACGGGCATCACCGTGTCGCTGGCGAGGAAGATGAGGTAGGAAGCTCGAAGTGGACCAGAGGTCTCTTCAACCGCCGCGGCCCTCACCCTGGGGGCCGCGCTTCTTAGGGGAGACACCGGTAGGTGAGACGCATCGGAGGGGGTCCATGAGCTCGGAGAGCAGGCGAGTGCTGGTCACGGGTGGGGCGGGCTTCATCGGGAGCCACGTCGCCGAGGGTTACCTCGACCGGGGGGACCAGGTGTGGGTGGTGGACGATCTCTCCTCGGGCAAGCGGGACAACGTACCCGAAGCGGCCACCTTCCATGAGATGAACATCGCGGATCGGGCGCTTCGGGAGCTCTTTCGCGACGTCCGCTTCGACATCGTCAACCATCACGCCGCGCAGATCGACGTCCGCGTCTCGGTTTCGGATCCCCAGAGGGACGCCCGCGTAAACGTGTTGGGCCTCCTCAACCTCACCGAAGGGGCCATTGAGGTGGGCTCGACGCGCTTCGTGTTCATCTCCAGCGGAGGGGTGGTGTATGGCGAGCCGACCGTCTTCCCCACACCCGAGGGCGCCCCCAAGCTGCCCCTGTCCCCGTATGGCGTCACCAAGCTTACAGGGGAGCTCTATCTCAACTATTACAGGCAGGTGAGAGGACTGGATTACGTGGCACTCCGGTACAGCAACGTGTACGGTCCCCGCCAGGATCCACACGGTGAGGCCGGGGTAGTAGCCATCTTCTCAACCCGCCTTCTGGACGGTATCACTCTCACCGTCTTCGGCGACGGAGAGCAGACCCGGGATTACGTCTTCGTCCGGGATGTCGTTGCCGCCAACATGCTGGTGTCCGACCTGGAGCTCGGAGGTGGGGAGGAGCTGGACTCGGTGGCCTTCAACGTCGGCACCCAGTCCGGAACGAGTGTGAATGCGCTGGCGGACGTTCTGGAGGGGATCGCCGGCTCGAGCCCGGGTCGGGACCATCAACCGGCGCGGGCCGGGGAGCTGCTTCGGAGCACGCTGGACACCTCACGGCTACGTTCGGCGGGATGGAGCCCGGGTTGGACGCTGGAGGATGGACTTCGTGAGACCTATGGATTCATCGCCGGATCGAGGATGAGCGGGTGATGCCAGGATTCTTCTTCCTGATGCAAAGAGCCGTTCCCCAGACAACCTGGGACATGGTTACCGGGGGCACGCTTCCCACCAGGATCGTGCTTCTGGTCCTGGTTGGTTTCTCCTTCTTGTCGTGGTGGCTGATCTTCTGGAAGTGGAAGCAGTATCGGGGAGTTCGCCGCCAGGGGGATCGCTTCCTCCAGCAGATGGACCGGACGCAGAACCTGGAGGAGGCCTACAAGGCGGTGCTCGTGCTGCCCGGGTCGCCCTATGGGAGGGTCTTCCGGCAGGGCGTGAACTTCTTCAACGAGCTGCGTCCCGGAGCGCTGAAGGTGGATACGCCTGTGGGCGAGGGGCTCACCGTCACGCAGCTACAGGCTCTGCGCATGGTGTTGGAGAAGGTGGAGGCGGAGGAGCGGGACGTGTTGGCCCACGGCCTGAACTGGCTGGCCATAATCGGATCGGTGTCGCCGCTGCTGGGGCTGATGGGCACGGTGATCGGAATCATGAACACCTTCCTGGGGATCACCGCCAGCGGTTCCTCGAACATCGGGGCCGTGGCGCCGGGTGTGGCGGAGGCCCTCATCACGACGGTGGTGGGGCTGGCCGTGGCCATACCCGCGGTCATCGCCTACAACCACTTCGTGGCCCGGCTCAACCTGGTAACGGGTGAGATGGAGGGCTTCTCCAACGAATTCATCGGAACCCTGGCCCTGGAGGGTAGGGTCTAAGATGGAGGGGCTCTCTGCACGGGGCCGGTCCGGGAGACGACAGGGTCTCCCCTTGAAGGCCGACATCAACGTCACGAGCCTGGTGGACGTGGCCTTCACCCTCTTGGTGATCTTCATCATCACGATGCCGATCCTACAGGGTGGCGTGGAGGTGGCGGTACCTCGGGCCGATGTCCAGGCCCTCACCTCCGCCGATCGGCCCTTCTTCGTCACCATCAAGCGAGACGGGACCATCTATATGGCGGAGACGCAGGTGAGCCGGGAGGACTTCGTCTCCAGCTTCTCCCAGCTTCTCAGAGCCGGCGGCACGGAGATCGTCTACATTCGGGGTGACTCGCTGGCGGCGTATGCGGACGTCCTCGCGGTCATCGCCACGGTGGCGCAGACCGAGGGGATCCGAATGGGTCTGATAGCTGAACCCTGGACGGGGCGATGAAGCGCGACAGACCGGGGAAGGTGTCCATGGTGGCGTCGGCCGGGGTGCACTCCCTCGCCGCGCTCCTCGTCTGGAGCACCCAGTCCGTCGTCACTCCCGAGATTCAGTTCATCGCCTACGAGATCGAGCTGGTGTCGCCTCCTCCGGTGGAAGAGCCGGCGGAGATACTGCCACCCCCTCAGGAGAGGGTCGTGGTGGAGACTCCCGAGCCGGAGCGGCCTCCGCCGGACGAGGATGATGTGCCGGATCCCGAGCAAGAGGATCCGGAGCCCGAGCCGGAGCGGACCGCAACCGTGCCCAGGGAGGAGCCGGTGGAGACCACCGAGGAGGCCTCCAGCGAGGAGATCAACGTCCGTATGGAGGGACTGCAGCGGGATTATCCGGTTTACTACGAGAACATCATCCGGCAAATCAACCGGTGCTTTCGCTGGACGGGCGAGGGAGATCCGGAGACGAGTGTCGGCTTCGCGATTCAGGAAGACGGTGGCGTCACGGGTCTGCGCTTCATCCAGAAGTCCGGGAACGAGGTGTTCGACATCGAGGCCATGGGCGCGGTGGAGTGCGCCGCTAGAAATTTCGGGACCCTACCCGACGACCTTCCCTTCGACCGCATCCCCATAATCTTCTCCTTCCGACCGATCGGGCGGGACGAGAAGCCAACCGAAACGGTGGACTCGCCCGTCCAAGGTGGGAAGAGAGCGTGGGGATGACACGGAGCGGGTCACAGATGCTGCGGTCGCCCATGCTGCACAGGGTGCTACTGCCCTTGGCCGCGCTGGCGTGGTGTGCCGGCCCGGCCCAGGCACAGGAAGTGGACTCGATCCCAGGCGTTCGCCTGGGGCTCGTCTACGAGGCCAGATACCTGCCTGTGCTGGCCATCAAGCCCTTCACCGGACGCTTCGGTGGGGCTGGGGCGGCGGATCAGGCAGAAGCGATTATCACCAGAGACATCCACTACTCGAACCGCTTCGATGTGCTGGATTCAATTCCGATTTCGCTCATGGGCGCGGGGGTGGACTACCGGCTTTGGGACCAGATAGGTGCCGACTGGCTCGTCACGGGACAGGTGGAAGGGATGGGTGACGGATACTCCCTGGTCCTGGAGCTCCATGACGTGGTGTACGGGGAGGTAAGGGATCAGCGCCGCTTCCCCCTGCCCGATCCCGCCTCCGCGGACTTCCGCATGTCGGTCCACGTCGTCGCCGACGCCCTGGTGGAGTGGATCTTCGACGAGCCGGGGATGGCCGCCAGCCGCATCATTTTCTCCCGGGCGGTTTCCGACTCGGCGCAGGAGCTCTACCTGATCGACGCCGACGGTGAGAATCTCCGCAGGCTCAGCAACTACGGCGCACTGTCCATGTCTCCCACCTGGGCGCCCGACGGGAGGAGGGTGGCGTACACGTCGGACAAGGCCGGGTACTGGGACATCTACGAGCTCGACCTGGAGACCGGCGAGGAGCGGACCTTCGATCCGAATCGTGGGGGACAGCCCATCACACCGGCCTACATGCCCGACGGCAATCGTCTGGCGTTCTCCCTCCTGGGGGGAACGCAGTCCGGGATCTTCAGCTTCAATGTGGCCCGGGACTGCTGCCTGGTGCATCACAGCGGCGGACGGTGGAATGACCTGTCACCCACATTCTCCCCGGACGGGCGTTGGATGGCCTTCAATTCCAACCGTCTGGGGACGCACGTTCCCCAGGTCTACGTGATGCCCACCAATGGCGGCGATGCAGAGCTGCTCTCTCCATATGTCTATGGGCAGGGGGGGTACTTCACCTCCCCGGACTGGTCGCCGACGGGGAATCGTGTCGCCTTCCACGGCCGCATCCGGAGGGGCCGCTACCACATTCTAGTGGCGGAGGTGGAGGACCGGGGGAACCGCGTGCTCCAGCTTACATCCGAAGGCAATAATGAGGATCCCAGCTGGGCTCCGGATGGTCGCCACCTGGTGTTCGCCGGCGAGAGGCGCTACGGCTTCGGGCTTTTCGTGGTGGATGCCGCCACCGGAACTCTTCGCACCTTGGTGGCGGGGATCAAGCCCAGGAATCCGGATTGGTCGCCTTCGCTGTCCGGGGGGGCGGCGGGGACGTTGCGCGGTAGGGGAAATTAGGGTATATGCCTAGTGGCGTGTTGCTTATGCGACGCACTCGTATATTGTTGTGCCCGAATAGAAATGTGGGTCGGGGGTTCTGCCCGGCTTGCTTCAGGTGTCAATTCTCAACCGAGGAGTCGGGATGACTTACCGGAGAATCTTCGTAGCGGTCTTGGCGGTCGGCTTGACACTGTCCGCCTGTAGTCCGTCGACCCCCCCGCCCCCACCCGTTCCCGCTCCCACTGGGCCCTCTCAGGAAGACCTCGACCGGATACGGGCCGACTCCATCGCATCGGTGCGTGCGGCCGCCGAGGATGCGCGCAGGGAGAGAGAGGAAGCTGCCCGGGTGGCCAGGGAGGAAGAGGCTCGGCAAACGGCGGTCGAGGACGCTCGGGGGACCCTGACGGAAATGGTCTTCTTCGAGTTCGACATGTCCCAGATCACCCCTGAGGCGGAGCAGGTTCTGCGTCAGAAGGTTGCCATCCTCCGCGCCAGCCCCGACGTGAACATGCGCATGGAAGGGCATGCGGATGCTCGCGGCTCCAACGAGTACAACCTCGCGCTGGGGAGTCGGCGGGCCGAGAGCGTGATCGCGTTCATCACTGGCTTCGACATCGACGCCACCCGCTTCGAGACCATCTCGTACGGGGAGGAGCGTCCGATGGTGAATCGCAGCGACGAGGAGGCGTGGAGCCAGAACCGTCGGGTGGAGTTCGTACTCACTGGTGGGATGAACCAAATCAATCCGGGTCGAGTACCATAACGGTATGATCGACCCCTCTCCTCCGATCGCCTGGGCGCGAGGCGCTCTGCTTCGCCCCCGGGCTCTCGGGGGAGGGGACCTCCTCCTCCTCCTCCTGGCGCTCGGCCTTTCCGGCTGTGCGACCAAGCGGGATCTCAAGGATCTCCGGGCCGAGATCCGCACCCTCGCTTCCCGGCAGGACTCCGCCTTCGCCCGTTTGGCGGCGGTCACTATCGAAGGTCGGGACAGTCTGGCTAGTCTGAGTCGTGACCAGTTCGAGGCGGGCGTGCAGCTTCGTGGCGAGGTCAGCATGCGCTTCCTTGGAATCGAGGAGCAGCTGATCACGCTTCAGGAGCTCACGGGGCAGAGCCAGCGGAACATCGCAGCCCTCCGAGACCAGTTCGAGACCAGAAGAGAGCGATTGACGGTTCCACCTCCGGTAAATCAGGATAGTTCCGCCGGAGGGGTCATGGGGGAGGAGATTGCGGCGCCTCGGGCGGGGGGTGCCGCCGAGATATACAGCGCTGCGGTGACGCAGTTCAACCGTGGATCGTTCTCCACGGCCCGCATCGCATTCGGGCGTTTCCTCACGGCCTACCCGAATCACTCTCTCGCCTCTGAAGCGAAGTTCTATCTCGCCGACATCCTGGTTCAGGAGAATCGGTTGGATGAGGCGATCGATGCCTTCCTCGAGATTACCGAGCTCTTCCCAACAGCAGCGCGGGCTCCGTTCGCGCTCTACCGCATCGGTGTGCTCTACATCGAGCTGGAGGATCTGGATCAGGCTCGGAGCTATCTGCAGCGCGTTGTGAACACCTACCCGGATAGTGGTGCGGCGCTGGTGGCGCGGGAGCGTCTGGAGGATATTTCCTAACAGAACGGCCGCGCCCCTTTGTCCGGACAGGCTCCTGGGACCGCTCCCGAAGGCACCTCCCCCCCCCAGAGCGGGTACTACCCCTGACCCGGAAGCGAGAGAGTCGCATGCGTTGTCCAGAATGTGACGCCACCGACAATCGAGTCGTGGACACCCGGACCAGCCGCGGCGGTCGAGCGGTTCGGCGGCGACGGGAGTGTGCGGTGTGCAGGACCCGCTTCACGACGTACGAGTACGTCGAGGAGCGCACGATCCAGGTGTTGAAGTCGGGGGGGAATGCAGAGGACTACGACCGCGAGAAGCTGGCCCGGAGCGTCTTCACGGCCTGCGCGAAGCGGCCGGTGTCCGCTTCGGAGATCGAGGTCGTGGTGGACGAGATCGAGGACCTTCTGTCCAGCCAGGCCGGCCTCGAGGTGCCGAGTGCCCGGATCGGGAAGTTGGTGATGGAGCGTCTGCGGAAGCTCGACCGGGTGGCGTACGTACGATTCGCATCGGTGTACAAGGACTTCCAGAGCATCGACGAATTCCAGGAAGAGGTCGAGGATCTGAACACCCTGGAGCGGCGTGAAGAAGCCGCCCGGAGTCAGTCGGAGCTGAAGCTCTAGCCATAGGACAGAAACGACGATGGCTCGCCGAAAGAGCATGAGGGGTGAGATGCCCTTCCTGGATCATCTGGAGGAGCTGCGCTGGCGCATCCTCTGGAGCGGCATCGCCATTGTCGTGGGATCGGTGATCGGATTCTGCTTCGTCTACTACCTGGACATTATCGAACATCTCATCGCTCCGATCCGCGCCGCGTACGGGTCCGAGGAGGGATGGTCGCTCATCTACCTGTCTCCGGCCGATCCCTTCTTCATCACGCTGAAGCTCGCCGTGCTGGTGGGGGTCATTCTGGCGTTCCCCGTGGTGGTGCAGCAGTTCTGGATCTTCCTGTCGCCCGCCCTCGAAGCTCACGAGAAGAAGGCGATCATTCCGGCTTTCTACCTGGGTTTCGTGCTCTTCTGCGCCGGCGTGGCGATGGCCTACTTCGTCGCGCTCCCGATCTCTCTCGTCTTCTTCCAGAACTTCGAAGGCGGCTTTCTGACGGGTCAGCTCGAGGTCAATAACACCTTGGCCTTCGTCACGAAGATGCTGGTAGCCTTCGGAGCGGTCTTCGAGCTTCCGGTAGTGGTGATGATCCTCTCGGTCCTGGGTCTGGTGACCCCGGACTTCCTCCGTACCAAGCGACGGCACGCCATCGTGGGGATCACCATACTGGCGAGCTTCATCACGCCGGGCGACGCCATCACGCTGACGATCGCCATGATCGTGCCCCTCTTCTTCCTGTATGAATTCGGGATCGTCCTGTCCGCCATGATCTACCGGAGGCGAAGGGCGAGGGAGGCGCTCGAATCCTCCTCAGAGCCGCCGGCTGGATCTGTGGAGGCAGGGTGATCCCCAGGCTTTCCCCTGTGAAGGCACTCTTGTCAGCGCTGCTCCTGTGCGCTCTCCTGCCTTCGTCTCCTGAGGCCGCCGGCGCTCAGGAGGTGCGGAGGCAGGCGGCGGAAGACTCGACGCGAATCAGGATCCTGGAGCGGCTCCAGCGTCTGGCCAAGGCTCCTGGATTCGATTCGGCCCTCGTCATCCAGGATTCCATTCGCCGGGCTGAGGAAGAGGCGGCCCGTCGCGGGGGTCCGGTGCCTCGGGCGGGGGCGGACTCGGTGCTGGCCGCACTCCTGGAGCTCCCGGGCTATGCCCTCACGGAGTACGAGGGGGGACAGGCGGACTTCGGCGCCAAGGACCGGACGCTGGTGCTCCATGCCGCGGAGGGCGAAGTGGCAAGGGTGCGCAGGGAGGGAGAGGAGATCACCGCCGACTCGTCGATCTACTTCGACGAGCGGAGGGGGATGATCCACACCGAGGGACAGGTGGCGACCTTCACCCCCCAGGAGGGCGACCCGCTTACGAGCCGGAGCCTCATCTTCGATATGAACGAAGAGAGGGGATCGGCGTTGGACGCGACGACCCGCTATACCGAAGGCGGCAACTGGATTGTCCGAGGCGACCTACCCTCGGTGACTCCGTCTGCGGCCTTCGGGACTCACACATCCTTCACTTCGTGTGACCTGGAAGAGCCTCACTACCACTTCGCCACCGACGAGCTGAAGATCGTGCGTGGCAGCGTTCTGGTGGCTCGTCCGGTCGTGCTCTACTTCGCCGACGTGCCTGTGGCGTGGCTTCCCTTTATCGCCCAGAGCCTGGGGGACGGAAGCGCGAGCGGCCTCCTCACGCCCCGCTTCAGTGTGAACGATATCGTCCGCTCCTCCCGGGGATACAGTCGGCGGATCTCGAACCTCGGCTTCTACTGGGCCATGAGCGACTACTCCGACGCCCAGCTCGCCCTCGACTGGTTCTCCGGGGAGTTCCTGGCTCTCACGGGAGGGGTGCGCTACAACTGGGCCCGTCAGTTTCTTCAGGGATCGCTGAACTACCGTCAGTACTGGCGGGAGGATGGGGGCAATGAGCTGGCGTTCAACACCAACCACAGCTGGGCCATCGACGAGCGCACCTCGCTGCGGGTTTCCGGCAACTACGCGTCCAGCACCAGCTTCGTGCGCCGGAACTCCTTCGATCCCCGGGAGGTGACCCAGTCCATCGACTCGAACGGGGGATGGAACCGGCGCTTCGATTTCGGCACGCTCTCGCTCAGCGCCAACCGACGCCAGTACCTCTCGGACGACCGGGTGGAGATGACGCTCCCCTCCCTCAACCTGTCGCTCTCGCCCATCACCTTCTTCAGGGCGCCGTCCAACCGTGCCCGCATCTGGAACAACATCACCTGGACCGGGGGTGCCAACTACACGCGGCGGATCTCGGACAAG
>SDBT01007415.1_pt1 | contig 18040 bp, 25 predicted proteins | sample 2277101 | NCBI WGS metagenome assembly SDBT01 (sample SAMN10404973, study PRJNA504765) | marine sediment metagenome | isolation source: marine sediment core GS10_PC15, 103 cmbsf | place: Arctic Ocean: Southern Knipovich Ridge | collected 2010 | reverse complement strand
GAAAGTTATTTTTATGGAAGGTGGAAGGGACGGTATTACTACAGAAAACCTAATAATGCTTCAATCGGATTTTGCGCTAGATAGTGCTTCCTTCACACTTAATATGATGAATGACTGGACTGATATATCCCCCACCACGCTAAATGGTAGAGGTTATAAAAATGTAGTGGTGGATTCAAGCGGCATACCTCACTTGTTCTTTGTGACTGATGTTTCGACTATGACAGTAAGGTCGCGTAGGAGTGGTACGTGGGACTCTCCAAAGACAATAATTTCATTAGCAGATAGTGGCAATCAGCTTTATTGGTGTGGTGTTCAGCTTGATGGTAATGATGACCTTAATTTAACTTGGGGATTTTCAGATAATAGTATAGTGCCGACTGCTTGGGCGCAAACTTTTTATCATAACGAAATTAACTACCAAAAACTAATTTATGATGGTGTTGGGGATTATACAGCTGAGCGTGCTGATGCGGTCGCGCTTACATTGCCTTGTTCAGAAATAAACAAGGATTGCATTATATCAGTTGAGGATACTGGTGGGACGCAAGGATACGTTGACTGGGCGGCTTCCACTGCTTATTCAGTCAATGATTTTATTTTTCCAACCAGCCGCAACGGTCACGGGTATCGCGTTAAATCTATTTCAGGTAGCGGCACGACAGATGGTAGCGAACCAACGTGGCCTACTGACCACTTTGATACAGTCATAGATAACCCCGGCGCAAACCAAGTCGAGTTTGAAGAATGGTCATTAAATGTGAGTCCGGATAATGAATTTTTACGCTCTCGATTTAGTGACTGCGAAATAATCGGCACAACAACCCCGCTTTCCCTTGCATGGCACGTTGGCGATACAGACCCGCATGATTTTAATACACTTAAATTCTATAGATGGGATGGTGCAAATTGGGACGCAACTATTTTACAATCGGCAGATTTTCCTGATGCTGGTAGAAGAGTTAACGGCTCAATGGTTGTAGGGACTAGCGGCATATTTATCGTTGTTCCTAGAACTTACAGCGGGGTGCAGGAACTTGTGCAGTATCAATCAGAAGACAATGGAGTAACGTGGGACAATGGCACAAGATTAACAAATAGTAGTTTCGATAACGAAACTCCGATGTTGTCAACTAGAAGTGCAACAGTAGATAACTTGGAGCACAAACAAGAAATACATATTGGTTATGCGGAGATTATGTTTCAAGGTATAGAAATAAGTTTACCTTTTCCTGATTGGTTTCCCGGTGTTATACAACCATTCCCATACGAAAGGGAGGTAGTAAGTTATTAAAAATTATAGATTAGTTTTCATTTCAAATTATTTTTTAAAGGAGTTTTAGGCAATGGCTAAATATTCAGTGAGTGTAAACGGTACGGCAGGAGCCGACCCACAGACTTTCATAAATCTTTTCTCAGCAGGGAATGCCAGAGGATACATCTATGATGTGTTACTAGGTTCGGATGCTACACCGGCAGACCAAACTGGTAGTTACGAAATGATGAGGACTACAGCAGTTGGTACAGAAGGTGCAGGCTTCACTCCGACAAAACTAGACCCCGATTCTCAGGCATCAGATATGGATGCGGGCGTGACCCATTCAGCTGAACCGACAGAGACAGCATCTTCGGAACTACTGCGATTCGCCGTTAACCAGAGGGCTACATTCAGATGGGTGGCAGCACCGGGGAGTGAACTTGTGATTCCCGCAACGGCTAGTAATGGCATCAATCTTGTGAGACGGGCATCGACAGCCAACTTCGCGGTTGACTGTACAATTCTTTTCGAGGAGTAAAAAATGTTGAGTGTAACGAGGAGAAGGCCAATGGGAAATGTGACAATCACACAACCCAGTGGTTCTGTTATTGAACATGACACAAGTCAATGTTGTCATTGCGGTGGGCATTTTGTGATGAAAGCGGGTTCGGGAACCCAACGTGGTTTCTGCACCCGCTGTCACGAAGTTACTTGTGGAAGTGCCACTTGTAACCCGTGTATTCCGTTTGAAGAACAATTGAGGATATTAGAGAAGTAGTATGGCTAATTTTAGGTGGCAGTATGAATCGCTTATTGAGCCAGTAAGTCAGGCTCCAGAGACGACCAGACCGGATAAGTGGCATTCTGCGATTGAACAGCCGAGACGACTGGCGAAATTTGCGACAGCGGTTTACGCGGCTTCGTTATTTTTCGTTCCTGTTCTTGTAGAAGCCGTCCCTACTGTTGTCCAATGGCAGCCACAGATAAATGAGCCGGTCAGGGTTGTTCGTGAAATTACTAGATATGAATTTACAATTGACCCGACTTTCCTCACGGAAGCGGAAGTACCGTTACTTAATAAATGGTATGTGCCATTATCAGAGCCAGTAAGGGCGGCTCCAGAGATTGTCCGGTATGAATATGTAATTGACCCGTTATTGCTGACACAGAGCGAGAATATAACGCTTGATAAATGGTATGTGCCACTTAGCGAACCTATAAGAGCCATACCGGAAATTGTAAGGTATGCGTTCACTATTGACCCGACTATCCTTACGCAAGCTGAAGGCATATTACTTGATAAATGGTTTTTCCAACTACCTGAACAGATATTAGTCCCTAATCAAGCTACACCGCATTTATATCCGTATCTTGAATGGACTATAACTACTCCCGTATCAGTAGAACAGGGTTCAGCATTAGTGTTTACTTCGGATGAAGAAACGATAATCTTTACCAGCGAAGAAAAGATAACGATATTTACTAGTAAAGCTAAAACGACAATATTTAAAAGTGAGGCTGAGGTATAAGCGGATGAGTTTTTATTATGTGAAACAACCGTCCGAAAAAGAACGGGTGGGTAACGATTTTAATGACAGGCTTCCATCCGGTGACCAAGTAGCATCTGCTACTTATACGGTTGTAGATTCTGATGGGACGGATGTAACAAGCACTTTGACAGTAAGTGGCACTGGACAAATATCAGACACTGATAGTGACGGGACGAACGATACTGCTTCTATTCGGGTTCAAGCAGGCACTGATGGCAGTAATTATAAGTTGACTATTCTAGCTACTACAGACGACGGCAATATATTGGAAGAAGACATAATCATAGCGGTGAAGGCGAGATAATGGCAATAGTAGATTTTACAGGTGACCTTCTTCCGTTTTTAGAGTTGAATGTGGAGGACACCTACGAAAATGTAGCACGCATTCACGATTCGGTCGAGCAGTTCGTCAAGAGCTATTGCGGTAGGTCGTTCGAGTCTGCGGACTTCAAGGAGGAGTTTAACCATAACGATACCCCGTCAATATTCTTACGGGAGATACCGGTCACCAAGATAGTCAAGTTGGCATTGGGCACCGATGATGCAATCAGAATATATAATACGAATGCGAGTACGAGCGCAGTAATTAATGTGGATACCACCAAAATAATACTTACATATAATGGTACGGACGCGACGGAAGACTTAACGTTCGCTACAAATACCACAATGACGGCGATGGCTACGGCGATAAACGCGGTGACTAGTGTGAGCGGTTGGGTAGCAGCAACAGTGACCGATTTCGATGCTTACATAACGAGTGCGTTATTGCCAAGATACGGAGCGGAAGCGATAAATAATACGAACGTTTATTTAAAAGTGCCAGCGCAAGCCTTGTCCAACTTTGAGCTTGACCCGGAGTCGGGTGAGATAACAAGGCTGACCGGCTTCTTGGCGGAACCGCGAAGGGGCGGGGGACACGGAATGGATTACGATTACGCGAATCGTTGTATGTCCAATAGCCATCATAACTATGGCTCTTATTATATATCGTCGAAGATATATGCCCATTATACGGGTGGGTATACGGCAGCACTGATGCCGAAGGATTTGAAATTGGCAATAATGAAATTAGTCAAGTTTTTTTATCAGAAAATTGAAGAGGAAAGTGAATCATTAACCAGTTATACGGTGGGTGATTTAAGTAAGGACATAGAAACTTTACCCAGCGACGCGATGGTAATTTTAAACAGTTATCGGGATTGGAGGATTTAGATGGCTACTGGCCCGAAGGTAAAAACAAATTTGCAAACTAATACGCCCACTACAGATTCGCATGGTGGGCAGACGGCGGCATGGAAAACAGTAGAGACTATAAGCAAGGCCGTGCTGGTTGCCAAGAAGGGCGATGAGCGTTTAATAGCGGGGAAGGACAATGTGTTCAGCGACTATACACTTTATTTAAATGGAAAAAAGAGAAATAGAGTTGATAGAACGATTATAGAATCGCAACGCATACTTATTGGGAGTAGGATTTTTGACATAGTATACGTAGACGATGTATTGGGTATGAATCAAACTTTAAGAGTACATCTTAGGGAGATAAAGTAGTGGCCGATTTCTGGTGGGATGATAAAAAGCTCCGCAAGATAGCGGAGACGGTAGCCATGAAAAAGCTAGTGCGCGTGGGCTTTATGGTAGAACGGGAAGCAAAACGATTAACACCTGTTGATACTGGCAGATTACGGGCTTCTATTTCTACTAACTGGACGGGTAGCGGTATAGCCCATGGCGAAGTACTGAAGAAAGCAGGAGCAACTACGTTGAAAGGCAGAACTGGTAGACGAGCTGGTAAAGCAGTGAAGGGTATCGGAAAACCTAGTGGGAAATTTACAGTGGTGGTTGGTACTAATGTGCAATATGCACCAGCGGTTGAGTTCGGAGAAAGCGGGCAGACTGCACAGCCGTTTTTGCGACCGGCGTTTAGAGCGGTTCTGCGATTTGTTAATAGGGAGTTTTAAATGATAACAGATTTGTTTGATGCTATTTATAACAAAGAAAATGCTACTAATGATTTTAAAACGGCTATAGGCGGGAGATTTTTTCCACATATTGCCCCGCAAGATACAACGTACCCGTATTCGGTTTACTTCCTTGTGGTCGATGCCCCTGAATATACCTACAACACGGAGATGGAATCGCTACTCGTACAATTTGATATTTTTGATGATAGCTTTTCAGCAGTAACGGTATTGGATGCACAAAAAAAGCTATGGGCGTTGTTTGATTTAACCACGCTAACGGTATCAGGTTACACGCATATGATTATGAAACGGCAATCGCACCGATTATTAAGAGAGGATGAGCCAGCAATTTGGCACTCGATATCAGATTACGAAATCCTTTTATACAAGAATTAAAACTATGGATATAAAATTATGTGAATGCGGTTGTGGTAATCCCGTAAAGCAAGATAAGCAGACTAAAAAATGGAATACATATATCACTGGGCATAACTCTAAAGGCACAAATAATCCTAATTATGGAAAGCCCATGACAAAAGAACAAAAAGAAAAATTGAGTAAGGCTATGAAAGGTAAATATGCAGGTGAAAAAGCATATTGGTACGGCAGACCGCTTTCAGAAGAGCATAAAAAGAAGATAAGTGTATCTGAAAAAGGAAAAGTGATTCCTATTGAAGTACGTGAAAAAATGAGTAGAGCACTTAAAGGTAGAGTGGGTTATTGGGCAGGTAAAAAGCTAAATGAAAACCATAAAAGAAATATAGGAATAGCTGGTTTAGGTGATAAAAATGGTAATTGGCATGGAGGTATTGCAATAAGTCCATATGGAAAAGGGTTTAATAAGGAACTTAAAGAACAAATAAGAGAAAGGGACGATTATATCTGTCAGCTATGTGGCATGCATAAGAATGAACTTACCGGATATCACAAGAAGCATGCCGTTCATCATATAGATTACGACAAATACAACAATAACCCTACGAATCTAATCACTTTGTGTAATGAACTTTGCCATTCAAGAACTAATGGCAAAAGAGAATATTGGACGAAGTATTTTCAGGATATGTTTAATTGAAAGGAAAATAACAATGAATACTAACGGTAAAATAATGACTAATAAACTAAATAGAAAGGCGGTGATTTAATTGGCCCACATACATGGAAAGGGTGGCGACGTCGCCATTGATGGTGGAGCATCCACTACAGGAGCACTTAACTGGAGTATTACATATACAGGCGATACGGTAGAAACGACCGATTATGCCGATGCAGGTACTAAGACTTTCATAGCCGGTCAGACCGGTTGGACGGCAACTTTTACGGTCAACAAGGACGGCGTACCACCCCACGCGATGAATGCGTCCGTAATTTTCGACTTTGAAGAGATACAGGACGACGCAAGTACGACATGGACTGGTACTTGTATTATAAATGGCATAACGGTCAATACTCCGATAGACGGCGTAGTAACTTACGATTTTTCTGCTCAGGGAACTGGAACGTTAACCGTCGCTTCAGGCTAATGGTTATTATTAATAATGAAAGGAAGGTGATTTAGTTTGGCTCATCTTCATGGGAAAACGGGAAATGTTTATGCCGATTCACTGGTCATAGAAGACGGTGAGGACGCTTGGACGGCTTCCGGCGCGGGGCGTACAGCCTCAACTACGACTGGTAAGGTCGGAACCAACGCGGCACGTTTGACAACAGTAACAATCGGGGCGACTACGGATTTGATGTATGAAGATTTTTCTTCCGTGAATTTAACGGATTACGATGCTTTGTTATTTTGGTTCCGTAGTAGCGTGACTTCTACGGTGGGGCAGCTGCAGATACTACTGGATGATACTTCGGCTATTGCCAGTCCGCTCGAATCGATGAACATGCCCGCGTACGGAACGGCAGATACTTGGCAACGAATGCTGGTGCAGTTCGCAACACCTGCGAATCTTACGGCTATCATATCCGTAGGGCTAACTCAGATTGCGGACTTGGCTGACGGTACGTTTGATTTGGACGACGTAAGGGCAGTCAAGATAGTAGATGGCGCGAAGGATTGGTCGATAACCTATACCGGCGATGTTGCGGAAGTAACGGATTACCAATCATTAGGAGTTAAGGAATACATAGCGGGACCAACGGGTTTTACGGCAACTTGGGAATCTATTAAGGACGGTGCGCCGCTCGGGTTCAATTCGGAAGTGGTATTGGGATTCGAGGAAGGCACGACAGTCGGGCAGAGCTGGTTGGGTAATGCTGTGATTGACGGTATTACGCCATCGGTGCCGATAGATGGAGTGGTGACTTATGCTTATTCTGCCACTGGGACTGGCGATTTAGAAAGCGCAGTAGCTTAATATGACTGGAGACTGCGGCGCATTTTACGTCGGTGGCAGGCAGGTTGGCGGTTGCCATAGGTGGGAACTGTCCGGCGTTATGAATAGCTCGAAAAAAGATGGATGGAAAACGCATAAAGTGGCTAGTTCTAAGGCCGTAGTTACTAAGTGGTGGTTTTTTGAAAAGGTAGAAAGTTTTAAGATATGTCTGTATTGGATTCGTGACGAAAAAATGGTATCGGCTGGCGAGTATGAGATTAGAAAATCGAAGCCGGTCAACCCATTCCATATAGGCAAGATACAAGATACTGAACTTACTTTAATGTTTTAACAGGAGGGATTATGAGCATTTCGGAGATAACGGGGCATCAATCGTTTACGGAAGTATTGGGTGATGGAAAGACCTATACTTTTTCGGCACTGACGATGGCAGATTATGGTGAGATTGAAAATGTATTAAAGAATCAGAGACGAGAAGGACTAATAAAATTAATGGATGGTAATATGAATTTAGATGCTGTGAAGTATATTGATGGTGAAATAAAAAAAGTCACAGCTTTTGATGATGTATCCTCTTTTAGTGGAATGGTTCGTATGCTTTGTTACTCCGTGCGCCATAAGCATCCTGATACCACCTTAGAGAGCATAGCTAATTTATTAGATATGCAAAGTGTGACTAGGGTTGCTGGAAAGCTCACCGCTATGGTGGAGGATTTGTCAAAAAACGTGGAGGGGCAAACAACAGCACCGGAATAGATTGGGCGTTGTTGTTTGCCTTAGTAAATAAATATTATGGAACGAATATTAATGAGATTAGTGGGATGACTATGATGCAATTCCAATATTTATTGCATAATATCCCGCGAGTGGAAAATATGCTTGCTGGCAAGCCTGCGGACGAGGGTAATAGTACGAAAAGCAATTCATCGTTTGCATTAATGAGCAGCAAAAAAGTGAGTGCGATTATGAAATCCAAAGGAATACGGGTGCCTGAATAATGGCTGGACAAAAGATTGCAGAAGGTTTTGTAGAACTTAAGTTACGGACTGCCGCACTTGAAGCGGCTATGCGTAAAGCTGAAGGTAAGTTTAGAGGTGGTACTAGCCGAATGCAATCGGTAGCTAAAAAATTAGCGGGTTCGCTTGCCATTGCTTTTTCAGGTATGGCACTTATCAGATTTGGTGCTGTTGCTATATCAACAGCTGCCGAATTTGAAAAATCTATGTCCTCCGTTAAGGCAGTATCTGGTGCAACGGGTAAAGCATTTAAGGACATGACAGACCTTGCTAAGAAAATGGGTGCCACCACTGTATTCACAGCAAAGCAATCAGCGGATGCGATGCAGTTCTTAGCTATGGCCGGTTTGAATACGACTGAGATAATGGCGGCTCTACCCGGCACGCTTGAACTTGCCGCAGCTGGTAGTTTAGAATTATCAACAGCTGCTGATTTAGCTACCAATGTGTTGGGCGGTATGAGTTTAGAAGTAGAAGAACTTGGGCGTGTTAATGATGTCATGGCCTTCACTGCGTCAAAAGCTAATACAAGTGTAGGGGAACTTGCAGGAGCGTTACGGATAGCGGGACCAATTGCAAATTCATTAGGGATATCTATAGAACAAGTTGCAGCAACTTTAGGCGGTATGGCTAATCAAGGTTTCAAAGCTGAAAATGCAGGACAAGCCGTTAAGCAGATGTTCAGTAAACTTTTAAAAGCATCTTCCGGGGCTTCGGAAGAAGTTGACGAATTTGGTAACGTCACAAATAAAGCGCAATCTGCATTGGATGCTATGGGCATAAAACTTCTTGATACCACGGGTAAAATGCGTCCTTTAAATGCAGTCCTCATTGATATGAAAAAAGCGGCTATCACTGCGCGACAAGCGCAAGATATATTTGGCGACCGTGTATTTGCCGCCGCGCTCGCAGCTGTTTCCGCTACTGAAGCTATTGGTGATTTAGAAGAAGGGATGCTAGGTGTTAATAACACACTAAAAGGGACGGCGAAACAGATGGCTGCGACGAAGTTAGATAATTTCGCTGGACAGATGACGTTATTAAAATCCGCATGGGATGCCTTTCTGCAATCGCTAGGTGAGTTCGTAACTAAATCGCCTAATATAATATCTCTGATAAAATCCTATACGGACGGATTCTCCGGATTAGCCTTAGCCTTAACGGATGCCCGAAATGCTATTGCTGGAGTCAGGGACCCAGTAGATAAGCTAGGTGAAGATTTTGAACGGCTCACCAAGGATGTTAAGAGGTACGGTGATATATTAGACAATGCCGAAGAGGGTTCTAATAAATATAATAATGCACTTAAAAATCTAGCCCATGCTAATACAAAACTTAATGAGGTGATGGAAAAGCAGGCTGAATTAATAAAAGGTGGGACAGCGGGAAAAAGAAAGGCAGAAAAAGAAGCGAAAGCTAAGGCAAAAATAGCGGAACAGGAAGCAAAAGCCGCTGCACTACTGGCCGAAAAAGAAGCAGCTGCAGAAAAAAAGAAAAGCAGACGATTAAAAGCAGAGAAAAAAGATTTAGAAGCTGCCGGTAAATTATTACAAGCAAAATTTGCACAAGAAGATGCCATTATTCAAGCAGCAGCAGAACGTGATGCAGAAACATCAGAAGAAAAACAAGCTCTAGTCCAAAAGAGACTCGATGAACAATTATTAATGTTTGCTGATAATGAAGAGGCAAAGACAGCAGCAGTCATTCAAGCGTTTCATGACGTAGAAGCTATAGAAAAAGAGTTCGCAGATAAGGATGCTGAAAGGGACAAAAATCGTGTCAAATCATTTGGTGAGGCGTTCGCCGGTATCGAAGCCCTCACACAGACGCATGGTGAGTTCATGGAGGAGCAGGGAGCGAAACTTGCTAATGCCCTTAACGACACACTGACATCCGGTTTCGTGGATATTTTCAACGGCGAGATGAAAAATATGGCTGATTTGTTTGGGAGTGTTGCAGACACTATGAAACAAGCCCTTATTGGTGCATTGGCAGAAATGGCGGCAACATGGATAATAAAGCATGCATTAATGATGGCAACAGCAACTACTACCGCCTCCGTGCAAGTGGCTGCCGCCGCCGCTGCTGGTACTGCAAATGTGGCTGCGGCAAGTGCATCAGCGGCGGCGTGGACAGCAGCAGCAGCAGCTATGATGGTTGCATTAGCCCCTGTTTTAATTGCAATAGCAGCGGTTGCCATAGTAGGAAAAGCACTCGGCGTATTCAAATTTGAAAAAGGCGGAATCGCACCAGGTGGATTTAAGGCAATGCAGGAGGGTGGTGTGATAAATAAACCAACACTTGGGTTGGTTGGTGAGGGTAGTAATTCGGAGGCAGTGGTGCCGCTTCCCGACAATCGCTCCATCCCTGTCAAGTTCGAAGGCAGCGGTGCTGGGTCATCACAACCCATGACTATTAATTTGGTGATGGACGGCAGAATAATTGGTAGGGCATTAGCCGACTTATCGCAAAGGAGGGGTATGACCGTGGATCCCGCCGCCATTTTGGAGCGCGGAAATATATGAATAAAACTCGTTACTTATGTAAATGTGGTTGTGGGGAATTCGCAAAAGCAGGAAATAAATATATTTATATGCATCATATTATAGGAAAACCATCTTTATTTTATGGTAGAAAACATAAACCGGAATCTATACAGAAAATGAGTGTAAGTAAAAAAGGTAAATACGAAGGGGAAAATAACCCTAATTACGGTAAAAAGCATACACCGCAAGCCAGACAAAAAATGAGTATTGTAAATAAAGGTAAAGTTCCTTCAGAAGAGACTAGAAAAATATGGAGTGAACAGCGAAAAGGCGAAAAGAATTCTAATTATGGAAAAACTATGCCGGAAGAACAAAAATTAAAAATTAGTAAAGCAAATAAAGGTAAAAAACGTACAGCAAAAATGAAGAGAAATATGAGGGAGGCACGTGCTGATTTTAGGGGTGAGAAGCACCCTATGTATGGCAGAAAACATACTCCAGAATCCATACAAAAAATGAGTGATGCTTTATCTTTTGAGAATAATCCTGCATGGCTTGGTGGTATTTCTTTCGAGCCATACAGCCCTGAATTTAATGATAACTTTAAACAACAAATAAGAGAGCGGGATGACTATACCTGCCAATTATGCGGTAAGCACGAGAATGAACTTACTGGTTACCATAAGAAGCACGCCGTCCACCACATAGATTACGATAAAAAGAATAGCCAACCCAGTAATACAATTACACTTTGTATTGTAAATGGGTGCCATGTAAAAACTAATACGAATCGAGAATATTGGGAAGATTATTTTAAAAAATTAATGGATAAAGAGAAGGTGGCTTGAGATGACAACTCCTCGTATGCTTTATCGGGATGAATTTCAGGATGGCACCCTAACGGTTTCAACAGAGGCTGTGGATTTTCCAAAAGAGAACCTGCAAAATGAATTAAGGACAAAAACCTTGCGCAGCACAGCGGTAACAGCCGAATGGTGGTTGTTTAATTTCGGTGCTACTCCTCCGATAATTAATGCCATCGCTCTAATAGGTGGGAATCTATATTCAGAAGCGGTAGATATCAGGATACAGGCTAACGGAACCGATAGCTGGGGTTCGCCCGCCGTTGATGAGGTTATAACTATCGGTACACAACTTGTGGGCAATCCCACGTTTGACATTAATACTACGGGGTGGGTTGCTAGTAATTGCGTCCTTGCATCAGTAGGAGGGGGACAATCTAATAATTGTCTCGAAATCACGCGAGTGACAGCCAATGCGCAAGCTGCATCGCAGACCATTTCTACTTTTAAAGTGGGAAGGCGATATCTTATGTCTGGATATGTAAAAAAAGGTGGAGCTACCGACCAAGCATTCCAGATAAATGTATCACGAGTATCGGGAGCCGCTGTCACTATCCAGTCGTTAATTAGTGGTACGGCAGATTCATCATGGACGAGATATAGTCAAGTATTTATCGCAACAGAGGCATCTTTGGGCTTTCAACTTGTCAAAAATAATGCTCTAGGCGAGGTATTGTTATTCGACGAAGTATATATATACGAAATCCCTGAATCTGATATGCTCATTCATTACACGGCGGCTGATTATTCATATCAATATTGGCGGTTATCCTTGGGGGCGGGAACGGGCAGTTATTTCGAACTTGGACGCTTGATGGGCGGTAAATACTTCCAACCTTCTAAAAGTTTCGACGTAGATTATCAACGTACGCTTAATGACCTTTCAACCAGTAGCATGAGTATCGGTGGACAGGGTTACGAAGACGTAAAAGACCAATTCACTACATTACAACTTAATTTTTCTAATATGACGACCACTGATAGAGACAGTATGCTTGCTATGTATACACAGGCAAGAAAAGATAGAAATATCGCGCTTAATGTAGACACTACCGCAGCTGATAAACCCGACCTGTCCTATTACGGGAAGTTTACCGAGGCCTTCAACTTTACTAATACACTTAAAACAGCTGGCAATGAACGACACAGTATGTCTATAGCGTTTAAGGAATCTATATAGATGCCTATCACTACGTTTGCTGAATTAATAACAACAACAAATACCCGAAAGGTAGTTGTTGCTGAAATACAGCCGCGTGAGGATGTGGCAAGTAATACGTGGACGCAGGGTACTAATGATTGGCGCATAACTTATCTGCAGGAATCTATCACACTACATAATGGGGCAACTCATATAATTAATAAAGCTGTTACTTCCGTTTCTAAAGTAGTGGATGGTTCAGCAGCAGTAGCATTATCTGCACAGGTCTCGCAAGCAAATGTAAGTTCTACGTCCAATAGCTATTGGCACGATACAGCTAATCAATTGTTATATGTAAATGTAGGTGGCGACCCTGAAATTTCTATCGATGCCTTAATGGTAACATTTACTTTATATTTCAGCTCTATAAATGATACGGTATTAAGCGATAAGTTTTATGAGCCGCGTATTATGTCCGCCCCTTCCATATCGCAGGAGACCGAATCTATACTATCGGGTTTTTCTATCATAGGTGCGGGCGACTTGGTGATGAATAATAATGACGGGTTCTTCAACGTCATCATAGATAAGTTCGTATGGGAAAACCGTATCATCACTATAAAATTCGGCGGTGAAGACTTGGCTTATAGTGAGTACGCTACGGTATTCACAGGACAGATATATAATAAATTCTGGACTGAGGAGGAGGCGAGTTTTAACATACGCGATAATCAAACGTCTCTACTTCGCTCAATACCGGAGACTGTTTATAACGATACAGATAATCCAAATGCCGACCCTAACATAATAGGATTACCTATACCGATAGCTTACGGTACATTCATAGAACGGACAGCACCTACGTTACACGCAGAAAAAGAAGCAAACTCGGCTGATGCGTTCGGGAATTTGGTTGAATGTACACTCGCTGACCATACAGTACATAGTGCTGATAATGCTTGGGTGTCACCTGATAATGGCGATACTTGGTTTTTACTTACAGCGCAATCACCAAACACCGATGCACCAGACGATATCGGCAAATGGGGTAGTTTCGATGATACCGGAACGATAGGTGACGCATCGGATAATTCTAAAATCGTAGTGAAATTTGCACAAGACGGCGGTGCAGGAACATCTGCTTCTACTACATCATACGTTACCGACCAGACAAGAGTAAAAGTGGCGTTTAAGGGTAGAGAGAATTCTGATACTACACAGATGACTTCATTGTCTGATACAGTAGCCGACCTTATTGATACGTTCAATGATTTTACATCAGCAAACCGTAATTTAACTTCGTTCAGCGATTCAAAAACGTTTAGTGATAATACGATGTTCCTTTACATAAACGAGGTCACGCGGACAAGCGACATCATAGATAAAATATGCCGGAGCGAACCGGCGCAATTCTTTTCCGATGCTACCGGCAAGTTTAACTATGTAGCACTCAACCCGATTGTGGGCGAATTATTATCAGGTGCTTCGACTAGTGACACAACAAATAAATTGGTAGATAGTGGAGCAACTTTCATTACTGATGGGGTAGCAATTGGGGATAATATAGATAATACATCATCTAGTCCTACTGCTCATTCTACAGTCACAGCAATAGATAGTGAAACTATATTGTCATTAGCAGATGATTTATTTCAATTAAATCCGGAAAACTACACACTCCATATAAACCCGATAGCGATAGACAGAAACGACCTGCTTAGTTTCAATGCCTCCTTTGACCAGTCGGAGCACTTCACTAAGATAAACGTGGGCTATCAGCAATCCACGCTTACAGATAAATACCTTTACAAGCTATCGGAGGATACAGTAGCAAGGGACAGGGACGGCAATAAAAACCAAAAGCTAATACAAACAAATCTTGATACAGTTAGTGATGCAGATATACTTGGTGGCAGGCAATTGTATGTCCGTAAAGAACCCACCACCAGAGTCAAGGGCACGGTGAAATGGCAACTGGCGGAAAAGAACATCGGCGACAAAATAAGTATCACATCGTCTCGCGCACCGTTCAGCGACAGTGCCGGTTATTCCAATAGGCATTTTCAATTGGTTACATTGGTCAAGGATTTGAATTCGATGCAGATGTACTTCGAGGCAATCGACTTGAAGAACCTTGGTGAAGACGTGGGGCATTGGACGGCGGATACCTCGACCGTGTGGTCGACGGCTTCCGACAGCGAGAAATTGGAATGGGGCTGGTGGCTCGACGGAAATGGTTTTGCAGACGCGAGTGACGGCGATAGTAGAAATGTATCGAGATGGTGGTAAAACGGAGGAGATTATGACGACGGATGAAATGATAGAACAGGTAAACAGGCAACGGAAGGAAAAAGACCCGAAGTATAATGAGCAACCAGCCTTACAATTACCTTTATCCAAAGTAAAGGGCTTATTGGTAGACTGGTCATTTTTTCATGTACATAAAGGTGGATGGAAATGGGTCATACCCCTTAAAGATGGCAGTGGTATTATATTACCCGTAAATCCTGAATTGCCAGTGACGCTGCTTAACAGTGAGGCATTTCAATCAGACCTGAAAGAGTTTAGCGATGAAGCGAAACAGCAAAAAAACGACTACGCAAACCAGCAGAATATTTTGTTGGAACAAATGCAAGATTTAATAAAGGAGTAGAGAATGGCTTGGACGTCAAGTAACAGTGTGTCTGTGGGAGACCCCACGAAAAAGAGTGCCTTTGATGAATTATTTGATAACATCTTAATCGGGCGTGATTCAACAACTGGTGCTATGATTTCCGCTGGGACAACTGCGGATGGATTAACGATAACTGGAACGGCACCTGCAACTCCTGATGCGGATACAATATATGAAAAAAATATTATAAATGCGTGGGTAAAATTTACTGGTGTTGCTGACACAATTGACAATGCTTTTAATGTTTTTGATATTACAGATAACGGAACAGGTGACTATGATGTGAATTTTGATTTAGATTTTACTAATGTGGATTATGTAATATCGGCTACCGTTATGGAAAATTCAGCACGAATAGTTACTGTTGGAACTGCACCAGCTACATCCGCAGTCCAAATTTTATGCTTCGATAGTGGTGGCACTGCCACCGAACCTACAAGAATTCTTGTTGTGGCAATGGGAGACCAATAATGAAGAAAATAATTTATGCAAAACCTAATGGTAGTGTATCAATTGTGACTTTGTCAATTAAGCCTGATAGGGATATTGACCAAGCTATTACTCTGTGGTTTACACAACGAGTTCCATCAGATGCAACTAACGTACAAGTTATTGATACAGTAGATATACCTACCGATAGAACATTTAGAAATGCGTGGGAAAACAAAACGACACATGTAGAAGTTAATATGCCAAAAGCAAGAATTATGCATATGGATGTGATTAGAAAAATAAGAGATATTAAATTAAAGATATTAGATACGGAATTAATGATAGCTCAAGAACAACAAGAACAAGGCGATATAGCATTAGCTACCAGTTTAATATCACAAAAACAGGTATTGCGTGATATCCCGCAGATATTCGATTTGACCGTTGCTACCACACCGGACGAACTGAAAATTTTAATGCCTAGCGAATTAAAATAACTAGAACTTAGAAAGGACTAATAATGGCACCTAACGAAACTAATGGCGAACGCCGCAAGCGTGATATAGAAGTAGCTACATATATGGGTAAGATGACGCAGGCTATGGAGGACACCTCCAAAACCATCAGCACCATTGGCCTCGACATGAAGGACATGCGTAAGGAGATAAAAGAGGATTTTGAAAAAGCACGGACGGAGGTAGATACCAAAGTGAAGGGAGCGCATTTGAGAATCGACAAATTTTACAATTGGACGAAAGCCGGTGGAATAATAGGGACGGTGGTGACTATCCTTTATGCGGCGTATTCAAAAATCACTGGGGTGCCGTTACCTCCACCGGGACACTGATTGTGGGTTACGCATATGGTAAAACATCAACAAGGCGATTGAATTCCTGCGACCCACGCCTGCAATTGATAATGAACGTCGTCATTAAAATAACGGACACGTCCATACTTGAGGGAGAACGGCAAGAAGAAAAACAAGACCGATATGTGGCATTAGGCTATTCAAAAATCAAATGGCCTTTCAGCAAGCACAATGTAAAATTGATGGAAAAGACGCATGGCGCAAAATCGCAGGCGTGCGATGCTGGCCCTTACCCAATCGTTTGGCCGAACAAAAAGACGAGACCTGATACCTATACTAAAGATGTTGGTAGATGGTATATGTTTTGTGGGATAGTGAAAGCAGTTGCGCATGACTTAGGAATCCCCGTCCGTCTAGGATGTGATTGGGACAATGACGGCTCAATACTAGACCAGGATTTTGACGATTTGCCGCATATCGAGTTAGTAGAGCCGTTCGACCCATTAACTAAATACATATAATAAGGAGAATACAATGGAACTATTTAATTCACTAAAATTTGTGGGCGACATAAACATACCCGTGATTTTTGCGACTGTGCTTCTTTCGTGGTTTATTATTACGCAACTAAAAACGCTTTCCGTTAAATTCCCATTCCGGCAAGTTATTCCGTTCGTTATCGCTACCATTCTTACCGCGCTTTACGAATGGTCAGTCGGCAGCGGCATCGATAGAACGGTAGTATGGGATAGCCTACTCACTGCACTCGTTGCGACGGGCGGATACAGCAAGGTGAAAAGCCTGCTTAAAGATAGAGGGATTCAGTTCTAAGTGTGTTTAAGAAATTCTGGAAGTGGTTACTTGCCATCTTGTCCGTTATCGGCTTATTCTTCGTATGGACTGAAATCAAAAGAAAACGAGCGATAAAAGCCGGTGCCAAGAAGAAGCTCGACAAGTTGGTAGAGACCAATCTTGACTATCATACTCGAATCAAGAACGTCCAAAAAGCGCAGAATAAACTGGATAAGAACCTTATAACTGAGCAGACGAAGTATGCCGTGCTGGAAAATGAAAAGAAAAAGCTGCGAAGTAAAATGAGTATTGCCGCCGTTGAAAAAGGGAAGCAATACAAAAAAGTGGACACGTTAAATCAGGCACTGGTTATATTGGAGGCGAAGTATGGGAAGTAGATTTTTAGCAATCATATTGGTAATTCAGTTAGTATTATCGCAAATAGCGTTTGCACAATGGGAAATAATCGAACGTAACGGACTGCGTTTTGCTTTAGTACCTTCCGAAAAAGTAGTGGAACTCGCAATGGATATTCAGGAACTGAAAACGCTGAAACGTAAAAACGCCGACCTCATGGAACTTTCAGTTATCCAAGAAAACCAGTTGGAATCCATGAAAATGATGATGTCCACACAAAGCCAAACTACGGAGTTGTATAAAATAAAGGAGGGTGTATATACTAGGCAAGTAACGTATCTTACCGAAACGGTTGAGGCAGAA
>SDBT01007414.1_pt1 | contig 18040 bp, 35 predicted proteins | sample 2277101 | NCBI WGS metagenome assembly SDBT01 (sample SAMN10404973, study PRJNA504765) | marine sediment metagenome | isolation source: marine sediment core GS10_PC15, 103 cmbsf | place: Arctic Ocean: Southern Knipovich Ridge | collected 2010 | reverse complement strand
GCTCTGGACCCTGAAAAGGGGTGGGGATCGTAACTACAGCGCTCAGGCCTGCTCGCCTGGACCCTCAATATTCGGGCTAGTAATTCTGCCAGGTGTGTGCTTTGTTCCCAACTGGTTGCTTCGGCAAGGAGGTTCATGATGGACAGCGGATTCACCGATCCGGGGATGGTGGCGTCTGACGTGGGTCGGGACGTGGAGCCCGGCGTCATTCCGAAGGCGGACGCGATCGCTCATATGCGCAACGAGCGGTTTCGGGACCGGTGCTGTGTTTGTGGTCTTCCGGAGCGTCAGATGCGAACTGATGGGATTGGGAGGGACTGCGACATCTGTGAGGCCCTTGGCTCCGAAACGCGTCTGTGCGGCAACGATACCTGTGTTGTGCTCCACATGAAGAGCCACGAGCTCGTGAAACTGCATCAACAAAAATTACTAGCTGAAGGTCGTCGCTAGTGGGATTTGACGATTTGGTGGGCGGATACGGTTCCTGAAAAGGGCTCGGAGGCCGCCCGTCGGGGGCGAGCGGAGATGCCTCGACGTAGCCTGCTGGGATTGGCTACCGACCACGCGCCGCGCCACGAGGAATGCCCAGATTACTCGACGCCCCCATTTTCCGGTCCCGTCCGGCGAGTTGTAGCCGGCCCGCACGCCCCAAAGGCTCACCGTAAAGCCAGGGGCCCTGTGTCGCGGCGGACGACGGGGATTCACGGCTCCGGGTCGAAGCAAGGCCGTGGCTGTCGGGCGGGACATTCCTTGGGGGGATCAGATGGACGAGGGTTTTGATGCGAAAACGGCTTCGGTGGCTCTGGACAGGCTGGAGAAGTACGCGCAGGTTCGTGGCCAGATGATCGAGTACGTGGCTGAGACGCAGCGCAAGGTGGACGCGGAGGAGGGTGGACCGGCAAAGTTGGTCATTTACCAAGAGGCGTTCCAGGCGATTCGTCGTGCGGTGAACGGATGAAATGGCACGGTCCAGAGATTTTACGAAGAGCGCACGCTTGGTTACGCGGCTTCTTCTGGATACCCTGCCCGCTGTGTGGCCGGATGTTCGGTGGGCAGGAGTTCACGACGAAGGCGGGCGTGCGCGCCGGCACGAGTAACACGGGTAACTTCCACTCTGGCAAGGTTGCGTGTTGGCGTTGCGCCGACCGTGGTTGGGAACACGATAGGGTCTTTCCGGCGTGATCCGGGCACGATAGCTACCGGGACGGGAGGGTTGCGATGAACAAGCATTTCCACGTTCGGCCGGCATTCAAGCTAAACAATTCGTGGGTGGTCGACGGCTACGATGGGCGTGGTCGCTGGCTTTACACGTACAACGGTAGCGCCAAAGAAGGTTGGACGAAGCGGCAAGCGCAGGCACAAGCACGCAAGCTGCGCGCCCGGGAGGCGTGATGCACGGATTCATTATGATGGGCGCGGGCCGCGTGTCGGCGCGGTGGCTCGAGCTCGAGATTAAACTGAGGGGAGAGGCCGATGATGCACTGCGGCAAATGCAACAAAGACTTGGCCGATTGCGAGTGCTCGGACTTCGAGGAGCGGATGACGAACCTAATGAAGCCGGGGATGAGCTTGGATACGGCGACGATCCTGGCGTACCGGGACGAGAACCGGAAGCGGAAGGCGGTGCGAGCCGCGGCGCGCAAGATGGCCGTCTACGGGATGCCCCCGGAGAAGGTTGACGCGATCATCAATCCGCAGGGTCGCGTCGATGGTCCGATCCACGTCTCCGAGAACTTCGGGCCCAGGGAGGACGAGGGCCCAGGTAGCAATGCCGTGAGGAGCAATCTGCCGACGCCGGAGTGGTGTTGCGCGGAATCGAAGTGCGAGACTGTTCTCGGCGATTTCATCGAGAACCCGAAAGGTGAGTACGTGTATTTGCGGATGCGCAGCGGCAAAGGAGTTTGGTTGCTGAGCCTTCAGACTGGCGAGGGCAACGTGGTCGGCGTGTGCCCGGATTGTTCGCGCACGAACTTCTTTTTCTGGAGTCCGCCATGAAGTTCCGCTTCCAGGCAGACATGCGTTTTGATGCCGACGACGCGTACGAGGCTATGAAGTTGTTGACATACCACCTTGGCGCGATGATGCGGGAGTGGGACAATCCCGAAGAGGACATTCGGAAGATTGGGTTGGATTACTTGGGGTCCGTGAAGCTGGGCCCGGAGGAGGACGAGCGACATGGCGGGAACGTGGGTACACCGGATCGAACAAGCTGAGGCCAGGGGAGAGTTCACGAAGGACGACAAGCTGAAGGCGACGCAGTGGACGCACTGTGCGTGCGGCGAGCAGACGTTGGGGCCCGAACACATGCTGTTGTTTGCGAGTGGTCCACCGATCGATCGACGTCTGGAGATGTTGGGACAGGTGTTTCCGATCATGGTCAAGGCCGACAACTTCGCGGGTGCTCGGGAGGTGCTGCGGCGCATCGAGCGAAACACGCGTCGCGTGACTGCTGCCGGCGAGTCGAAGGAATGGCCGGCGTGCACGTGCTTGGTTGCAGAGGTTTCGAGAATCGTCGACTGCCAGTGTCGGTACAGCTCGTGGCGTGACCATTTCTGGTGCGCGAACAGCGCCGCGACGCGGATGACGCGCGTCGGGCCAACGCGGATGCGGATGTCGTCGCCGGAGTTCGTCTTGACCAAGCAGGACGACAACCACGTTCTGGTCGAGGTGCTGTGATGGTTTACTGCGAAAACGATCAGTGTGACGCGGGCGGTGGTATAAGCGCGCGGGCGGTGACGGGGTTCCGGTACTGCGCGGAGCATCTGGAGGTGCAGTGCCCGGATGCGATCAGTGAAACCTTGCAACTGCACTCGGAGAAGTTGGCGAAGAACGCAACGCGCCGCACGGCGACAGAAAATCGTCTCGCCGCGATCGAGCGGAACCAGTCCGACGACAATTCAGAGCACACCGTCGAGACGCACCACACACACCGGCGACTGATGGCTCTCGAGGATAAGGGGCACATCGAGTATCCGGCGATCTGGCGTGAGCGGTTGGACGCGACCACCGCGCGACTCGACAAGCTGGAGAAGCAGCTAGACGGCACGGGTCACGGCATGCAGTTGTTCGATCGGGTGCGGCGGCTGGAGCAAAATTCGCCGGTACGATCCGAGGCCGACCACTCGCACCAGTTGATGAAGCGCATCAAGAAGCTCGAGGAGAAACATATCGGGAACTGCGACGACGCGTGGCACCACCGGCAGTTGGCGGATCTTGCCGATGATGTCGGTGTAGTGAAGCGGAGCGTCAGTGATGCCGTGGCGAACACGCACGATCTCCGCGACATAACCGATCGGCACCACAAGCGGTTGATGTGTCGCGAAGAGATATCGATACAACATTCGCGTAAGATCGACGAGTTCACGAAGTCTGTTGACGGGCTGAAGGTTCGCGAGACACAGCGAACGGACGACGAAGACCATCAACCGAAGATCACGGTGAAGGAACGTGTGGCGGAGTTGTTGGACGCTACCATGCATGACGGTTCGCCAGGGTGGAACATTGGCCGTATTCGCGACAAGCTTCGCGCCTGGCAGACAGACATGGGATGGAGGGACTGATGGGACACACGGTACACACGGTGATCATCGTTACGTGTTTTGACGAAGAGCGGCTGCGCGGTATGCAGGTCGCGTGTGGCATGGCGGGTGCGATTGTCACGCCGCCGGTGCTGAGCGGCATCAACGGGTTCTGGACGTTCATGGTTGCACCGGACGGATCGAAGTCTGGCTGGGAAGACGACCAAAAAGGCGACCAGCAACGCGAATCGATCAAGAAACTGCTGCGCGCGGAGCGTGACGAGGACGGCGGCAACAGTTACGAGTGGTTCGAGTGCGATTACGGCATGGATGATCGACGTGCGGCCATCATCGACAGCGAATGGACCGAATACGGAAGAACTAGCGCGGTTCCGAGCAAAAAAGAGGCGTAATGAAGCAAATTCGCCTCGAATTGCGCGTAAAAAACAACGTTCTGTGGCGGAAAATCTACGATTCGCACCCCACTCTGGCGGTGTTTTGCAAGCTTAACTTCCTCCCTTATTCGGACGTTTGCGCACTAATCAACTTCAAAATGTCGCCGCGGCTTGTTCGCGGCGGCTACAAAGACGTTGCCAAGAAACTCGCGTTTGTTTTAGATACTCCCGAAGAGGAGTTATTCCCGCTGGAGGCGTACAAACGGCTCGAGGGGCAGCACCTGAAGACAATCGAGATAGAGAGTCTCGATGCGTTGCCGTACGCGGAAAAGATGCAACTCGAGTACGAAGGGCCGTCGCCGGAAGATGCGCTGATGGACGATGATCGACGTGCGCTGATCGCCGGCGAGCTCAAGCGGTTGAGCCGTCGCGAGCGGATCGTGATCGCGATGACGTACGGATTCGACGGAGAGTCGTGTATGACGCTCGACGAGATTGGTGCGAGGTTTCAAGTCACACGCGAACGCATTCGTCAGATCCGCACGAAGGCGATTCGCAAGTTGTTCCGGTATCTCAAGACCAAGATTCACACGGTATGGAACGAGCCGGAGCGCATCGACTACGTTCCGGAGGCGCAGCGGAAGATCACGCAAGGCATGGCGGAGAGAATGGCGTACTACGAAAGTGGAAAGCCCTTGGGCGAGCCATGGGGCAAGCCCTGGGGTAACGAAGTAGTCTACGACGAAGACACAGACGGGATTGAGTGCTTTGATACTTGGAATAACGGGCGGCCCGCGCACGGGAAAGACTGAGCTCGCGAAGCGGCTGAGCAAACGGTTCAGCCTACGTGTATTCCATACGGACGAGGTACGCGGAGTTGGGTGGGCCAGGCAACCGTATCAAATCATTTCGTTGGCGACCGGCGCAGACATCATTGAAGGCGTGCAGGTGGCCCGTGCTATTCGCAAGGGACTTGTTGTCGACAGTCCGTTGATCGTGCTCGCCAGGCCGTTGGCCGAACTGACTCCTGGCCAGTCGAACATGACGTCCGGGCTTGCCACAATTCTTCGCAGCTTGAGCATAAGGATCGAGGAGTTCGTTGCCCCAGCGGACGCGGAGGCGTACATCGTCGAATACATGATTGGAGCGAATCCGTGAAACATATTCCCGGTATCTTCAAAGACAGACGCGACTTTCTGTTGTCCGTGCTGTGGGTTACGTTGCTCTCGGCGATGTTGGGCTCGTTCGTCACGCGGTTCTTCACGTCGTTTGGGGGCGGGTAGTGTTCGGTGGGCGATACGAGGTCGATGGAGCGGATCCACACGATCCGTTGGAGCGACACTTGTCAGTCAATGAAGCATGGGAAGTCGCGGTGAAAACTCCTGGTGCATCGGTTGTCGAGTGGATGGAATCTGGTCGCGAGGAAATCGGGCACCATCTTCATGTCGTGTTTTCACACAGTAGAGTTGTAGCGAAGGTGGCGATGTTGCGATGAACAAGGTTATCTACAAGTACGAGCTACAAGCACAAACCGTTGTCCAGTGCCCTTCACCGATTCGCAAGGTTGTGCATGTAGCCGAGCAAGAGGACGCGACCAGCAAGTTGCCCTACGTGTGGGTTCAACTGTGGAGCGACATCATGGACGACCCGCAGCCGCGCTACCGTTTCACCATCGTTGGAACTGGGGAGTCACGCGACGACGAGTATGTCGGTGAACACGTTGGAACGTTCCTGTCCGGCCCGTTCGTGTGGCATGTCCACATGAAGCGCATCGCCAGGTGGCTACAAGGACAGGCGGGACGAGTTGCACCGACTAGACATGCACTGGATTCTGCGGTTGTTGTTTGAGATGGAGGCACGATGACTCTCGAGGACTTGTGGAACTCGGTGAAGCATTATGAGGTCGGATTTGTTCTGATCATCTATTTCGTTGTGTCCGCTGTCGGCGGTTTCTTCGGTGGTTTCTTGCACGCGGCGTTTAATTGGAGGAAGCGATGATGATCTATGCGGCGATTGCGTTGAGCGTGATGACGTTTTCGGCTGTCAGCGCGATGAATGACCAGGAGACAAAAGGCAGGAAGCACGTTGCTCTATTCGTAGCCTGCGTATTGGCGCCGCCGGCTATTTGGCTCTGGGTGCAGGTGTTCATATGAAAACACGGCAGGACTGGAAACTCTGGGCCGCGATCGCCATCGTGTTCGCGGCTCTGTACTACACGCGGGGGTGTACGGGATGAGGAGAGACATGGACCGAGGACCGATGATGGTCCGAATCGCGAAAGAGACGTGGGTAGACTTCATGCAAGTCGAAGCTCTGTACACACACAACTTAGACACAGCAGTCTGCACGCAGTCGCGCACGTACTACGTGAATGAAAAGTGCGTCGACATCGTCCTGCGGTTTGCGGCCGCGGCGTCCCAGCAGCGTGGGATTGATCCGACCCCTGAGATGCAAGCGGCGGTCGACGTGTTGACCGAGGGGGAGTGATGATCGACAAGGACTGGCTGGATCCGTTGAAGGTTGATGCTCATCGCCGGAGGTATCCCAAGGACCCAATGTGGAAGGCACTGTTCCCGATACATCAGCATGCGTCGGCCATGTTGGAAGCGTATCCAAACATCTGTGACACGCCGGGCTGTACGCGTCCTATCTGCGGACAGATCGAGTCGTTGCGCCTCATCGTGGCGGCGCTCGATGCCTGAATCTCCAATAGCCAAAGTCGTGAAGTACGCGGACTACGTACGCACGTCTGGTTTCAGTCACGAGTACGCCGCGCCGAAGCACGTGGTTGTCATGGAGTGTGAAGGCAAGTCGCTAATGGCTTGTTTGGACGAGATGCGGAATTATCTCCGTGGGGTGATCGACGACGTGGAGGAGGCGGAGTTGGATGGGGACGAGTACGTTTCTGTTGACCGAGAACGAAAAGACTGAGATCGACCGTGCCGCGAAGATGCGGTCGACGTTCTTGCGGCATCCACTGACCACTGAAATACAGCTCGAGTGCGACATTTTCTTGAAGTACCATAGGCGTGGTGGCGGCAAGGCGCGTAAGCGCAAGCTCAACCAGGCGGTCGGATTGTTCCGCGCGGCGTTGACCGATTACATGAACAGGCGGTTGTGATGACTGACGGCGAATTTATGTGGCTTATGGTTGGCTGGGCAGGTGGCACCATCGTGTCTCTTGGTATTGCATGGCTTAGGATCCCATTCCTAACCAAAAAGATCGTCAAGGACTTAGAGGAAGCGGGGCTGCTCAAGGGGGATAGCGATGACGGCGCGTGAGCGGTACGAGCACACCAAGAAGGCCATACAAGTAGCCAACGCGTTCGAGAACAACTACGGTGGCAACGAGCAAACGCTGTTTCCGCTCATCGAGGATCTACTGGATGTGGTCGATGCGGCGCGACAGCGACCCGGTCTTGCTTGGTGCCGGCAGCACTGCAGTTGCGTGACGTACATTGACGGGGTACTGACTCGAGTATTGGAGGGGAAGTAGTGTACGTAAACCTTGAGGCCAAAGCGATTTGGCTCTGTCATCCGAGAACGGCGTCGCGCTCAACCGCGGCGCTTCTTAGTAAATACGGCTTCGTTGGAGTGCGCAAAGACGAAGCTGTACACAAACCAACGATTCCGGTGTCCAGTCTACCGTTTGCGACAATCGATGCGCCCGGTCACCACACGCGCCTACTCGAGAAACCGGAGGGATGGAAGATCGCATGTACGGTTCGCCATCACTTCGAGGTGGTCGTATCGTGGTTGTACAACGTCAAGCTTCGCTATGCGACTGCCCACGGACACCTGGACAAGACGCTTTCCGAACTCGACATCGTCGACTTTCTGAACCGACTGCACGAACCACGTCGAATCGGCGGCGCCTACTACCCCAAGAAGAACGAGCTCATGCCGAACCTCGAGCACGCGACCTTCGTTGCCCACTACCAGTTCCTCCCCTGGGATCTGCGCGTGTGGCTGCTGGAGTGCTTCGGTAGATCTCCCCTGCGACTCGAGCTCGAGAACACTGGCGCTGACCAGCGAGCCGGGGCTCTCGTGGACGACACCCTGAACGACGTGATGAAGGCTGCGATAACCGACAGATACGAGGTCGAAATGCGCAAATGGGGCTTCCTCGTGGACGACAAGCCTGTTGGGTACAAGTAGGCTTGACCGAGATTCAAAAAACCTCTATGAGAGTGTCTATGGGCCGGCGTCGCCAGAGCTGGGCGGTGATGCTGGGAGAAGTGTGGACCCAGCTTTCCTAGGAAAGATGAGTGAAAGGGAACCATTTCATGGCACTAAACGAAGACGTTGTCGCATCCGTCGCAAATGCGAACTTCAAGGCAATGGGAGAGGCTGGCGTCCAGGACTTCTTGTCGCATACGGCACGCTTGCGGATCCTTGCTGAGAAGTCGCTCGGCACGATGCTGGAGTCGATGGGTACGATCAGCGCCCAGGAGGGCTTGGGTGCAGCGATCGCTGCGACGCCTGTATTCCAACAGGCATCCAAGACTGCTGGCAACACTCCGCCCGTCACGCCCTAGGGGACGATCGGGTGATTGACCGGAGCCGGGGGAAATGTCCCGGCTCCGTTTCCAGTTGAGGAGGGGCCATGGCCGGTTTCGTAGAAGCTGGCGTAAAATTCTCCGAGGCGATGCAGAGGGCCACGTTTGAATGGCGCAAAGCAATCCAAGACGCTGAGAATGAATGGGAGGCAAGCATGCTGGGGGTAAGCCAGGAAGCAGAGACGACGATGCAGGAACATGCGGAGGTGGGCCGCGATCCGTTGATTCCGACAGGGTAAACGAAGACGCTTGCTGCTGGGGGACCGTGGTGGTGATCTGGGAGGCGTAATGAGCAAGCAGGTTGATGACAATGAGTAGAGACGTCGCGGTAAACCAGGAGCTCGGATCTCTGGAGTACGACGACGGCGTCAAGCGTCGCACCGTTGCTACTGGTTCAATGGTTGACGTACGCGACTGGGGTGCGCGCCCCGGCAACAACGACATGACGTCTGAGATACAGGCCGCCGCGACAGGATGTCCGACAGACGCCACGCTCGTGTTCCCGTCAGGGCTCTACAATATCAGCGACACGATCTGGTTTGCTGGCGACTACAACGTCATCGCAGACGGCGTCACATTCCATCTTGGTACAGCGACTCCCTCAACAGCGTTTGCGGTCACTGGCGTGCCGGAGAATCACGACGGGACGAGCTATCTCGGTATCGTTGCCCGCGAAGCTGGTGCCCTAACTACGTTGGCCACGGTTGTCTGGGGTAGGCGTGATCTAGGGCAGAGCGCTGATCCACGCCCAAAGAACCGTTTCTTCCGTGGACTCACAGTCAATAGAACTCCTGTCGGAGTACACCCCTCGACACCAAGCCAACATGAGGCTGCAGCCAAGAAGTACGCTGCGTTTGTGGTAGTTGGCGCGGAGCGCTGCACGCTAGAAGACATTATATTATGGAACCATCGCGAAGGACTCGTCCTGACGTCCAACGGTGAGGGCTGCGTCCTGAATCGCCTGGTACGTATTGAGACTTTGGAGTGTCGCTACGCGATCACGCTACACGCTGCTGATAGCGGGTGGACAAACTCCAACTACATAGAAGGTGGCACTGCTTCCGTGTCGAGTGACATCGCCAGTTTGTCCCTTAGTGACCCAACCACTGGAAGTTATGTTGGAGAACAGTGGGAGTTGATTCGGATACTGAAGTCAACGACCACCAGCAACGCGCCTAATGCAAACTCAATACAGAACTTCAACTTGGAAACAAACCGTGGCCGCCAGCTGAGGCTCGAATGTTCAGATGGCGTGTACATCAACAACCGCCACGAGGGAACATCGGACGCTGCGGACAACATCGACATCACCATCGGTGAGCTGACCCGTCTGAACTCGGAGTTCCAGCGCAACATGTTCATGGGCGGTGGTTTGGGTTTCCATAACGTTGTCGGAAACAATCGCATCGAATACCTAGCGACGTTCGGCGGAATCAACGTCAGTAACAGCTTCATGTCCGGCGACCGTGCCGTGTTCTTCGGGGATCGGAGTACGACTGGTGCCAAAGTTTCCATTGGTGGTGGGGGAAACGATAGTCCACTTCTGGCTTTCCAGGATCGCACGTTTACAAATCCTGGCGTTGGGCTCCGCAAAGACAAGATGATCGGATACGCCGAGATCCCGGCGGGTATCTTAGCTGATTGCTTCGCCGGATTCGAGTGGTACGACGCGGCTGCTACTGTTCGCAACGTACTCGCAATGCGCGACGTGTCTCCGTGGGACTTGCGCACCCTCGCCGGACTAACCATCGGCGGCGATCTGGTGGTTGTTGGCGCGTTCTCAATGGGTGCGCTTGGACTGCCTCAAAGTTTTGGCTCTCCTGTATTGATGACATTCGCGGATGATTCCGGGGACTTGGAGATCAGTCCGAACACGGCCGTACGCGTTCTGCATAAAGGCGAAGATACAAACAGGACGTTCGACTTCTACAATGTCACTAACGACAACAATGACTGTTTACGTATACTGGACAGCAATAAAGATGTGCGCATGTCGATCAAGGCGGGTTCAGCGGAAGTCACAGGGACACACTACTCAGCGATACTGTTTTACGAGGAGACGACTCCGGGGTCACCTACGTTTGCCAACTCAATCGGGCTAACGGTAACAACGTCTGGCGGAGCAGCCAAGTCTCATCTGATAGCGTTCGAGAAAGGGATTTGGGTTAATCGCGCCCAGGCAGACCACAACTCCTGGTTCAGCAGTAACGGTCAGCTGTACATGCTGTTCGTTGACGGCGGAACGAACCGGATCGGTATCGGTACATCGGCACCAGACAAGACTCTGCAGGTTGTGGGTGATGTCCATGTAGACAACGAACTAATCGTTGACGAAGGCGTCACCATGGCGATCACGGAAGTGTCCGGCCATACGACTCTGGACGCTACGCACTACACGGTGCTCGTTGATGCGAGTGGTGGTGCCGTGACGATCACGCTGCCTGCTGCCGCGTCGCACAGTGGGCGTATATACAACATCAAGAAGATCGACTCGACTGCGAACATAGTAACGATTGACCCGAACTCAGCCGAGTTGATTGACGGGATCGTGACGCTTGCTCTAATCGCACGCAACGAAAAGGCACGTCCGCAGAGTGACGCGACGGAATGGTGGACGATATGAGCGAGTGGAAATACAAGCTCGATGATGAGATAAGGAACGCAGATACGCTGCTCGACGACTCCGACCTGAAGGCTATCATTGTCGCAGGTACGTACCATTTCGAGTTCCAGATATTCTATTCGACGAATACAACAGCAGACTTCAAGGCGAAGGTTCAATACGCTGGCACGTCCACTAATTATTATATGACAGAATTCTCTACACCGCATTCAAGTAACGGCGGCGTTTGGAATCGCGCTCACGTCAAGACCGGATCGTGGCAGCAGTGGGGGGTAACGACTACCGAAACTGCAACGCATGGGTACGTCAGATTCTCCGGGGTTCTCGTGTCATCCACTGGTTCTACTCTGGTGTTCCAGTGGGGGCAGCAAACAACCGATGCTGGAGACACGATAGTTCTCTCCGGTTCACGCATGCGCATAACGAGGATCAAGTGAGATACGACGAATGGGAACCGTACGAACAGGAATGGGACCTGGCTGACGACGTAGAACGAGAAGAAAACAGATGGGCTGGAAAGCTCAACGAACAGGAGGATGAGAGATATGGCGACAGCGGCATTATTGCCAGTAAGCGACGTGACGTCGAACTGGGAGGATTCCACGGCAGCAGGGCCGAACCACTGGCAAGAGATTGACGAAGACGCCACAGACGGTGGGACTTCACCGGAAGCCGACGACTATGTGGAGACGGACACTGTCGACGCCGTGGACGAGTGGAACTTTGCCGCGTCTCCGGCGGGGTTGAGCGAGGGCACGTCGATGGTCGTAGACTTTTACGCGATCATCACCGACGCATCTGGAACGGCGTCCATCGACGCTGACCTGCGACACACGGCGTCGAGCGTGTCTTTGGGCGTCGAGGTGATTACGATCGCACAGGCTGGAGGCAGCGGCGCCGGCGCCGTCGTGCAGAAGACGTGGTCTGGTCTGACGCTCACCAAAGCACAGGCGGATTCGCTGTCCATGCGCGTTACGCACCGAGCAACCGGGAGCTGATATGGCGGACTTTACCAAAACAAGCGAGCGGGTGCTGCTTACGCATGCGCTGTCCACGAATCCAGCGACGTTGGTGGGCACGGCACTCGACGTGTCGTCCTTGATCTCGGGGACTCTCTATATGTACTGGGGCTCGATCGAGGACGGTACGGATAACGATGACCCGCAGCGGTTCATTGTTCAGGAGAGCGCCAACGATGCTGGCAACGAGGACTGGGTGACGGTGGCTGAGTTCTACGTTGGGATGTTGGGGACGCTTGACAGGGAAAACCTTACATCTGCGTCTGGTGCGGCGCTGACGGTGGCGTCAACGACTGGGTTCGAGATTTCTGGTGACGAGGTGTACGTCGAGGATGTGAACACTGTCATCGATGGCGAGTGGGGATACATCTTGGACTTCGTCAACGACACGACGATCACCCTGTACGACGCACTGACGAACGCCAAGGACACCAGCGACAACGTCAACGTGGCGGAGACATTCTCTTTGAAGATGCCCCTGGACGCTGTCGAGCGCATCCGGGTCGTCTTCGAGAACGAGGGTGCAGTTGCTGTTGATTGTCATTACAAAGCGTTTATGACCACCGCAGACTCTTTTGAATAAGAGGACTTATATGGCTTCGGCGCAGTTGATGATGATCGGGCGGACCAGGACAAAGGCGGCTAGTAAGCGGCGCAGCGAGTACTACGGACAAGGCGAAGTAGTAGAGATACGTGACGCTGGTGTCCCGCCTGGTGACCTGGAGGATCCCTCGAACCCCAGAAGCGGGATATGGATCCTCACTTTTCTGGATGTCGATCCGTCCGACCAGCGATTGCAACGCTTCATGGAGGCCGGACTCTTCGATCCCACCGACCCAACCATGGACCTGTTTCTCAAGAGGACGATAAGCCAACGCCGCTACTATTTCGACATCGATGCGTTCCCGTCACGCGCAAAGACCCAACTCCGCGACAATGGCAGAGTGACCGTACGCCTGCAAGATCGAGCCGCGATCTTTGGCGCTGAACTAGAGCGGACTGTCGAGCGTACAGACGACACCAACGTAAGGCCGTAAGTGCCCACCAGCGAAGTCCAGATAGTCGACACTGATTCCAGCGCGACGCGCGACTATGCGTCTATGAGTCTGTGGGAAGCGCAAAACCGCGACCTGATTACAGAAGGCGTGGACCTGAAGCTCATTTGTCGTGCGAGTTCAGGCGTTGAAGACACGACATTCGTAAATGTATCTGGCTGGTTAACAAATTCCGCTAACTCGGTAACGATTACTTGCGACGAGGACCACGGTGGAGGATGGAACGATAATAACTACGTGTTGAGTAGCACTCTCTCGTACGTATGGCGCGAAGTTGCAACGCTGGACCATTTCCGGGTTCACAACATCCAGTTCGCCAAAGACGGCGGATCTGGCAGTATTGCACCAATTGTTTATTGGGGTACTGCTCAGGCCGGGGATTACGGAGAATTCGACGGATGCACATTTTACAACACAAACACAGGCCGCGGGGACATTGGCAATCGATGTAACAGCCTTGGAGCTGGTGGATATTATGTCGTCCGTAACTGCGTGTCGATTGGGTGTCTCCGTGGGTTTGCTACCGACGTTAACCATACTAATGAGGTGTACTGGTACAACAACACAGCGATCGATTGCACCGAGGGGTTTCGAGCCAACGATTCTGCTTCAAGCGTTTTGCATCGAGTCAAAAACAACGCCGCGATCAATTGTGGCACTGGATACGTTGAAGGCGTTGGCGTTTACGACTTACCTAATTGCGAGAACAACTACTCCGAGGACGGCACTGCGCCAGGGAAAAACCCGATCAGCGGTGACGCCATTATCAAGGGCGGCGTTGACGAGGCTGGTGAGCTGTCGTTCGTGCCGGTGAACGTGGCGAGCAATCCGCTAATCAATCGTGGGAAGAACCTGCATGCGGATTCACATATATCCACGAAACGTGATCGTACAGGTCGTCGGGTCGCAAGCACTGCGTTCGGCAATGTGCCGCACCCGCACACGATCGACTGGGACGTCGGCGCGTATCAGGTATCGCAGTTCGAGGTGAACATCGCTCGCCTGTTTGTTGCCGCTGCCGGAGGATCTACCGCGCGTATCACCGCGCTAGATTCGATAATAACCTACGACTTGAAGACCGGAAGGATCACGGCAGTCGACTCTGTGATTACCTACGATCCGAAGATAGGACGCATCACCGCTACGGACGCTGTGCTGACATTCTCAGAGAAACTGGCGCGCATCACGGCGGTCGATTCGACGTTGACGTTTGACGAGAAACTGGCACGTATTGCAGCGGTCGACTCAATCCTGACATACGACCCCAAGGTGTCACGTATAACGGCTGTCGATTCAGTTCTGACGCACAGCTTGAAGACCGGAAGGATCACGGCAGTCGACTCGATTCTGACATTCGTTGCGCAGGCGTCGAGGATCTCAGCAGTCGACGCGTTGCTCACGTACGGCACCAAGATGTCGCGTATCACGGCGATGGACTCGATACTCACGCACAGTTTGAAGACCGGACATATTAGCGCAGTAGATTCTGTCCTGACGTTCAGCCCGAAGATTTCCAGGATCACGGCGTTGGATTCGACGCTTACATTTGACCAGAAGGCTGCACGCCTTACTGCGCTAGACGCAGAGTTGACGTACCTGGTCAAGACGGGGCGTATCACGGCAGTCGATGCTGCACTCACATTCATAGCGCAGGGGGCAAGGATCACGGCGCTGGATGCATTGCTAACGTACACAGAGACAGAAGTCGCCGACGACACACCGGTTCTCGTTGCAAAATCATCGCGTTTGTTGGTACAGAGTCTGAAGAAGGGCGAGTTTTTACGGAGGACGAAGCTAAGATGAAGCGCAAAGGGATTCTGTATCCGCCCGCATTCACGATCGCGGCGATCATTTGGCGTAGGGACAACGATGCGTCGATCAAGCAGATCTACAGCATCGCCGTGCAAACTCCCGGTGGCCCAGGCCCCCCACTGAAATCGCACCACCAGATTCTACGGAACATGGAGAGTCTCAAGTACGTGGCTCACTCGTCCGATGAGTCGAAGCCGTATGGACACAGGGTCAGATGGCACCTCACCGAGCAAGGTCAACATGTTCTCATAGCAACGAAGCGGTACTACTACTTCGCGTTGCGGCTTTTAGGATAGCGGGAAAGAGGGCACTCGAGGAACTCAACCGCCCACGAGAGTCTGGTCGGTGGTCTGCAGCCGCCGACCTCCCGCGTTACACAGGGAACGAAACGATGCCAAGCGAACGTCAGATGAAAGAACTCGCGCTATCGAAGATCGAACCACTGATCGACCGTCTTGCCCAGAGAGCCGACGAAGGCGACCATCAAGCAGCGCGGCTGCTGTGTGAGATAGCTGGTCTGGCACGCGCCGGCGCCGGCCGACCGGCAACGAAGAACAAGAAGGAATACGTGGATCTCACTCCCCAAGAGATCAAGGAACAGACGGCTGTCGTTGACGGAATACTGGAGAAGCATGGGCAAGGCGACGTATCTGGAAAGTGAAGATCTTCCGCTTCGTGACCTACGGGACAAGGAGCAAAAGGTCATAGCGATGGCGCGCGTCAACCAGAGCGTGTTCAATAGTTTCGTGTTGGGCATTGAAGACCAACCATTCCATGCATACATCTGCGGGCTCGCAGAAAAACATCAATGGGCCACCTTCGACGCGCCGGTCGAACATGGAAAGACCATCCAGTTTTCTGTGTGCAGAATACTGCGCGAGATCGGACTTGATCCATATCACACCATCGCGAACCTCAGCAGCACACCTAAGTTGCCCAAGAGATCGCTCGGCGTAATTCGTAAACAGATCGAAGAAAATGACAACCTGCACAAGGTTTTTCCAAACCTGAAGCTAGTAGAGAACACAAAAGAAACGATCACCGTTGAACGTAAGGGTGGCGTCGTCAAGGATCCTACCGTCAGCGCCATGGGCATTGAGGGGAACATTTTAGGATCAAGATGGTCGTTACTGATTTCCGACGATATGCTGAGATTCCAGACCACGTGGACTGAACATGAGAGGCTCAAGGTATGGAAGCGTTTCACAAGCGAGTGCCAAGGTCGCCTTGAGGCCGACTCGCGTCACTGGGATATCGGAACGCCTTGGCAGGCAACCGACGCGCGCCACAAAATGCGCAAGCTCGACAGCTATTTGTTCCTTCGGTTCGACGGACTCACCGGCAACGTTCACGACCTAAGAGGCAAGATCGTGAAGCAGTTCAAGGGTGGACTCTGGCCGGAGTGGTCGATCGACAGGATCACCAAGAAGCGATACGGGTGGCCGAAAGAGCGCATCGCAAAGCTGCGGAAAAAAATGCCGGGGCACGAGTTTGATCGTCAGATCCGGTGCATTGCCCTGAGTGAAGCCATGGCCGTGTTTGGGCAACACCTCGAGCGCTGCGCTGATATCGGCGAGGGCATCCCGATGATGCGTCAGGACGAGGGCCGCGTGCGCGTGACCTGGCGCCCGGCTGATCCTTCGATGCGCTACATCTTCACGGGCGTGGATCTCGCCATCACGAAGCAGGACAGCTCGGCAGATACGGCGTTCTTCACCGGTGCGGTCGACCAGGGTGTGAAGCAAATCCTCGAGGTCCGACGCGCGAAGATTGAGGGTCCTGACATCCTTCGCCAAATGATTCAGATTGTCAGGAGATACCCGCTGCATGCAGGATGGCGCGTGGAGAGCAACCAGGCGCAAAAATACCTCTTGGACTTTGCCGACCAGGATGGGCTGCTCGAGCTCTTGGGAGCGACAACCGAGGAGGCCAGGAAGATCCGCGACTGCATCTCTCCGCACTACACGGGAGCCAACAAGACCGACAACAGCCTAGGGATCCGGGCGATGACCGCAGACTTCGAGCGTGGTCGCTGGGTGATTCCACAGATGGACGGTGAGATGGAGGAGATGGTTTCCGAGTGGGTCGAGTCCTTCAGGGAGTGGGACCCGACGGCTCACCCGGACGACATGCTCATCGCTTCGTGGTTGTTCTGGGAGCAGTGCCGTGGGTTCACCGGCAACACACAGTGGGAGCAATTCGGAATATGGGTGCCATCATGATTGGTTGGAGACGCTCGATAGAAGACGTTACGTTCGACGAGGTTCTGCCTCTGGCTCCCATCCTGGGGCTCGAGCTCGACGTCTATCGCCAGATGCAGGACGAGATCGACAACTGGAAATCGCTCTTCGGGATCCCACCGTCGAAGCTGAAGGATTTCGCCGAGGCATTCCGGTCACACCCAAGGACGCTATGAAACTCGTTGGCCACCACTATCCAGGACTGATCGTCTCGGAGACGGCGAGACTCGAGAGCGAGGACGATGGTAACCTGACCACGGAGCAGGAAGGGCTCCGTGCCCCACGATCGACGCCTCGCGGGCTTGCGGTCTACATCGAGCCCGATACTACCTGGGAGGTCGAACGCGGCTCACCGTGGACACGTGTCGACATTTCACCACACAGGCTCGCAGCGCTCTCTAGCATGGCGTTCGTGGGTGGTACGGCGATTGAGGCCAACGTGATCGCGCACAAGGCTTCCGCATACGCCGGCCGAATCAAGAAGACCAAGCCCATTCTATTCCGGCGGTTGTACGCGCAGACCTTGGCGCTCGACGCCGACGAGCTCGTCACCGCCGGCGAGGAGTTCCACGGGTTCCTGGTCCCGGCGTACCAGAGTTCAGATATGGCGCTGGCCTACGAGCGCACCCGGCGCCGCATCGTTCGGCTGATCGATCGGGCCCTCGAGAGTGGGTGGACGCAGTCCCCACGGATTGCGGTGGAGTCACCGTCGCCGGAATTCAGCGAGAGAATTACTGCAGACCTCGTGGACGTGATCGTTCCCGACGATGCGCCACCGCACGCACGCTTCAACGCTCCCAAGATAGCCGTGCCATTGAG
>SDBT01007413.1_pt1 | contig 18040 bp, 17 predicted proteins | sample 2277101 | NCBI WGS metagenome assembly SDBT01 (sample SAMN10404973, study PRJNA504765) | marine sediment metagenome | isolation source: marine sediment core GS10_PC15, 103 cmbsf | place: Arctic Ocean: Southern Knipovich Ridge | collected 2010 | reverse complement strand
CACCGGGCAAGCGCGTTCACATTCACCGCAATCGGTACACCTTCCGGCTACATGAATATTTCTGATTACTTGAAATAAAAGATTATCCTGCCAGCGTGGAATTGGAGCTATCCACTGCGGTTCGGACTCTTCCACAAAGCACCGGTCACAAAAACAGACCGGGCAGACACTTCGACAAGCATAGCATCTAATACAGCGGTTGAACTCTTTTCCCCAGAAATCCCACCTCTGCTCCTGAGCCATCTCTTCTAGTGTTTCTATCTTTTTTCTGCTAGCTGGCTTATCGGCAACCAAGGGACTAGATTCATCAAGAAGGACATCATACTCTTCGGGAGTGGGAAATTCACAACCAAGGCAATTATCAAAGAGGACTTCGCCGACTGGGAATTCCTTTTTCTCACCACTAACCGTCACTACTGCTTTATCCCCGTCGCGGGTAATATCATCTAGCTCATCTCTCTCCTTACCCACTAGCCCCTCTACCTTACTCAGGTCAATAATCCCTGGACAGGGAACGCCCAGAATTACTACATCCTCTCTTTTTACCTGATTATCCTGTATTAGGCTGACTATGGAACGGCTGTCACACCCTTTAGCGACAATGCCCACCCGACCCTTAAGTTCGGTGAGATATTCACTGAGATTGTTCACTATAAATGGGTTGATTACCAGGCGGGCAACACTATCCTTATCCTTGGTTATTAGCGGGGTAGTAGTAAATTTTAGGCTTCCTGGTTCAAAACCAATAATATAGTCGATCTTACCTTGCTCTAGTAGTGCCTTAGCCTCGTCTCTTAATCTTTGTTCTGTTTCTCTATCTTTCATCAGCAAATAATTTGTTAGGGCCGATTTCTTTCAACCCTTTTGTTACTTCAGTAACCACCTCGGCAAATTTTCCTCCCTCTGAAGCTGAGACCCAGCTGGCTTGAATCCGCTGGGGGTCAATACCCATGTATTCAAGAAACTTCTTGGTTATGGCCATTCTCCTTCTAGACCGGTAGTTCCCTGTTTGATAATGACAATCACCCGGATGGCACCCTGAAACCAGCACACCATCAAAGCCTAAGCGCAGAGCCTTAACAATGAAAAGGGGGTCTATCCTTCCTGAACATGGAAGCTTTATTATCCTTATGTTGGCTGGATACTTCTTGCGGCTGGTCCCAGCTAAATCAGCACCAGCGTAACTGCACCATCGGCACAGAAACCCCAGCAGTTTAGGTTCCCATTCTGATTCTTGCTCCACCTGAACCTCCACGAAGTTTGGTATAATATGATATGAAGATAATAAGCTGAACAGCGATTTTAATTCTAGCATACTGGGAATGGTAATTGCAACACCTGAATTCCCCCCCCTACTGAGTCGATTCTTTATCTGGATTACACGATAAGTTAAGCCAATGTGACCGGTTGCTAGCTTGATATCTTACTGGACACAGGGAGGATGACCCACTTGCGCATCCCATTTACCGGGAATACGGTGTGCTAAGGCAAGAGGTAGCCAGTCAATTATCTCAAGCCAGGGCGGAAGGGCGAAGAATTATTTGTGTTGGCACCACCACAGTGAGGCTCATAGAACAAGTGGCTCAGAACAGTAATGCAACTCTTTTAGAGCCGTTTGAGGGTTGGGTAAGCTTGTTTATTTTGCCTGGATACCAGTTCCGTGTGGTGGATGCACTTATTACTAATCTTCACCTGTCTAAGGCAACACTGCTGATGGGGACACTTTAATACCTAGCTTGGCTATCAAATCACATTTCTTTTCAAATGAAGCATTTTCAAGATTAGTGCCGCGCAGAGCCTCCAGGATCTGGTCTGCTTCCTCCCTTGACTGTCTACTTGTAGCTTTTTGATCCATAATATTCTGCAAACGGTGTATCGCCATATGAAGGCGGTTATCGAAGAATAGAGCAGTGAATAATACAATTACAAAATTGGAACTGAGAGTTAAGTTGGTGAAAGTAAGAAATGCCTTTAGTGTTCTTCGAATACGAATGAGGTATTAACCAGCATATAAATCAATTGTCTCACCACTGCGTGGGGGCACAATACGCTTGTGTAATGTCAGAAGCCTTTATTTGAAGGATGATGAGTCTCGACTTCCCCATAAAAATACGGAACAGCCGAGGGCAATTATAAATAAAGTAGCACCTACAATAGTGAAACCGGCACCGAAACCAAATCGGTCAAATAAGTACCCAATTACTGGCACTATTATTCCCGGACCCCCACGGCTGGCGAAATAGTAAATTCCAAGTACTGACGAGCGGTTACGCTCCGAGGTATGGCTGATGATGTAAACTTCCGAAATAGGCATGCCGATATACTGAGACATACCCATTACAAGTAGTACAATAGATATCGACCAACCAAAGGACACCAGGCCCAGCAGATAGACAACAGGCCCAGCAATAAGGCTTACCACCAACATCACCGGTACTTTACCTATGCGGTCAGAGAGATATCCCCCTAGAGGACCGGCCCATAGCCCAGCAAAGTGATAGAGGGCTAGTAGGACCGCTGCTGCTTCCACACCAACGCCAAAGTGATCAACGACAAAGAGGGGGAGTAGCGATATTATAGAAAAAAGTAACGTCAGCAGGGATACCCCCAGAATTACAAACAATACCAGATGGCGCAAACGGCCTGAATAACTCGGTGGTGTTTCAACATGGTTATCTACCGCTGCGGTCTCGGTTTTCTTGGTATGTCCTCGCCTGCCCAGAAGTACATAAAATACGATGCCGAATACAATTGCTGTGACGGCTAGTGAAATGAATGTACCGCGCCAACCCAGAGCAGCGGCAACGCCTACAGCGATTAAAGGGGTCAGGAAAAAGCTAGCAGTTCCACCTACCTGGTGGATGCCCAGTGCCCGACCCCGGCGCTCCGGATCAACTGATTCTGAAACCAGTGGGGAGGCAGCCGGATGATAGCCACCACCCATCGCTCCCAGCAGCACTAGAAAGACAATCAGCATAACATAGGTCGGAGAAAGCCCGACTAGAAAACCAGCCAATCCTACACCAGAGATGCCTACGGTAATCAGTATGCGGGCTCCAACACGGTCAGCCAGCCACCCCGCTGGCAGTTGACTGATGCCATATGCTAGAGTGAATGCTGAAATCACCCACCCTGCCTGAGTGTAATCAAGGGCAAAGTCGTCACGGATGAAAGGTAAAAGCGGCGGTAGCAGTGCTGCTATCAGGTGATGACTGAAGTGTGCTAACACAAAGAGCGGTAGCAATCCTGAAAAAAACGAGCGAAAACCGGTATTTTTAATGATGTTTACCTTTCAAGGTCGTTTTGTAAGCCCCAACACGGCTTCCACCGCATTAACTGTACTTTCTAAGATTTCTCATTATACCTTGTCTTCTCAATGTGGGCAATTAATTAAGCCACTTAACCTCTTCTATTAAGTTACGCGATGAAGAAGTGGATAAGCTTTCCCAAATTGTCAAGGAGGCCATACGAGAGGCTCTACGTCAATAAGTGTGAAAATTACGACCCGGCACCCTTGGAATTAGCTGCCAATATCCTCAGCCGGAAGTTATCCATGTTCCGGTCCTTCCCTGGAAGGACAAGCCATTCTCTTTATAGTCTTAATACGATTGTTCTTTCCCTCAACAAAGCCACTGGTTATCGGGTAATCAAAGTAATTCAGTATCTCTTCCCACCAGTTGCCGAATGTATGCAGTAGCTCTTTAAACTCAGGCAGATAGTCATCGGAGATTGTATCCTCTAATGACCTCAACCTCTCCTCAGCCCTGTTCCTTCTGAGCTGTCCTCCTCACTACCTGGTGAAGCGCCTCCTTTCCCAGATATTCCCTGAATCTGTAGCTTGAGCCGTCTGGGGAAGACTTCTGTAAGCTCCACTTTGCTCATCAAGAAAGTCGCATTCCGTGCTCTGACACAACTTTCGCAATCGAACGAATCTCATCGCCATCGACTGGCTTCTTGAGAAGGTAAAAACTTATGCCATCATCGGTAGCACTTTCCAGTTGCTCAACAAAATCATCATAAAAAGCTGTTGTGATATAGATAGGTACAGTCTGTCCTATTTGCCATAGCTCTCGCAGTGTTTCGATACCGTCCAGGCCAGGCATCCTAAGGTCAAGGAATATCAAAGCGAATTTAGTTTCTCGTGCCTTCTCGATGCCTCTCTCACCTGATTCTGCGGTTTCCACATTATAGCCGGTGCCATCAAGTGCTAGGATAAATGATTTCCTAATCACCTCTTCATCATCAATCACTAATATGTTTATACTCATTTTTCCCTCCGTTTGTTTTTACAGGCAAAAGAACCTTAAAGATTGTTCCCGCGCCAAGTTTACTCTCGCAGGTGATGTCTCCCCCGTGTGATTCGATAATACTGCGGCTTGTGGTTAATCCCAGTCCCGTCCCCTGTCCAATAGGTTTTGTTGTGAAAAAGGGGTCGTAAATCTTTTCAAGGTTTTCAGGAGCAAGTCCGCACCCACTATCGGCCACTGTCAACTGAATAAAATCGCCTTCTCGGTGGGCTTCAACATGAATTTCTTTTTTCTGGCTCTCCAATAGGGCATCCAAAGCATTACTGATAAGATTAAGCAACACTTGCTGCATACTGTTTATTTCCATCCAGATTTTAGGAGTGTCTTCAGCAACATGCTGGGTCAACGAGACATGCTCCCTCTCAATACGGTAGGATAGTAGCTTGGCAGCTCGACCAATAATCGTAGCAAAACTCTCCTTCTGGTGTCCTTCTTCACCTTGTTTTCCCATACGGGAAAAAGTCGTAAGATTCCCAACAATATCAGCACAGCGCCTTGTTTCACGCTCGATATCCTGTAGGACAGGGTACCTTGGGTCGCCCTCGACGGTATGTTCTAGACAGTATTGGGCAAAGTTAATCATTCCCATCATTGGATTGAGCAGTTCGTGAGCAACACCGGCTGCCATGGTGCCAAGGGCACTCATCTTTTCTGCCCTTACCAACTGGAGCTGTATCTTCTTTTGCTCACTGATGTCTCTGATAATAGCCCACATACCTGCTGAGTTTCCCTGTTCATCGCTAATCAGCCATAATCTAATGGTTATCGGTAATAATGTTCCATCCTTTTTGACATATTCTTTCTCGTACTCGTTCGAATATCCTTTTATCACTATCTGCCTCTTAATGATATCCGCTTCCATTTCACGCCATTTCTTGGGAGTTAACTGTTGATAATTAAGCTTCTTAATTTCTTCCACCGTATAACCAAGCATATTTGAAAGGGCTGGATTAGCTTCAATAAGATTACCTTGCATATCAAAAAAGGCAATCCCTTCTTTGCTTGACTCATATAAGGTATGGTATTTCTCCTCACTCTTATGTAGTGCCTCCTCTGCCCACTTGCGCTCCACAGCATAGCGCAAGACACGCCGCAGTGTTTTGCTGTCGATGTCTCCTTTGACTAGATAATCCTGTGCGCCCTGGCGCACGGCTTGGATAGCAAGCGTCTCATCATCGAGACCAGTCACTACCACAATCGGCACTGCTGGTGCCTGAGCACGCACTTTACTGAGTGTGTTAAGCCCCTGGCTGTCGGGCAGCCCCAAGTCTAATAGGACCACGTCGATTTCTCCTTTGACGAGGTGCTCCAACCCTGTTGACAGCCGGTCAGCACACTCAATTTGGTACTCGACTTGGCTTGATACGGCCAGCACTTTCTGTACCAGATGGGCGTAACCAAGGTTGTCCTCTATCAGCAGGATTTTGGTGTGCTTATCACTCATTTTCCTTTATCCTGTATCCTTAACTCCCGAAGTGAGGCTGGCAAGGCAAGTGACAATAGTCCATTATTGGTTAGCTATTCATACTGTCATTATATCAGATAATGTGCCACCTGTCCACTATATGCTCATTAAACGATACTACTTACCACAATAAACTTATCTTGTGGATTTGAGTAGGAGATAAGTAACTGTTGTAACACTGGAACAACCTGCTTCTTCTCGAACGAGAGTTCAGAATCTGTCCGCAAAAGCTCACCTTGGGTTCGAACCATTCCTTAGATAACTAGGTTGAGATACTGAAAGCTAGGCTGAAAGTTCTGTCTATTGTACAATTTGCTCTACCAAGACTACGATGAGGGCTAGATAGTTACAAGCTTGATTCTTTTTAACCTGGCCGGTCATGAAGACGGCCTAAAAGGCTGTAGTAGAAAAGGATTAGTGGTATAATTAGACTATGAAACGAGAATTGATGGATATTCTAGTCTGTCCGGTGTGTAAGGGGAAGCTGGAGCTTGGTGTGGAGAAGGAGAACGAGAAAGAGATAGTTACCGGTTCCCTATACTGCCCCAAGTGCAATGAGCACTACCCTATAGTGGATACTATCCCTAATCTGTTGCCTCTAGACCAGCGCCCTTAGTCTGGGCTATAGGCTACCCCACTCTGGGGGGATTCCCATACCTCTACGCAGGAGAGGGAAACAGGGGCACCAGCCAATTTCGGCTTGAGTTCGTTGTAGATGGTGGCAGCGATATTCTCCGAAGAAGGGTTTATTTTATCAAATGGCGGCACATCATTAAGACAGGTATGGTCAAATCTTGCCAGACTATCACCTAAGTGCTGCTTTAGCTCTGTAAAATCATAGGCTATGCCTATATCATTAACCCTGGAAGCTTTTATCTTTATTACTACCCGAAAACGATGCCCGTGTAATGCTTCACACTTACCCTGATAACCCCTCAAGAAATGGGCAGCATCAAAATGCTGTTCTACCGATATCTGATACATTCTCCCTCCTAACTATTTTTCCATTTAAACACGCCCTGCGTCTCTCTCACTTCTTTTAACAACTCTTTAACAGTTTTCCCGCCTATTGGATGCACCAGGTCCGGAGCAATCTCGGCTAGGGGAATAAGAACAAAGGCTCTCTCTGTCAGCCTGGGATGGGGGATAACCAGCTCAGGGGTTTCAATGACCTGCTCGCCATAAAAAAGGATATCTATATCAATAGGGCGGGGGGTATTAGGATTGTTGGATGTCCTGCCCAGTTTGCTCTCAATACCTTTAGCCAGAGTGAGTAGCCCCGTCGGTGCTAGCTTGGTATAAGCCTGGCACACCAGGTTGAGAAAACGAGGCTGATTAATATTGCCCACCGGTTCAGTTTCATATACCGATGAAATCTTTTCTACTTGCAACCTTTGTGACAGAAAGTCTAGTGCCCTATCCAGGTTTTCCTGGCGATTCCCCAAGTTCGAGCCAAGACTAAGATACACTGTTACCAGCCCATTCCTCTCCAGTTTACACCCCCACTGAAAAAATTTTCACTACTCGCTCAAATCTCACCCATATTGTAACATCCTTTCACCACTTATCAAGTATCACTGTCCGAGAATTGAAATACAATTAAAAAAGTTTATTAGCCTCACCCTCCTTTGTAAAGGATGGGAGTCGGTTTTGTAACCGGGCTACTGCCTTTCTTGAACTCCTCATCCATGGATTTGTGCTTTAAGTAATTGTTCCGAGTAATTCCACAAGGCTCGACACTATTAAATATGAAAAAGGGTAGTTGAAGAGCCCCCGTTAATCTCTGTAGTCTTTGGGTTAGAGTAACTCAAAGCAAAGGAGGTGCAAGATGATTATATTGCGGTGGCATTAGGGTTACCACAACTAAAAATACTGTGGCAAAAGGAATTGGAGGGCCCGGCTGTTCAAGGAAAGATGAAGATTTAGCTTGTTGCGAAATGCTTTTCATTGTTACTTCAACCTAACACTAACGATCCAGACAGTATCAGCCACTTGTTCAACTTCCGTGTCAAAACCTTCGCTCTCAAACATATCGGGGAAGGTATCCAATAGTGGTTGATACTCGTCCTCTAGGTCAGGATACTCAGCAAGAGCACGTGTTTTGTCGTCTGCGTCTTTAAACATAATATCGCCTATTATGATTTGTCCGTTGGGTTTTAAAGTGCGTTTCATCTCCCTAACGGACAGACGCTTTTCGTCATCACAAATGTGATGTATAGAAAAAGTCGAAACTACGGCATCGAAAGTATGCTCCGGAAAGGGAATCGTTAGGAATGGGTCTTTACATAGCTGTATTCTAAAACGCCCTTTCCAGTCTATTACCTTCTTCTCAGCCATTTTCAGTAGTTCAGTTGAAGGGTCAAGCCCTATAACTTCATAACCTTTTTCTAAAAACTTAACCGCTAAGTTACCCGTCCCTGTACCTATATCCAATACTAGATCACCCTCTTTTACTGCGGCTATCTCAATCACTCTGAATAATGTCTCATCATAATGTAAGCGTTGTATTCTACGCATTCGCTCATCATACGCTTGAATCCAATCGTATTGGTCAAAGTCCCATCTTTTTTCTCGTCTGCTCATTGGTTGATTCATTGTCTAGTGTCTGCCAATTATACTATATTTAGCCAAGCGTTTAACAACAAGCTGGATTGATTATAACCTCCCCCTGTGTTATATTTGGGCAAATGGATATTAGCTGGCTAGGTCACTCTTGCTTTAGGATTAGGAGTAGTAATGCCATAGTTATTACTGACCCTTACTCACCAAGCTTGGGTTACTCATTGGGCAAGCCTACCGCCCGTATTGTAACTGTAAGTCATCAGCACTCAGGCCATTCCTATGTTCAGGGTATTGGCGGTGAACCAAGGTTAGTTATCAGGCCCGGTGAGTATGAAATTAGTGGTGTCTTGATTATAGGAATAGCGACCTTCCATGATGCTGACCGGGGCAGAGAGAGGGGTGAAAACACTGTCTATCTTATGGAGGTAGATGAGATATCGGTGTGTCATCTTGGCGACCTGGGGCATGTACTTACTACCGAGCAGGTGGAGGAAATAGGTAATGTGGATGTGCTACTGCTTCCGGTGGGAGGGGTGTCCACCATTAACGCCCCTATGGCAGCCGAGGTAGTTCGGCAGCTTGAGCCGAAGGTGGTAGTTCCTATGCACTACAAGACCTCAGCACTAAGCTGGGAGCTAGAGCCAGTGGGGAAATTCCTTAAAGAGATGGGGGTAAAGGAGATCAACTCCCAACCTAAGCTGTCCCTCACCAAGTCAAGCCTACCTATCAGCACTCAAGTCTTTTTGCTTGACTATTGAGCCTCCCTGTCATAGGAGGGAGCTAGAACCTAAATACCTTTACTGTCAGTATAATCACGGTGATTAGTATTGCCAGCATGGTCAAGAGCAGGGCACCAGCTAGATACTTCACCCAGTCAGGGATAGTTGGCTCAGGTGATGGCGGTGACGATAATGATTCTGATGATGACTCTGATGATGACGAGGGTGGTGTTGGTTCTGGTGGCGGCTCAGTGGTAAAGGCGCTAACGGCACTCCAGGCATTGTAACTACTCGAGCCGCTGGCTCTGACCTTCCAGTAATAAGTGGCATCATAGTCCAGGTTTATATCACTCTGCCAGGCAGTGGCCGGTAGGGCATAAGCACCAAGCTTTATGATTATGGGGTTAGTAAAAGAAGCATCAGTAGCTACCAGTAGCTCATAGCTATCGGCTCCGGCTATGGCGCCCCATTGAAATATTGGTTTTAGCGGCACCCCACTGGCACCAGCTTCAGGGCTATAAAGCTCAGGGGCAGTTGACTGGAATGGCGGTGGCTCTAATGCTGGTGATGACTCAATTGCTGGTGATGACTCAATTACTGGTGATGACTCAATTGCTGATGATGACTCAATTGTTGGTGATGACTTAGTTGTGAAAGCGCTAACGGCACTCCAGGCACTGTAACTACTCGAGCCGCTGGCTCTGACCTTCCAGTAATAGGTGGTATCGTAGTCCAGGTTGATATCACTCTGCCAGGCGGTGGTGGGTAGGGCATAAGTGCCAAGCTTTGTGATTACGGAGTTAGTAAAAGAAGTGTTGGCAGACACTAATAACTCATAGCTGTCGGCACCGGCTATTGCACTCCATTGAAATACAGGTCTTAACCCTACACTTTTAGCCCCAGCCCCAGGACTTCTGAGGCTGGGAGCAATAACGCTAGAGCCAAGGCTGGTGGTAAACGACTCCGTAGCTGACCAGGGACTCAACACTGGTTCAGTGACCCTCACTCGCCAATAATATGTGGCGGCTAGCTTAAGTTGTTCTGGCAACCGAACTGAACTTGCCTTGGTATCACCCTCAAAAGGAGCACTGGAGAAGTCAGTGTCATAGTCAAGCTGCCACTCATACTTAGTGGCACCGCTTGCTGACCTCCAGTCAAGGTTAACATTTCTAGTGTCTATGCTTGATGCTTGGTCAGGTGGTGAAGTCAGGATAACTGGTACTGCCAGACTATCGGCAAAGGTCATCAGTCTGGTATTAGCGGTATCAACTGACCACAGCTTGTTCCTGGACAGCCACAATCCAGTTAGGGTAGCACCATCGTCAAGCCCGTGGGTAACTGTCTCAAATGTTGGTCCCGGTGAATATGATGGATTAAGGCAGCGCTCCATACCACCCTCCTTGTCGACTATATCTACTGATTGGGAGTTGGTGGCATAGAGTGTGCCGTTAGCCGACACCATCAATTGGTTGAGCACACTACCAGCCGGCAGGGTGTTATCTATACTTTCCCAGCTAGTGCTGGTGCCAATGATAAAGCGGTAGATATCACTATCCGCTGTATCGCTGGCGGCATAGACGGTGCTATTACTGCTGAACCTGAAGTCAAAAGCAACACTTATGTTGCCGCTTAAGGGTGCTGAAATAGCATCCGCTGGTAGTGGTTCAAATGAGCTACCACCATCATTAGACCAGTAGACCCAGCCGTTGGTGTTGCCTATCAGGATGGTTTCATCCTGTTCGTAGTTGGGTGAGAGGGCTATAGAGCTTAGGGAACGGTCGCCGACCACTGCCGGGGTAGAGTAGGTTAAACCACTATCGGTTGTGCGGTAGACCAGTCCTTGGTTATTAATGGCATCAAAGCTGCCAACAAACAGGGTATTATCATCAACCGCCGCCCATTTATCAATGGAGAACGGGGCACCGGTGGTAGGGTCGTTAGTAAATCGGGGTGGGCTGAAGCCTTGCCCATTATCAGTTGACTCCCATATTGCTGGATTGCCGCCACTAATCCCGGCTAAGAATACTACCTGACTGGTATTACCATATTGTGGGGAAAGCTCAACTAAATCGATACTGTCTACATCAGCCAGGGTGGTGGTAAATACCCTTTCCCATACGGGACTACTATTTAATCTATGCCATAGGCTATGTTCGCTGCCTGAGGTAAGCATAAACAGGGTGTTATCTTGACTATAATTAGGGGGGGGAGCCAGGTCAACAATGTTACTAATCTCAGTATCAATTAAGCTAAGCTGGTTCCAGGTAATGCCGCCATTTGTAGTGTAGGAGAAGGCACTCTCAATACCACTGGTAGCGGCGTATGCCTTACCACTACTGATAAAATCAGCAGCCATAAGCACATAGGTTTCAGCGTCTCCGGTTGGCGGCTTAGCACTCTCTACCCAATTGCTCCCACCATCAGTGCTGAGGTAAACCTGGGCACTACCGGCGGCGCCAGCCAGCAATTGCGTATTGCCAGCCTCACCAACCAGGTCCAGGCTGATAATATCAGTGCCAATATTGAGGTCATAAGCAGCCCCAGAGGTCACTTGGTAGACATCACCACCAGTACCAACGACGCCGATAAACAACTGATATGTTCCGTCGAAGTCAGATGGGAAACGAATATCAGAGGCAGCCGTAATAGTAAAAGGAGTTGTATCGCTCTCAAGTAACTCAACGCCACTGGTCCAGTCACCAACAACGCCATAGTTGTTAATAACATAGGTGTTGGTTTCGTCAGTAACTACAGCTACCAGCTGCTGGTCAGTAGTGAAGTTTGGGGAGAAGGCTATCGCATAGACATCATAGTTACCAATGTTGGTATCTAGCCAGGTGAATGACTCATTCTCATCCAGGATATAGACACCACCGTATTGTGGGCTATCAATATCTCTGGTGCCGACAGCGATGATGTCCGCCTCTGGTAGACCCAGTGGGGCAACATCAATAGAGGTGATTTCTATATTGTTGCTGCCAGCTCCACCAGGGTTTGGCGGTAGTGAGCTGAAACTGCTACCAGCATCGTCAGACTTATAGACATTAGATGAGGTGGCATAGTAGATAGTGCTGGCATCATTGGGAGCAGTGGCTATATCAACTATGGCATCCGTAATCCCCCCGATATATGACCAGCTTCTACCTTTGTCAGTGGACTTATACAGGATTTTAGTCCGCAGTTCAGTTGGAGAGTATACCGACCCAACCCAGCTACTACCCCAGCTTCTTGACCAACTAATAGCTCTTGGCGATATGGCACGCCAATTAAGCCAAGCCCTCGGGGGGAATGGTCATCGCCCGGAGAAGGCAGCAGAGTTGATTCAAGAGTTAACGAAGGGGCGAGGCTAACCATGAGACGAGGCAGTCCCCCTGATATTAAGCTCTACTCGGAGTTATCCACTGCTGCCCTCAAAGTTAAACTCGATAAAGAGCTAGCTCTGTTTTATGAGCTGAGGGCTATAAATTCAAGCGGTAGTTCCGACCCGGGACAGCAAAGGAGTAGTGGCTGGCTATCCCTCAAGGTCGCCGTGGCTGCCTTGGTCGAGCATTTTGGTTACTCTCAAAGCACGGCTTATCGTATCCTCAAAGCTGGCGATGGTAAATTCTGGGATATAAAAGGAGCTCCGCTTTCTGGCGAGTTTAGAGGACGCCCCACGATTGAAATCCACGGGCTTTGCCGGGTGGCTCTATACCTGAATACCCCTTTCCTGAGCCGACCTATCCGGGTAAAGGCTGCCGATTTTAGGGGGCGTAAGGCTAAACGAGCTTGGCTCTATGCTAGTTTCTTTAAGCCCGAGGGCTCTAGAGCAAAGCCGATAGCAAGGGCTAGTCTAGCGGTCGCTACCGGCGTTGAGAGGAGCCAGCAGAAAAGGTATGGCAAGATAGCAGGCATAAGGAGAGTGCCCAACTTCGCCGTCCAAGAAGATGGCAAGGGTATATTAGCCCCTATTCGCCACTTGGTGGACAGCAAAAGTAACCAGCATCTAAAAGATAGACGCCTCGGTAACACCTACCACGCCAAGGCGGAGAAGGCTCAAAAGGGCATGGTAAAAAGGGTAAACGGCGATTTGAAACAGGGGTCTTTTTTAAGGGATAAGGCTCCGTTACCTCGGCGTTTCTTCTTTTCAGTTAGAAGCCTTGTGGGAAGCCTCCAAAGGCACGAGGAAGGCTTCCTCTTGGTAAACAAGGGGCATAGGCTTATCAGGGGGAGAACAGAGTGGTGTATCGCTTAATTTGTAGCTATTCCCAAAATTGCCCCCCATATTAAGGGATAGAATATGACAAGGCTTTACCGGAGTAAGGAGGGGAAATGAGGCAAGAAACTATACCACCAAGACGGCGGAATAAAATCGCCGTTTTTTATAAAAGCCGGCGGAGCCTAGTTCTGGATACGGAGACGCCCCACAATAAGAATCTGGGCGTTTTACCCGCTCGGGTAGTAGGATAGATAATACCTTTGGCTAGTAAGGTTGAAGTATGAAGAAGGTTGTAATCTATTTGAGAGTTAGCAGCTCTGAGCAGACTGTCGAGAACCAGCTACCGGCATTAAAGCAATGGATAGCTGGTAAGGGCTACGAGTTAGTTGAGGTCTATCAGGAGAACGAGTCAGCTTGGAAATCAGGACACCAGCGGGAGTTATCTAGGTTGTTTGCTGACCTTCAGAAGCGGAAGCCTGATATTTGCCTTGTTTGGGCACTGGACAGGCTTACACGGGAAGGGATAGCTAAAATCTTTGAGCTTATCCACAAATTCAAATTCTATGGAGTTCAGGTTATCAGCTATCAAGAACTGTGGACGGAGGTTGGTGGAGCTATGGCAGACCTGCTCTACGCTATAACGGCATGGGTAGCTGAATTTGAGAGTAAGCGTAAGAGTGAGCGCATCAAAGCTGGCATTGAGCGACTACGCCGGGAGGGTAAGCCAGTCGGTAGGCAAAAAGGGGCTAAGGATAAGCAGAAGCGGTCTAGGACTGGCTATCTACTCCGCTATGCAAAAAAGCAGCCGGTCAAAATATAGCTGCTGGATAAAGCTAGAAATCGTTTACTGGCTCGTAGTAAATAAGGTTTAGCTATTTTGAATTGGTTAGAGACTAAGAGTAGTGTTGAGTTTGAACAGTGAAGTTATGGCTCAAAGGATAAGAGAAAGAGGAAAAGGGGAAGGACTCCCTAATCACACGTTTCGCTATTTTGTTACCTTCTCTTCAGGGAACTCAATATTTAGCCTCAGCACTTTCAGAATTGATAACTTTGATTGTCAAGATTTCCACTACACTTCTAGGAAATATTTATGTTTAGTGCTAGAATATCCACAAAGGTAAAGCTCAATCATAGGATTCAGACTCAGCAAGAAAATGGAGAACGAACTTCAGAAATGGCATCATCCTGGTGGCAAGCTCCGCGAGCTAGGCGCTGAGAAGCTTAGCGATAGCGAACTATTGTCAATCTTAATCGCCCCCGGCATTAAAGGCAAGCCGGCAGAGAAAATCGCCGAGGAAATTCTGGGAAGATTCGGCAGCTTCAAGGGGATGGCTAATCAGCCATTAGAGAAATTTCTGGAGATAAAAGGCTTGGCTGATGTTAAAATTATAAAGCTGGCTGCTGCCTTTGAAATTGCTAGGCGAATTACAGGTGAGGTTTTGAAAGACCATGAAAAGGTCTAAAATTGACAAGCAGGCTAGAATCCCCAGCCCCTTTGAAGCTACTGCTTACAAGACAGAAAGAGCCGGGGTAGCTGTGCTTATGCACTGGATGAGGGAGATTATTGAGCAGAAGAATCTAGATTTGGGGCTCCCCGATGTAGATACCTCTGGAGCTGATAGAAAATCACCCGACATCGTAATCTATGAATCCCGCCGTAGCCAGAATGTTTTATGCGTTATAGAAGCCAAGCTACCTTACTTTGATGTGTTTGATGAGCCTGAGCTTAAGAGACCAGCCTGGGAAAAGGCAAATACTCGCCACGCCAGATACTTTGCTACCACAAACTTCCAACAACTAATCTGGTTTAATACCGAGAGGGTTAATGTCTTAAGACCAATTGAAGAACAGATTGTTGATAAATACCGTCTTTCTGAGCTAGAGAACCTGGAACAGCTTGAAGACACGAGATATAAGGAAAGCACCATCCAGCAACTTGAAGCCTTTCTCACCAAACTTTATCTGGTGTCCACGGGCAAGGAAGCCGAGCCGAAACAGGCAATTGACGAGCTTCTCATTTATATACTCCATATTAAAATAGACAGACTGGCTAAATACTACACTGGAATAATTGAAGACCGGTGCCACAAAGATACCGATTTTTCAAAAGAACTAATTAGGTGGTTTCAGGAGCAGGTCTGGAATTTTGCCTGGCAACGGCAGGACTTTGATAAGGCAGCCAGACAGACTGCCTACTTGCTGGTGAATAAAATCCTCTTTTACAACTCACTTCGTGCCAAACGCCAGAAGCTCCCGCCCCTTGAAATTCCACAGGGGCTAGCTGAAGGAGCTATGTTACAAGCTCACCTCCAGAATTATTTCAATCGGGTTCTTAAAATAGACTATGAGACGATTTACACTGCCGACTTTCTTGATGCTCTTGCCTTCCCAGAGGAGGAGGGGGTAGTCAAGGAAATAAAGGGGCTGGTCAGCGTTCTGCATCAATATGATTTTTCCAAGCTTGGCTATGAGATTATCGGCAGTATCTTCCAGAGGCTCATTCCTCAGCAGGAACGACATAACCTGGGTCAATATTTCACCAATGCCGATATTGTTGACATCATCCTCAAGTTTTGTTTGAAGCATGAAGACGATAAAGTCCTTGACCCGGCTTGCGGTGCTGGCACATTTCTGGTAAGAGCCTACCAGCACAAAAAGCTGATGAATCAGAATTTGAAGCATGAAGAGCTTCTTGACACCCTATGGGGTGATGATATTGCCAAGTTTCCCGCCCATCTATCTACTATCAACCTGGCTATTAACGATTTGGGTGTAGATAAGAACTATCCTAATATCCTGCAAGAGGATTTCTTTAAGCTATTAAGCAGCGAAGGTGGTTTTGAGCTACCGCCAAAATCGAGAAAAGCGATGGCAAAGAGGCTTGATAAGAAAGAAACGGAGATTGATTACCCTCGCTACTTTGACTGCGTTGTGGGTAACCCGCCTTACACCAGGCAAGAAGAGATAAAGGAAATTGCCACCAAGGACATCCAATATAAAGGCGGAATTATAGATAACGCCCTGCAAGATAACACCGGCAAAAGGATTGCTGAGATTTCAAAAAGGGCGGGCATTCATGCCTATTTCTTTGTCCACGGCTTCAAATTTCTCAAGAACGGTGGTAGGTTTGGCTTCATTGTCTCTAATTCCTGGCTGGATGTTGACTACGGCAAGGGCTTACAGGAGTTCTTCTTAAAGAACTACAGGATTATTACCATCATTGAATCTAAGGTTGAGCGCTGGTTTGAGGCTGCCGATATAAATACCTGCATTATTATCCTAGAAAAATGCTCTGGCGATAATAAATCCAGAGAAAGGAACAGCAACCTTGCCCGCTTTGTCTACCTCAAAAAGCCTCTCCGTTATTTTATCCCACCTGCTCAGGATATGTGGCAAAAGCAGGTGGAGAGGCTCAATTCCGTAGACAAGTTAATTAAAACTATTCTGGCTCATAATGATTTCTATGAGAACGAGGACTTGAGGATTTTCCCTAAGTCTCAGGCAGAGCTTTGGAAAGAGGGTTTTGACTCTGAGCAGAATAAATATGTCGGCTCAAAGTGGGGTAAATACATCAGAGCCCCGGAGATTTTCTTCAAGATTTTGAAAAGGGGCAAAGACAAGCTGGTGCCGCTAAAGCAGATTGCCAAGGTGAGGCGTGGTTTTACCACCGGCGCCAATGAGTTCTTCTATCTAACCGAGGCTGAGATAAAAAGGTGGGGAATTGAGCGGGAATTTATACAGCCTATAATTTTTTCTCTTAAAGAGGTTGATGGCTATAAACTTGATAAGAACAGATTAGGCAAAAGAGTAATAATATGCCGGAAAGATAAAAGGGAAATCAAAGGAACTAAATTGTTAAGGTATATTCAAGATGGTGAGAGAAAAGGCTTTCATATAAGACCAACTTGTGCTTCACGAGACCGAGAGTCATGGTATTGCCTTGGAAAGGACTGGGCATACGCACCTTTGATTTTTCCTGCTAAAGTTGGTGAGCGGATGCCTATATTTTTGAATGACAATGTCTTTGAGGATAAGAAACTGTATGGTGTCATTCCTAACAAACCTGAAGACAAATTGATTTTGGCAGCTTTGCTAAATTCTACGGTTTCAAGGCTCTTCATAGAGTTTACATGTAGGCAATTAACTGGAGCACAAGCCATTGCCGACATTGATGTAGTTGTGGTAGAAAATCTGTCAATTCTAGACCCAGCCAAACTTTCCTTAGAGATACGAGCATTGCTGGAAGATTCTTTTGATAGATTGTCTAAAGTGTCATGTGAGTCTATCTTCTCGGAACTTGCCAACTCTCCGGATGAAGTCTCTCTGGACAAAGTCAAGCCTAACCGGCGGGAACTGGACAGGATTGTAATGGGGGAGATTCTGGGACTCACTGATGAAGAGCAGCTTGAGGTCTACCGGGCAGTAGTGGACTTGGTGAAATCCAGAATTGAAAAAGCCAAGAGCTTTGGCAAAAGCAAGAAGACCAAAGGAGGGCTAGACATTGACCTGTTCATCAAAACTGCGATGGACAAGGTCGGTGAAGATACACTGGGCAAATTCTACCAAGAGAAGATTTTAAGCCATAAACCCCTATCTACCAAGAAACTACCACTGGTTTCCGGTGAGGTCAGGATTGAGCCTGAGCTTTTTGGCTGGCGGGTTTCCTCGGGAAGGCAGCATATTGACTGTGCCTCTGAATATGAAGCTCGTTACCTCAAAGTGTGGTTAGAAGCTAGTCTGGATTCGGTTAGGATGCCTAAAGATGAAGATTACTTAAAGGAAATTACTC
>SDBT01007412.1_pt1 | contig 18041 bp, 29 predicted proteins | sample 2277101 | NCBI WGS metagenome assembly SDBT01 (sample SAMN10404973, study PRJNA504765) | marine sediment metagenome | isolation source: marine sediment core GS10_PC15, 103 cmbsf | place: Arctic Ocean: Southern Knipovich Ridge | collected 2010 | reverse complement strand
CTAATGCTTTAGCTACTCCAGCAGCTACTGCCTTGTCGAGGTCAGCTTGGGTTAAGTTCTTGGTTGTGCCAGTTACCCACCAAGCTCATAAACTTGCTGGGCCCAACTTCTGTGGCCAGGGCAATCAAGTGCTCAAGTGCCAACTGCTCTCCAGCTTCCGCACTCATCCTTTCGGGACGGCGGAAACCGCGTAACACACGTTCACTGTTGGCGACGTGACGGCCAATGCAGTCGTATGTCTCTGTGAACCGCGCATGGATGGCGGGGTTGAATACCTCTGTCATTCTAATGCTCCTTGCTATGCATTAGGACCGTAGTCCCTCGCACCGTGGGGAGACCCACCGCGCAAAGGCGTGATTATAAACAAGCCAGTCGAAACCGGCGGAATAACAAAGCCAGAAAAGGGGAGGAGGACGCATTACGCGTCACTCCTCGTGGGGGCGGGGTTATATCTTCTCGTAGCAGAGCACGTTGATCTTGTAATCAGCGCCGTTGTGGGTTATTGGGTTGCCGTTAGTCATTGCGCGGATGATACTTACGCCGGTGGATGATATCTTCCCGTGTTTCTGGGATACCTTGAACTTGATGGTTACGGCATCGCCGCTCTGGGTGATGGTCGGGGTCACCGGGCCGTTGTCGTTTTCACGAACTACCGATGGCGGTGGTTGACCTACCGGCTTATCGGCTAATGCTTTAGCTACTCCAGCAGCTACTGCCTTGTCGAGGTCAGCTTGGGTTAAGTTCATGGTTAAACTCCTTGCTTGATAGGTTATGTTAAGCATCCATGACATGTTCACGGAATCGAGGCGATAACGCACAAAATCCGTGCCAAACCCTAAGCGATTGAATTGCAACAACATAACAATCCACCGTCATGCAATCAGATGCGACAATTATGCAATGATTAAATCATTATATGCAAAGCGATGCGCCATCCACCCCAGCATCCAAAATCCGATCCCCCAGATTTGAGAACCCCCATCCACCCCCCTTCGTATATGTATGCACTCTTCCTCTGTGCTCGACGAAAAAAAACGGGATGTACTTTTTGGGGCTGTTGCTTTGGGTGTTCTGCCGTATATCGGATCATTCAGCGGGGTTTTTGGCTATGGTTGGTCAGTCGACGGATCTAAAGAAGTGCCCGCTTTTTAGGGCGGGCGTCCAGTCCTCGCAAGGAGTAGGAGATTATCTCACTGTAAGATTATCCGGTGGTCACAGGTGATGGTGACCTGGCGGTGGGAGTTGTCGAACGCTCTCATGGGAGACCATGACCGGTACCCGCCTTCGTATTCTACGAGATACCCGTCGCGTTCAAGCGTCGATTTCGGCTCTTCTCTTTCGAGGACCTTGTGTGCTTCTCGCTCAGTCATCGGCACGGCCTTTATCAGCTTAACGCCAATATACAATACTGCTTTTTCCATTGGATCTGTCATGTCTTTCCTTTCGTTAGTATCTAAAGTACAGCCTGTCTTGTGGCGGGATATTGTTCCACTCTTCAGTGGTGCCGAAGTCGCGGGTGATATAGTCGTTAGGTTCCTTCTTGATCGTCTCGTAGGAGTCTGGGTTGAGGAGTAGCGTGCCAACCGGGACGTCATCGTAATCGACATCTTCCCCTGCGGCGTTGTATATCTTTACGTGGATTTCACATCCTGGGCCAGACATCGCAACAGACCCCGGCTCTTCTTCGGATGTCTCGTATACAATCTCATACTCCCTCCCTGTCTGTAGTTCGATTGGGGCTGCCGTCAAGAACTCTTTGATGTCCTTTCGTGCCCGCTCCAGGGACGACCGGGCGTCATAGAGTTCCTGGCACAACACAGCTAAGGGCCCATTAAGGTTTTCTGGTCGTTTAGAGTAGGGAATGTCAAGGTCGATCTTTCCCAGTCGGTCTTGGGTCTCACCTAGCGTACGATATAGGTCTTGAATCTTCATCATTTGTGCTCCTCGCACAGGGCTTTTCCTGTTTCGGTTTCGATTACGGCGATAGGCAGACGACCGCAAACATCGCAAGTGGCCTGCTTGAATTCGTTCGCCCAGTTGATCGGAACTAAATTATTGATAGCCTCAACTATTCCAGATTTGATAATTTGCCTCATCAGGGTTTTTCGCCTACGGGTGGTCATCACAGCTTCCTATCTGTAAAAGTGCATAGCCATCGCTTCGAGCTGGGTCGGCCACTGAGGCTTGAAGTCTCGAAGTAACTGGCATCGGAAGTGTCTCTGGCGACGCTGGCACCTCACCCTGCTATCCGCCACGTCATCGTATAGATCTCGGGCCTGGTTATCGTCACAAGCTACTGGGCGGTTTCGTAATTCTGCCCGATCCGCCCGATTGCGTCCGTTCTTTCTCTTTTTCATTGTAATTGCAGCCATCCTTCCCATAGTGTTTTGTTGCATCCGTCCTCAGTCGTGAACGACGCGAGCCAGTTGCCGGACTCTTTGTCAAACTTAACCTGAGTCACCGCGCCAGAACCGTAGTGGCGGTCTAACCCCTTCCAACCCTCCCAGCAATCGTCACTCGTCCACTTGCTGTTCGTTTCCACGAGATCACCCACGTCGAATATCTTGGTGGGGTGTCTCGATAGCGGTTTCTTCAGGTGCTCTTCGAGTTCGTGCCGGTAGTCGCTCACATGGCTCGCGCCAATAAATACTATCACGACCGCGAATATGGCGAGTAGAAGAGAAATCGCGGTCATTAGCTGGTGTCCTGTTAAGTCTACGTGCTTTTTCATTCTGGTATCTCCAGCCCATTGAAATGTTTAGGTTGGAACGGCAACACCCATTTAGTCTCAGTTTTCTTGACTCGTTTTTCGAGTATGGTGGTGTCGCGGCAGGTGATCTTGTAACAGAGCCACTCCGAATATCCACCGTTCCAATCAGAAATACTGCCATTATTATCCAACACCGTATCACACACCTGCGTTGTCTTCTTATACCACCGGTCAAGACGGCGGTAGAGGGAACCTGTTCTGTCCCATAAGCTCGGATAGAACCGCACTTGATCCTCACAGAAAAACCAATAGTCACTGTCGGTCAATCTTGGATCGTTATTAAAGCCACCATAGACAACGGGACCAAGGCTATCCGGTTCGAGTATTGATGGTGCCCCAATCTGATAACATTGCCCCTGCACACTACCGGCAAGCAGTAGGATTAGCAGTGTTAATTTTATCATATTCATTCGAGTGCTTCCTTTATTCCTTCGAGTTTGCTCCGCAGGTGCTTTACTTCTTCGTTAAGGTTGGCCCTGTGGTTGGCGGCTTCGTGTTTGGCGATGTCTGGTGTTTTACCCGGCGGGGTCCAGCCCAAGTCGACCAGCATGTGTTTGAAGGCGCTCTCGGCGTTATTTTGCAGCTCCCTGTAGGCTACTGCGAGAATTTGCTGGTGGCCACCAAGTAGCGGTCTCAGGTTCGGGTTTCCCTTGAAGACCTTATCTGACATTTTCATGTACCCCTCGGAGTCGTTGAGGTGGGGGCCATTCGTTATCAGCCTGGCTTCGCTGGATAGCAACTTCTCGTCTTCGTGGACCTTTCTTTTTGCCTCATCGAGTACCCGCTTAGCCTCGTCTGGGGAAATAGTAATTTCCGACACTACCCCCTCTTTCCCTTGCTCGTCTTTGGGCTTTGCCAGCTCTATGCCGTAATGGTGGTCGCACCAACCCGCACCAAACCAGAACTTCCTGGCAATAGCGCCACAGCGCTTACAAAAGGACGGACCCTCATCCCCGAACAGCGCCTTGCGTTCGATGGCGTGAAACCCTGCGTTGGTTCTCCTGTGTGCCGCTGTAATCGCTTCTTTGTAGGTCATCGGCTTGAAGCAGTGGCCGCAGTCTACTGTTTTTTCTGACATCGTTATCCTTCCGTTCAATACTATCCGGCCGAGCCGTGTAAGTAACTATCTCAATCATGCTTACTGTTGATTAGTTGGCCCGGCCGGTTATGTGGTTTTGGTTTTACTCTGTGGTGCTTCCCTCCTTCGATTTGGTCTGTCGTTCTTCGTCTATAAACTCGAGCTGGTCCCCGAGGGTCTGCACTTCAGACATGAAAGCCTTTCCCTTCGCGTCGATCTTCAGTATCTGATCGGCAATGTGAGCCGGGATACCGTTGATCGAGAACTGTGTACTAACCTCAGCGACGAGGTTTTTCTTCGCCTTATCCGGGGTAGTCCATCCCGGGTGGTTCTTGAGTTGTTGAGACAGTAGGGATAGTGGTGTCGATGGGGCGGCTCCACACTGAATCTCCGCCGTTCCAGATGGGTGGTTCATGCTGTCACCGCTTCAGGGTCTTCGAGCTGTTCGGGGATCAGGTCAACTTCAAGGTCAGACTGGAATGGAGCGATCTCCACCGTGGCCGCCTTGTTAAGGAACATCACCAACTCATTCAGGTCGGTGTTCGCGCCGACATTGCAGGTCACCTTGAATTCGGCAACCCCGTCGTCGACTTTCAGCTTACTCAGCTTGACGTTTTTGATTGTTAGGTTCTCACCCATTAGAGATTTCTCCTTTTTTCTTTGGCCTTATTGGCCAGATAGTTAAAAGTGGCGCCGGTGATAGCCGTGATCACCATAGCTATTAGAATTCCGTCTCGGCCTGGTTGCATCCAGAAGATCCCGGCGGCGAGAGCCTGCACGAGTGCGCTACCAAGGAACACCCTGTCGATTCGCCGCAACCACTTCTCGCGCAGCTCCAGCTTATCGTGCAAAGCCCAGCGCTCCCGTCGTTCGCGGTTCTCCGTTTCGTATAAGTTTTCATTCATAAACAACTCCGTTTTCGTCTGAGGACTCGTGGAAGCTAAACACCACCCGGGGTTGGTCAGAGTAGTAACGACGGTGCGGATCTCCCACTATTTGCTTATCGTCTACCCATGCGATCTCGTTGAGGGCGTCGCCGATGATCTTAACGACGTTGTCCCAGTCCGGCTTCTTTAGCGGGACTATTTTGTGCTCCAACATCAGCTCGCGCTTCTTCTTGCTGGTCGACTTGGGAATCGGCCGGTACTCGACCACGCTAAGTCGCACCTCACCCTTGAGGGGAACGAAGTCCGGGAACTTAGTACCAAACATCTGCTTGACGAGCGTTTCGTAGTTGACTGTCTTCTTCGGCGTGAACGTAATTCCGTTCCTCATCACAACCGGCCGGCCCTTACCCATCGGCGGTCCGGGAATCGTTAGCCTGTATGTCATCGTATCCTCTCCAATCTTTGATTGATTTCAACCAACACGTCCGGGTGATCCCACAAGAGACGCTCGCAGATCGTTCTAACGCGGACGCCATGTTTTTTAACATAATCCATCCCAACCATATCGAAGAGTTCGTTCCGGTTCTTACGCGCCCACGCCCAAACCACAACGTCGAGCCACTCCCACGGAGAGGTGACGACGCCACCGGACATCTTGTTCATAATGTCGAATTGTGGTATTAGCGAGTCTTTGTACTCAATGAAGGTCGCCTCAGCTTCAAGGCGCGTGAGGTTCACGATGGGGATCTTGTGGCTCGGCATATACAACGTCGAGTGCTTCCCCTGCGTGAACCAAACTGAGTAGGTCGACGACATGAACGCCCGTCGATAAATGTCGACTTCATAATGGCGACGACAATCAACAAAATTCCCCTTCACGAAAAAGCCGGTGAGGTCGTACAAGTGATCAGAGTCGTTGGTCCAGCACCCAAGGTAGAAGGTCCCGTCGTTGCGATGGGTGTAGTACATCACCGGCGGTCCGTCTGCGGTATCACCGATCGCAACCGGATGGTCACCTATCGGACAAGAAATTCGAATTTCTGGCCTATGTCTCATGGCGTGACTCCGGGGCTGACAATCGCGGCATTCCAGGGAAACCGTTAGATTGCAAATTGCCATTCTCTATCTGTTCAGCGATAACATTAGCCAAATATAACTGTTGACCGTCTTGGTTGAACGACAAGTGCCCGCCAAAAACTTCGGCCAGTTCTTCAACTTGGTATTTTAGTGAGTCTACTGACGACTTTACTCTGTTGAATAGGATACGCCATGCGACCCGTTCAGCTTTTTCTTGTAGGTCCGGGATTCTGTATTGTTTATGGCTTTGTAATACCGATTTGATGTTGTCGATATTAGCCTCAAAGGTGAAGGTCGCTCCTTTATGTTCAGCAACGACATAACGCCTGCCGTCATCGGATATTTGAGCAATTTTAGTGAATCCGATTTCCTCAAGAGCTTCAATCGTTTTTGCCATCGACTTAGCGACCGACACAGTAGTATCTTGATATGGAAGATAGCTCATGTCTCACTTTTCTCCTTTAGATTTTCTGTCGTCAGGTGATAGTAGTCACAACAATCACACTTATACGAACGACTCCTCTTGTGGAACCTCTTACGCATCACCTTCTCCGCACGCTTAGCTGTCCGCGCCGTCAAATACCTATACTTAAAGCATGGGCCGACCTTCCCTTTGTGGTTACGCATTGTGCTTCTCCCTCAGCCTATGCAGGTAAACCAGCGCCCATTCCCAGCGGAACGTCTCCGGGTGGTGTTCCTTGTGCCACTCCAAGACGGCGATCTCGAAATCAACCGGCGGCAACCAGGTTCCCTTCGGCTTCCAGCCCTCCTCTGTGAGACGGTGGCAGCCGAGACAGTACGTGATGGCGTTGAGTGGGAGCTCTTCGCCGCCGCGACCACGCTTCTCGATCTCATGGACCGTCAGGTTGGCCACGCCGTTCACGTCGACCCGGCCGGAAGGCGTTCTTGCTGACTTGTGGATCGAGACGCACCACGGGTTCTGGCATTTGTGATTGTCCATTCGGAAAATGAGCTGGATGAAATCGTGCCGCTCGTCCCTTTTGAGGTTGCGCTTCTTGGTCGCAATCTCTTTCCGCCTCTGTAGCGGTGGGCAGGCAGTCCCGGGTGTCAGTCTGCGTTTAGTTCTTAGTTTCAAATGGGATAACAAAACCCGCCACCCTCGCGCTATCAAGATCCACATCATCAGGGTAAAGGGCGAAAACCGCGTCGACCGACAGTGGCTCTCCAATGTATCCATCGCCCGTGATCATCTTGTACTTCCTCACGAACCCACCCGCATAAGTCGAGTACGAATACTTCTTTTTTAAGATGTCATAAGATCCCTTCCCGGAAATATCACAGAAGATAAAAGCAACCTTCATCGCCTCGTCGTCAATAAACACCAACACGGAGGTAAAGTCAGCCAGCGCGTACTGGTCAATAAACCCCGTACTAAACACAACCCTCGTCGATGACACTTTAATGTAAGGCTCACCCCGAGGTTTCATGCTTTTCTTGTACTGAATAAAACTCATAGCTTCTCCTTTATTACCTTCTTATAATAAGACACACCATAACAACCATCAACCCTCAAGTCAAGTAATATCTTCCTTATTATAGTAGTTTTTTATTACAGATGGTATGCAAAGTTTTGCATACTTGCCGGGCTTGACATACAGCACTTCCTCGCAACTCTATTAAAATCCCCCCTTTACGCTAAGATAATAGAATTCACTTTAAGTGATCACTGTAACTCATTGCCGCACAATAAATGTTGCAACCGTTTGCACACTTAACTCAGGTCCACGTATAAGCCGTGGCCCCACAACGGGTTATAAAATAGTTCTTGACTTATTAGTGTTTATGGGTTAGCTTTGAGGCGCAGTCGCCGCCAGAGAAACCTAACCGTGAAGGAGAGAAACCATGTCGCTTTCAGGCTTAACCACCATCCAGGTTGATAAAACGCAATATACGGTCAAAACTCACGTTTTCGAAGACATTATGCGCCTGATTGAGCCATACCAAAAAACTGGCGTTCTCATAGAAGAGCAGCCAGCAGCCAAGATGAAGCTAAACAAGAAGACGGGAAACGCTAAGACCACCCTCAACAGCTAGGAAGTAACTATGCCCGGTCGCGCCTCATTCGAGTATTCAGCTAAACCAGGAGACTCGGTCTATCCGATTGAGTCCGGGGTTGTTGTTAAGCTGGAAGCGAATAAGCATAAATTCAACCGGTCAGCCAGGCTTCATTTATCACACGGCGTTTACGTGTGGATCTGTCGGGTTGGAATGCAACCAGCTCGATGTTCCCCAAAATACAGAAAGGTTCATATTATTATAGTTGAGATTCCGACACTACAAGCGTTTCGTGATCATATTATAGTCGCCCGGCGCTCGGTTCAGTTTAAGTATTTAACGACCCTAATGAAAAATAACGGGTATGAGGTCGTATCAAGAAGCTGCCGGCAGAACTATACTGAGTGGTCTCTTTGTAATTTCTATAAAACGATCGGAGTGATGGCATAATGAGAGGCAAGCAAAGCCGACCTGGGGTGGCTAAAGCGATGGTTCGCTGTTATATGCAATTAGCCTGCTGCTGCTTTAAGCCAAAACAGAAGCCATCGAAGGAGGTTTGCTCGATCTGCGCTCGCAGGCTAATAAACTTTATCGCTTATTTTAAGTGGATGGCTCTTGTGAGTATCGTCGCGGGGCACGGCAAAGACGACCCCCTTATTCCACAACTAACGATGCGCGACTTCCAACACCTACATTGCCATGATATATCTATAAGCGGCCCAGCTATCACAAGCACTATAGTATACCAACCGCCGGAAGTTAGTGTGGGGCATACGTTTGACGTGGGTATCTTAAAGAAAGACTTTAACGAGATACTCGAAGAGTAGTTGTTTGTGAAATAAGAATCTTTCCGTTAGGGTACCGGCCGGGTAGTTTCGACTGCTTTGGCCGGTTTTTTAATAAGCCAACTAATTATCTAATAATGAGATACCTAATAATCTCACTCAAAATTCCACCAACAAAAACAACACCAAATGCGCTTTTTTATTGACAGACAGTGCTTTAACCTTTTATACCTACAGAAAGAAAGTATGCAAAGGTTTGCACATAAGTATGTCGAAGCAACAAAACAGCGTTCCAACCCCGAAAGAGTTGGCTGATAAAAAGCGCACCCGGGCCGCTACCGTCGCGCTATCGAGTAAGATTGAGCAGGCGGGGCTTACTGAGCGCCGTTCGAAGCTGGCTCAGATACTTCTAACAGACCCAACTATTCCGTTCAGGGAAGCCTACAAGAAGGCCGGGTATTCACTCACACCAAAATCAAGACCTTCCGTAATCAAGCGAGAAATTGCCGGCGCCCTGTCGGCGACTCTGCGTGAGATGGGTATTTTTGAGTCTGACCTGGCGAAGGTTCTCATGGAATGTCTCACGGCGACCAAGGCAACTCTCGTTAAGGTCCCGGTCTACTTCGAAAATGGCATACTGAAAACAAATAGATATGAATCTATTGAAGTTCCTGACTATCCCGTCCGGCTGGCCGCCTTCAAACAGGCCTGCCTTTTGGGTGATTACTTCCCAGCCAAAAAGATCAACCTGAAAACAGAGCACACGGAACGGCTATTTGCAAATATCGAACTTCGAACCCTCGAGGGCCGAGCCAAAGAACTAAGAGAAAAGCAAACCCTAATAGAAGTAGAGCACGAGGTGGTGTCTAATGACTCAGATGACTAAAGCTGAGCAGGCTGAACTCCATCTCATTAACGCCGAGATCGCTCGAAAGCGTCCGTGGGAGTTTGTTCATAAGTTTGCCTACACCCTCGACGAGCATGATATAGATAATCCTATTAAGCTCTTTCCGGATAAGCTAATGTACCGCATAGTCGTTCGAGCCTGGGAAGAGTACCCGATTCTCTTTATAGAAAAATCCAGGCAGATTATGATGACATGGCTCATGTCTATCTTGCTGCTCTGGGATGCTATGTTCCGCAAAGGCAGAAAGAATTTTCTTCAGTCTAAGAAGCAGGACGACGCCGACGCTATAGTCGATCGAGCCACTCACGTTTATCGCCAACTGGCAGAGCGCAACTTCCCGGGTCTACCAAAAGCTAAAGACGGAGCCGGTCGGGTTGGCACTGAGTCAAAACTCGAATTCCCTGACACTATGAGCTGGCTTTGGGCTGTTCCTCAAGGACCCGACACCGTTCGCTCTTACACCCCCTCGAATGTTCTGGCGGATGAAGTCGCCTACCAGGCTAAGGCCCGAAAGGGATACGAGGCAGTCCTGCCAGCCGTCAAGGGTGGCGGCCACTATATCGCCCAGTCTTCAGCTAACGGTAAAGTTTTCAACTACAACATGCTTTATTCGATCAACCCGAACACCGGGAAACCAACTGGCCCTAATCTGGTTGATTCTACTCGCGTTCTCCAGCCTCGCTATACAGTTGAGCAGCTCGAAAGGATGAACGAGGAAGAATTCTACGCCATCCCATTCGAGGAATTAGTCGCCTGCGTTCCAGGTATGCGATTCTGGGTTACCGACCTCGGCGTGCCGTGCCTACGAGTTCACTATTCAGCCGACCCCGACAAATCCCCCGAAACTGAACGTGGCCGGGCTTGGATCGTCGAAGCCAAGAAGGGCTCAACTCCTGATGGTTGGGAGCGGGAGATGGAAATCAACTACGACACCTTTGAGGGTAAACCGGTAATCACAAACTGGGATCGCACCATCTTCGTCAAGAGAGTAATCTACGACTCAGAGCTACCAATACACATCGGGGTCGACTTCGGCACCACGATCTGCGGGGGGATATTCTGCCAGGTCGACCGAATTCAGGGTTTCTCCCAGAGGCAGGTCCGCATTCTACATGAAGTAATTCTTCGTGGCGGGAACACGGCCCAACTAATCGAAGACCTGATCGCAGCCTTGCGGCTTCGCTACCATCGAACCTGGGAGAGCCGGAACCTTTATTGTCACTGCGATCCCGCTGGCAACCAACAAAGAGAGACCACCTCCGATAAATCAGTCAACACCTCAATTAAACTTATGAGAGCTGCGTCGTTGCCGGTTACATCTAAGATGATCAGCATCCGCGAATCGACCGACCTCGTCAAGACGGTGTTTGCAATGTCAACCCCGAAGGGTGACCCGTGCGTAATCGTCGACCCTTCCTGTGAATACACAATCAAAGTGCTTGGTGGTGGCTGGCATTACCCGGAGAACAGCCAGGGCCGACCCGGGCTCCCAGAGAAAGACGACGAATTCGATCACGGTGGCGACATGCTTCGTTACAACTTTTCGAGCATGATATCGGTCGCCGATATTTTGGGCGCGAAGCCAAAACTTCCGCCCGCCCCAACGCCGATTCGAGAAGAATTCACCGGACGCATTATAGGTTATAGGAGTAATCAACGTGCCAGAACTCACCGTCACTGAGGAACAGACCAAAGTTTACGAGCCAGCACGCTCCCTGACTGACGCGGAGCTGGTTGTTCGTATTGGTAACGACTACAACCAGGCCGAGAGCGACAAACGCGCCGACCATGTTCGCTGTCGTCGTTACATGAAAATATACGAAGCGCTCAACCAGGCTGAGAATGTTATCAAGGACGGCGAAAGGGGCATCGCCGACGATCGTCGCATCTTCTCTGACACATACTATCCGATCGGTGCCGCCACGGTTGATACCGCCGCAGCGGGTATTTACAATTCCTTCTTCGGCGTACCGGACTTTATGGAGATCGACGCTAACGACTACCTCGACGATCGGGCAGCCCAAAGGATTACCGCCCACCTATACAAACGCTTCAAGGAGATGAAGTTTAAGCACACAGTCTACCGGGCGATCCAGATGGCTCTAACATTTGATTATGCCGTGACTCTATCGACATGGAAACTCGAGGCTGGCTTTGTCCCGAAGCGCGTCCCGACTACTGAAATTCGTGAGTTCGGTCCGGTGAAGCGTAGCTACCGTGACATCAAGATGGAACTTCAGTGGCAACCGGACGCCACTGATCGTTCGAACGTGCTTTTGCTTGATTACTTCTGTTGCTTCCACGACGCCAAATCTAAAAACGGGCTGGAGGATTCTGAGTTTTTCATAGATGTTCGCTGGGAGTCAATTGAAAAGCTGAACAGCGGGGGGCTACTTGGTAAATATAAAAACGTCGAAAAAGTTCGCAAGATGGCAGAGCAGTTGGCGAGCGATGTCCCAAGAGACGACAAAACAAGCAACAATAAAAGCAACGCAACGATGGCCAGGGCGGGAAAAGTGCGCATCGTTCGCTACTGGACCCACTCTCATGTAGCAGAGAAATGCTTCGACTTCATTATTAGTCGCCGAGACATCCGAGGGATGCCAATTCAGGTTTGGAAAATCCACGACCTGCCATCACAGTTCCGGGGAATGGGTATAATCCAGCGGTTGGAACGCCCCCAGTACGACATGAACGCAATCATCAACACCAAGCGGGACTTCCAGAACCTGGCTCTCAACCCGATTGCGATCCTTGACAGGGAGCTCGCTTCGGTCAACGACAATAAGCTGGAACTCTACCCCGGCCGAGTCCTATTCACCCCGGACGGCAGAATCCCTAAAGATATGGTCCATTTCGTTCAGCCCGGCTTCGATATGTCCGCTTCATCTACTGAGGAATTCGTCATACAGAAGGACGCCATCGAGAAAATCTCTGGCTTTAGTGAGAACGCAACAGGAGCCTACGCGCAAGGGCGCAAAACCGCCAGAGAAACCTCGGCAGTTGCGTCCGGGGCTCTAAGTAAAATCTTCACTGTCGCCTCGAAACTGGAAGAGACCTGCCTTGAGCCGATCTACCTGGAGATGTTCCTCCTCGAACAGGCCTTTATGAGTCGCAATGAGCAATTCAAGTACCACGGAAAACATTCCGTTGATTGGGTTGTTGTCACACCGCAGGACTATAAGTGGTCGGCGGTACCATCGTTTATGGCCCGAGGAACAACCCTCGTTAGCGATAAGCAAATTCACATCCAGCAGTTCATGGTCGCCCTCGACCGCGCTGCCGCATTCCCTCAGATCCACGACATGCACCAAATCTTCCTCGAGATGTGGAAGTTGATGTCGCCGCGTGATTACCAGCGATTCGTCAAGGACCCAACCGAGAACGAGCTCAACATCCCACAGGACCTTGAAAATCAACTTCTCGCACAAGGAAAGCAGGTTGACGTCACAGCAACTAACGACCACCAAACCCATATAGCCGAGATGGACAAACTCTTCCGATCGGTAGACTTCCAGGTTTGGCCGGAAGCGCTCAAGATACACGCTCAGGAACATTACCAGAAGCACCAACAAGCAGCTCAAGCATCGCAAATCCAACAAGCACAACCACCTACGGACGACGGTGGAAGTAACTCTTCAAGTGATTTAGCTAAAGGCTTGCGGGGCACAAGCGTAGGAGTAACCCCATGATAGACCAAATGACACGGGAGGTGAAAGCTAACGCCTTCGCCATCCTGATCCGATCTACCGGCTGGAAAAAACTAATGGCCTGGGCTAAGGAAACCTTAGTTCAGGGCGAACTGGAGAAGATGATCGGCATGACCGAAGAGACCGGACTAACAGAACAATCACTTAAAGTGGCACATTACAAAGAGTGCCTTAACCGATTAGATACCAAAGCGTTAAACTCAGCGCAATAAGGAGATGTTATGCCTCTACCAATGCGGTTTTTAGATGCGGGCGATTCAGGAGGAGGCGAAGGAGCTTCCGATTCCGCCGACGGTAACGCCACAGACGCTGGGACAACCGGCGAAGATGGGGATGCCGGAACTAAGACCGACGACTCAGCGAACAACAAAGCTGACAATCAGGACGGTGACAAGGACTATGAGGCTCTTTACAAAGCCGGACAGACCGAGTTGACTGACCTGACCAGTAAAAACGAACACTTAACAATGAAACTGGGGAAGCAGTCGGAAACTGTGGGCGCCTTTAAGCGATTAGCGGAAGCCCGCAGAGACGACCCCCGTGGTTTAGCTCAATCAATCCTGAAGGATGCTGGCATAGATGTCACCATCGACACGGGAGAGAAGGATCTTGACCTGAGCGGTATCCTGAATGACGAAGTGGCCGAAGGCAAGCTCAAGACCGCCATCGAGGCGGCAGAGAAGCGTGGTGCCGAAACCGTCAAAAGGGAACTCACTCCGCAGTTGAATCAAGTGTTCGAAGCTCAGTTACGGGAGAAATACCCAGACTGGGACCAGCTCAGTGACACGCGTGAGGCTTTACATCAATCGACTCTCAGTAAGACATTGACCTACAAGGAGCTTATGCAGCTCGCCGCCCAGGGAATGCACATGGGCGAGGCGCTGGAGTCTGCTGGGAAGCAAGCGATTGAGACATACAAGAAAGAGCTCGCCGCCAAAGCCGCCGGAACCCTTGACACGGGGAACGATGACGGTAGCGGAGGTAAGCCGAAACCGCACGATCCGAAAGACAAAGCATACTTCGATAATGTTATCGGTAGTATGAAAAAGATCGTGTAAGAAAGGTACACAACAGTGGCTTTACCCAATGCAATAACCTATACCAGAGACGTTCGTGACTCCTCTGATGAGATAGCACAAGGGAAACCTCTTGTAATATCTGACAAAATCTGGCTCAACGATCCAAACGAGAATAAAGCCCTCGGATGGGTTATGAGTCAGGGCATCAAGGAGTCAACCAACGAACATGTCTTTGGTCATCTTGAAGATGCACCGTTCCCGAACTGGGTTGTATATAGTGGGCCTGATGAATCCTCTCAGTCGTCAGACGACCTGATCATCACGAACGTCAAGGCGCGATGCGCCGCTGGTCAGCGACTCTACAACCCGAGAACAGATGAAATCATGCGTCTGACTGCTGACCCAGACGGAGCCGCCCTCACTCAAGAGGTCGCCCGTAATTTTGGTAAGGGTGTTTCGACCGACTTCCTGCTCAACGGCGATAAGCTGTTGATGCTTCCGCCAGCGCACTATGAAGGATTTACGACCGGAAAAGGTCTAACCAACTCCAAAGTCTTCAAGTCCTTCAACACTTCGATCGTCTCCTGGCCGGTACGTGTCACCGACACGGAGTATGCTGAAAAGGCGCGTGGTGGTAACCCGTTTACGCGGGCCCTGAATAAGTCCTGGAAACAGGGCAAAGACCAGATGGAAGCTGAGCTTATCTTTGGTGCTAAGGTCGCCGATACGTCGACTTACGCCCAGAGTATGCACACTTCCGAGGGACTCCTAAATTACGTTAGCACTAACGTATGGGCCCTCGACGGTACGATGACTCGTGCTGATCTCTGGGACATCTTAGCCGAGTGGACCATGTTGAACAAGAAGGGTGGAGCAATTTTCTGCTCTAAATACTTCATTCACATGATTGCTAACTGGGCTTTCGCGAAAGTGACCTACGATCAAGGCACCAAGATTGATGGCATGACCATCGCTCAGGTGCAGACGCCTGACGGCATCTTTGACTTGATCGAGGTTGATCTATTTAACCAAGAAGCAACTCTAGCCGGAACCGTCCTGCTTGTCCCAACCGGACACATAATGTACCGTCCGCTGGTCGGCGATCTCGATCTCGATATCGCATACAATCCGATCAGCCGCGACGAAGTACATCAGCAGGAAGGTGAGATCTACGGCGAATACGGCTGGGAGTTCTTCGAAGAAGAGATGTTCGGTGTCATAACCGGACTCCAATTCTAAGGAGGTTTCTGTGAGCTGTATTAACTATGGAATCCTTCCACAGGACTGGATTCGGAAAACATACCAGCGCATCGTTGTTGACACTTGTGTGGTTTTCCGCATCAAGTACAACGGCAACCTGACTGGATCGGTGGCCGCCCACGTTAGTGTGGCGAACACGACTGGTGACTTGACTTTCGAGCAAGGCGCCTCGACCGCCGCCGCCGCTGTCGGAACCGGCTCTAACCCCGGAACCACTGGTGTTATTGACATCTCTGACTACTCAACCATCGCTGGGGTTGTTCGTGAGATCAACCTCTCCGCTGATTGGGAAGCGTGGATGGAAGACTTTATCCCCGATGGGGACATTGAAGTCACGGCCGGAAACGCCATTTACATCACGGGTGCCACAACCGACAACGATTGTACCGGGACTAATGGCTTTGCCATTCTCGCCGACACATCGTTGGAAACGGCGGAAATCTTCCCTGTCGGCATGACGTTGAATGGACCGTCAGTGAAGATCCACAACCACGATGCTCAAGTTCTCCATGAGATCCTGAGTATCAACGCGATTGCAACCTTCGCTGGCGCGACCGCTGGGCTGAAGATCTTCGAGTGTGATGATAAAGCCGGAACGTCAACTCTGATTGCTACCCTGGGCTTGGTTACCGCCACCCAGACGGAGCACGCAAACAGCGGCGAGCCGATTATCCAGACTAAGGGTAAGAGGATCGTCGTCCAGGCAACGGACGCTTCGGGGGCGATTACATCCCCGAACATCACCATCAGCGGACGCTCATACATTATGGGTGCCGGACTGAACGACAATAAACTGTACAGCAACTATTAAGCTGTACTAAATATCCCGGGGTGGGAATGACCATCCCGGGAACAATAAGGAGGCTTTATGCCGATCGAACGGACCCTACCGAAGAAATACCAAGAGGAAGACTTGCAAGCAGCGGCTACTTTCCTATCAACCAAAAAGAATCCATCCTTGTTTGTCCTACTCAAGTCGGCCGTCACTAAACTGATCTCTGAAGAGGGTGGGGTGTCGCGAGAGATCCAAGTAGAAGGGCCCGTACAAATCCGTTTTGGCGGGAACACCTTCTCGACTAAGAACCGAGAGCTTATGTTGCTCATGCTGGAGCATCGCGCTTTCAATAAACACTTGGCTGGGTACTCTATTGACCACCATGACCCATCGGGTATATGGCGTGCGATGGGGGTTGTCAAGGAACAGAAAGTTACTACCTTTGTACCGCAGGCCACCTACGAGGTTGACCTGAAGGCTGCAAGAGCGAAGGACTTGAAAGATAGAATCCCAGAGTCGGTTACACCGCTCAGTGGAGTTGCGGAGTAAGCTATGGCGTCACGCGCATTTATAGTCGACGGCCTAATGCGAGAGGCAGGGAAAACGTCCCCCAAAGTGCGGGGGCTTATCGACCTAAAGGTAGGCGAGATCACTTTGGAGCTACTCAGCCAGAACAGTGGCCGCTTCAGGGGGCTGGAGAAGACGCAGGCCATCTCGGTGGTAGCCAACACCCAGCAATACCTGCTGAACGCTGATTTCTTTACAGCAAAGAAGAGCTTTCATCAAGTTGATGGTGATGGGAACTTTATGGCCAGGCTCTCGATCGTCTCTAAGACTGAGCTGTTCGACCGTAAATCAGCCAAAGCCTACTCCGGGATTGCGCTTGCTTATATTGAATTCCTCGAATACGGACCCAACGGTCGGGGGTTTTATCTCCACCTCGGGACAGACCCGACCGGGACGGCCACGTACCATTTGGATTATTACCGTGAGCCGACTACGGCCGATACTGATTTAATCCGAAAGGTGACAATCTTGCAGCACGGCGTTCGGGCTAGCCTTCCGCAATACTTCGTGAACGCCGAATATGAAGCAGCTATATATATTCGTCGACTACAAGGATTCAAGGAGTCCCCCGACACCCACATCACTGATGCCGTGGTGACTCCTAATCCAAGAATTGCTAAACATAACCAAAGGATGCACGACATTGGACAAGGTAAGTAAATTATTCATAATCTGCTGTTTGTGGCTGATCCCTGCTGTCGTCTATGCGGAATCGCTTGGAGACTTACTGATCGACTTGCGTTATCGAACGGGAGAAGTGGCCACGTCCGAATCGAATTACGCCGATAGCGTTGCGATCGGTTGGATTAACATGGCCCAGTCGCGGGTAGTTAAGTTGGGCGGTTACCTCCCGAAGTCTGTCGATTATGTCTACGAGGGCGACTCGAACTACGTCCACCTTCCGCCTGACTTCAGGGCTATCACTCAACTCAAGGTGAAATCCGAAGGTAGATGGTTTGGTGATTCAAGCATATTGGGAGACGTTGATTGGATTGACGAGGACTCTGCGGAATTGGTCTTGGCGGTTGCCGCCTTCGCTGAACGGCACCATGATATTAAATACGCGACCGACTCCAATGAGTATCCTCTACCGTCAGATTTCCGGGAAGTAAACGCCGTACTGGTTCTCCGTGACGGCGAGTGGTGGGGGGCGCTTCCTAACCCGGGGCTGGTAAATGACACCGACGTAC
>SDBT01007411.1_pt1 | contig 18044 bp, 19 predicted proteins | sample 2277101 | NCBI WGS metagenome assembly SDBT01 (sample SAMN10404973, study PRJNA504765) | marine sediment metagenome | isolation source: marine sediment core GS10_PC15, 103 cmbsf | place: Arctic Ocean: Southern Knipovich Ridge | collected 2010 | reverse complement strand
TTACTGGCTATCCGGGGAATATTGCCAGTACCTGGCAGCAGGCAGGCAGGAGCGGACGCAGTGGAGAGAGGTCGTTAAGTTTTCTCATCGGGCTGGATAATCCTCTTGACCAGTATTTTATGCGTCACCCGGAATTCTTTTTTGAGAAGAATTTTGAAAATGCCCTGATTAATCCTGAGAACCCCTATATCCTGAGAGCCCATCTACTGTGCGCCGCCTGGGAGCAACCGCTGAATGGTGAGGATGAAGATGTTTTCGGACCTGCCTTGAGACAGGAAATAGCAGAGCTAACGGAGCGAAAATTGCTCAGAGAACGCAAAGGCAGATGGTATCTGGCACCCCGTATCAATTATCCGGCGCAAAATATCAATATCCGTTCTACCTCAGGTGAGAATTATACAATTATCGATACCTCCACTGGTGCTCTGCTGGAAACCGTTGAGGCCAGTGTTGCCTTTTTCCAGATACATCCGGGAGCGATATACCTGCATCAGGGAGAATCTTACCTGGTCACGAATTTAGACCTGAGCAGTCGGACTGCCTACGCTAAGCCGACCACTGTCAATTATTATACCCAGACCAAAGAAATCGAGGATTTGCGTATTATCGAGGTGATTAACAGCAGAAGATGTGGGCAGGTAGAAGTATATCTGGGTGAGGTGGAGGTTACCAATACCGTAGTTGGCTTCAAGAAGAAGGCGCAATATACAGAGGAGATTATCGGTGAGGAGCCGCTCAACCTGCCACCTCAGCATTTCCCTACCGTGTCTTTGTGGTTTGACCTGCCGGTCGAGGCAACGGCTCAGGTGAATGAGGCTCAGCTAGACCTGGTGGGTGGATTACATGCGGTGGAGCATGCGGCCATAGGGATTCTGCCTTTGTTTGCGCTTTGTGACCGCAATGATATTGGTGGTGTGTCCACACCATTACACCCGGATACGGGGAGAGCCCAGATATTTATTTATGACGCCCACCCCGGCGGGATAGGTATTGCTGAGAAGGGATTTGCTCTGGTGGAGCAGCTGTGGGAGGCTACACTGAAGACGATTACCGAGTGCCCGTGCCAGGAGGGCTGCCCCAGTTGCATTCAGTCGCCCAAGTGTGGCAATAATAATAAGCCGCTGGATAAAAGAGCAGCGGAGGTGCTGCTGGAAGGATTGCTATATTAAGGTCTGTAAGATAGATATCAATATATCTCATTGAGAATTGAAGGGGAGATGTCGGTTGAAATTCTTTACATTGTGGATAATGACAAGACTAAAAGAGGAGGGTTGGCCGAAAGCACGGGGGTTGCTGAGAAGAAGGAAGGTCATCACTGAGGAAGCGGTTATTGCTGCCACGCAAGATGCCATACGTATCGCCATAACTATTGGGGGAAGTTTGCCTGAAGTAGCTAGAGCCATCGCCATAACTTGCGTGGATACATCCGACGAACCCGTAACACGGAAGGCCGTTGAAGAATGGATAGATAAGGCTGCCACGATGGGTGATGAGAAAATGACGGCCCTATCAGACATCTACCCTGAGTGGCTACGGTTTTGCTCCATAACAGCAGTATCAAGCAATGGTGATGTCCAACATTACCGATGGGTCGGTGTCCACGAGGAATATGACACGGAAGCTCCTATACTCATTGAAATGTATTCGCAAAGCGCTGCGTTAGCGGAGATTGCGATGTGCTGGGCTCACAGGCATCCTAATAAAGCTAAAAACTTGTTCAAAAACCCTGCTGCTACGGAGGCGATTGAACCAGAATTACAAGAATTGGCCAGTGGCCCCGCAATATACTCCGGCTGGCTACACATGGCAGAGATGCTAGTCTCACGGTACTCGGAGGAGGTAGGATTTCCGAAGTATGAGGACCTAGCTTAATTTCTTAGAGAAACAAAGAGATTGCTTCGCTCTGCTCGCAATGACAGAGGGCTGAGATTCTTCGTCCTTCCAATGAAGGGCTCAGAATGACAGGGAGGAAAGATGATTGAGATAGGGATAAACCCGATAGCCTTTACCATAGGCGCAGTGAGTGTCAGATGGTACGGTATCTTTATTGCCCTGGCTATTCTGTGGATAGTCCTGTGGTTGGGGTGGCAGGTAAGGAAGGGGGCTAAGCTCTCGTATGATACCGTTATCACCGTTGCACTGGTAGGCGTCCCTTCGGGGATAGTGATGGCACGTTTGCTCCATGTCATTGATAACATAGTTGTGGCTAAACTGCACCCTGAGCTTGTCTGGCCTATTGGTCCAGTGATTGACTATACTCAATACCCGGGGCAGATTGTTGGCGGTGGGGGACTGACCGCCTATGGTGCTGTTCTGGGAGCTACTCTCGGTATCTGGATTTATTTCAAAATTAGCAAGCAGCAAATAGGCTATTTCTTTGACCTGATAGCGCCGGCGGTGGTAGTAGCCCAAGCAGTAATCGGCAGGATAGGCTGCATATTGAATGGTTGCTGCTATGGGCTAACCTGCAGCTTACCCTGGGGAATTGAATACACTAACCCTAACAGCCTTGGGTTTGGTGCTGGTGTGGTTCACCCCACGCAGTTTTACGAGATTCTATATGGACTGGCGGTGTTCGGGGTGCTGCTGAAATTAAGGGGGCGGTTCAAGCCGGATGGCTCACTATTTCTTATCTACCTTGGTCTCTACGCGGTGTGGAGGCTTGGCATTGATTTCATACGAGTGGGGAATCCGTTCCTATTTGGTTTACATCAGGCTCAGGTCATAAGTATAATTGTTCTAGCCATTGTCGTTCCGGTACTGGCATTAAGAACGCGGTGGGTAAAGGCAGAAGCCAAAGAATCAGATAGTAATAAGGAGGTGTAGGAATGATAGATTTGGGTATTCTTGCTATAATTATGTGGGTGGGCTGTTTCGTGGTGGTTGCTATAGATTCAGTCTTTCGCGGCATCAGTCCGTGGTTTTGGCGTATTGCGGCACTCTTTGGAGGACCATTTGCGCTGTTGGCCTATGGGCTGGTTCGCACGCAGGTTAGTAGTAAATAGGAGACAAGAGGTAAAGCCTTCTTCTCCGGGGGTAAGGTAAGTAATGGACTGGGCAAATATTGCTGGCAGCCTGGCGATGCTGTTGTTGTTCGTTATTGGGCTACCGCTGGCGTTAAGAAAAAGGAAGCAAGCCGGCCCCCAGAAAATGGAGGAATTTCTGAAGCATCTCCAGGAGATGGGGGTGAAGGCATTGCTGGGGGAAAGCGATACCGACCAGAAGAAGATAGACTTGGGGCGGAGTTCGGGGCAAAAGTCTGATGGCCTTATTGAGATAAGAGAAAGAAATATAGATTACATAAGCGTTATCGGTGTAGCCAGCCAGTACGGGGTTAACTTCTATCTGGACTTCCACGTAAAGCGTCCTAACTGGCTCAGTCAGCAAAAGAGGGAAAAAGTGAGGATGACAACGAAAAAGAGTTCAGTTATCGGGGGTAAGGTAGTTGATATTGAGTGGAAGGGAGATGACTACCTGTGCCGAGCGCTTAACTATGATTACCAGCTAAAAGACAGGTTACTACAGGCAGAACTGGGTGAGCTGAAGGGTGGCATCCAGATATATCCCGAAGCAAAGCACGAGTATTCGAGAATCAGGACTGCCTACTTTCTGCTCTCGGCTGATTTATTTGGGGCGATAGATATTGTTGCCGGGCATGTGAAGTCGGGGTGGTGAAGGGTGATTCTTCATTGGATTCCTTCATTTCATTCAGGGCAAGTCTCAGAATGACAGAAGAAATGGATTAACGGAGAAGGGAATTGCTTCTCTTCGACGAGATTCGTTCGTTAGCTTCCTTCACTTCGCTCAGGACAAGCCTCAGAATGACAAGGGGGAATACGGTTCAGAATGACAGGAGGGAAAAATGAGCAGGCAGATAAAGATAAGCGTAGGTGGGCTTGAGGTAGAAGGTTGGCTCAACGAGACAGATACTGCCAACAAAGTGTGGGAGATTCTCCCCATCACGGGCACGGTCAACCTCTGGGGGGACGAAATATACTTTTCTATCCCATTAGAGACAGGGCTGGAGAATGATGCCAGGGAGACGGTTAGCATCGGAGATATAGCTTACTGGCCTCAGGGGCCGGCTATGTGCATCTTCTTGGGTAAAACTCCTATAAGCAGGGGGAATGAAATCAGGCCGGCAAGTGCGGTTAATGTGATTGGCAGTATCGAAGGAGTTGAGAAATTGCTGGGGAAGGTGAAACAGGGCGAGATAATTACAGTCAGGAGTAGTTAGATGGAAATGCTGGAAGCAATCAAGACGAGGAGGAGCATCAGAAGATACAAGAAGGGCCCGGTGCCAGAGAAAATATTGGAGCAAATACTGGAAGTGGGGAGGTGGGCACCGTCGGCGAGCAACTCACAACCGTGGGAGTTTATAACCTTCACTGACACGGAGGTAAAGCGAAAGGTGACGAGGTGCTTTCTCTACGGTTCGTTTCTGGATGAAGCACCGTTGGGGATTGTGGTGGTAGTTGACCCAAGGGCATCTGACTGTCCGATACAGGACGGCACATTGGCAGTATACGCCATGCAGTTAGCGGCTCATGCACTTGGTCTGGGCACCTGCTGGATAAATCCTGGCTTTCAAGATGAGAGAGCGAAAGATGTTCTTGGGATTCCGATGGAAAAGAAGATAATCTGTGTGCTATCAGTGGGATATCCTGATGAAACGCCCACCAGAGAACGGAAGGCATTAAAGGACATCACTTTTGCCGAGGCGTATGGGAATAGATAGATGATTACAATCATTGACTATGATGCCGGTAACATCCGAAGTGTGCAGCGAGCCTGTGCGGAGATTGGCGTTCAGTCTGTTGTTACCAGTGCGCCGGCAGACGTCGTAAATGCGGAAAGAGTAATCTTTCCAGGGGTTGGTGCAGCACTCAGCGCTATGGAAAGCTTAAGGAGAACAGGGCTGGATAAGGCTCTAAGGCAGTCCTTTGAGGCCGGGACTCCCATCCTGGGGATATGCCTCGGTGCGCAAATAATTCTTGATAGTTCAGAGGAGGGGAATCAGGCGTGCCTTGGACTGATTCCGGGAACAACAGTTCGGTTCAGGCTGCGGGATAAGTTGCTAAAAATTCCGCACATGGGATGGAATGAGGTAAGAGTAGTACAGTCTCACCCGCTGCTGGATGGTGTAAAGGAGGAGGACGAATTTTATTTCATTCATTCGTTTTACCCACAACCTGCCAAAGAAGAGAATATCTATGCGGTTACGGATTATGACAGTGACTTTTGTTCGGCACTGGGATACAGAAACCTGTTTGCTACACAATTTCATCCCGAGAAAAGTGGGCGTTTGGGGTTACAATTGCTGGAGCATTTCGCTAAGTGGGACGGTACAATGTCGATAGAATCAACAGGGAGCGGGAGGCAATAGCCATGCTAAGCAAGAGACTGATTACGTGTCTGGATGTTCGCGGCGGCAAACTCGCTAAGAGCGTAAGGTTCGTTGACACGATAGACATAGGAGACCCCGTTGAGAAAGCCCGTCAGTATTACGAAGACGGGATTGACGAGCTTGTCTTCTACGACATAACCGCATCCAGAGAGAAACGGGATATTATGATAGAGCTTGTGGAGGAGGTGGCGGCGAAGGTTTTTATTCCTCTATCGGTGGGTGGGGGTATTCGTTCCGTGGAAGATGCAACAAAACTGAGAATGGCAGGCGCAGAAAAGGTAAATGTAAATACGGCAGCAGTGAAACGAAAGGAGCTGATATCTGAAATTGCTCATGCTATTGGTTCCCAGAGCACGATTCTCTCAATGGATGTTAAGAGGGTGGAAAAGACCAAAGAAATTCCTTCCGGTTACGAGATAGTGATAAATGACGGCACTACTCCTATGGGGCTTGACGCCTTGGGATGGGCAAAGTTGGGCGAGAAACTAGGCGCAGGTGAACTGGTAGTGAATTCCATTGATGCTGATGGAACGAAAGAGGGCTACGAACTGAAGCTGACGCGAATGATAACTGATGCAGTGGGGATACCGGTAATCGCTTCAGGAGGAGCCGGGAGACCGGAGCACCTATACGAAGCGTTTGCCGAAGGCCATGCTGATGGAGCCCTGGTGGCTTCGATTACTCATTATGGCGAATATACATGTCATCAATTAAAAGAATATCTACATAAGCGCGGTATAAAGATGCGAATGAATTATTAGATATAACAATGTGTTGCCAGGGATGTGGCTTTGCTTGCTTTATTGCAGAGAGAGGCGCAGTCCAAGAGATTGAGTCTTAACAACTCCATCCCATACCATGGCTACTCTGATTAAGTTTCAATCTGAGGTGTTCACCATGAGGTTAAGCCGGCAACAGTCTTCTGGTCCAACTCCTGGATTACTCTAACCAACAACTCAACTGTCCAGTCAAAGTCGTCTCGTTGCATTATTCCAGCGTGGCTATGGGCATAACGGACTGGAGCACCAAACAGAACTGCTGGAACGCCATTCTTGTGCCGCTGGATAATAGCACCATTAGTGAACCCTCCCCACCCACCAGCATGAGTCTGAAGTGGAATGTTCTGTTTCTTTGCCGTGCTTATGAAGAGGTCACGGAGCTTGAGATTAGGTATCATGCCGTAATCGAAAAGAGTCAATATCGGACCGCCACCGAGCTTGACTGGCAACTCCTCGTAGTTTTTTTCGGGAATATCCCCCATGATTTGGTCCCCGGTGATTTGGTCCTCTAAAATGATAGCCACATCAGGGTCAACTATTCCAACGCTGGTCTGCGCTCCTCTCAGTCCACCCTCCTCCTGTACCGTAGCCACACCGAAAACCGTATTGGGATGTTTCAGGTCAGCCAGTTTCTGCATTGTTGCTATGGTTACAGCACAGCCACTGCGGTCATCAAAGGCTTTAGCCAGGTATGTTCCGGGAACAGCCATCGTGGTGAAGTCACTGACGGGCATAATGGAATCAGCTATGCGTACTCCAGCTTCTTCAGACTCTTCTTTTGAAGTAGCACCAATATCAATATACATGTCCTTCTTCTCGATAACCTTATTACGTTCTTCAACAGGCACGAGATGAGGAGGTTTGGCACCAATTACACCGATAACGTCACCCTTGCTGGTCTTAATCATTACTCTTTGAGCGAGCAGAACCTGGTCCAACCAGGTCCCAAGGCAGATAAACTTAATGAAGCCCTAACTGGTGATGTTGCTGACAATAAAGCCTAATTCATCCATGTGGGCATCTACCATTATCCTCGGCTCGGCTGAACTACCGGGCTGCTTACAAATCAAACTGCCGAGCTTGTCATAACTAATCTCTCCCAGCGGCTCACAGTAACGCCGGATAACACCACGTACCTCCGCTTCATATCCGAATACACCGCTGGCTTCTGTCACTTCCTTTAACATCTTTTCTGTCTTATCCATAGTTTCCCTCCTTTAAGAATAGTGAAGAGTCTTGTCAATACCATACAATGAAATAACCTCCATTATCTAGTGGCAACTGTACTGTATCGGGGACACAGGTCATTGCTCCATGCTAGCCGGTGCAAAGTCGAGGATGTTAAGTCTTAGCAATTCCTTACCACCCCAGCGGTCTATCTCCAGGTTGTAGACGAGGTCAAGGGGCGCAGACATCTCGGATAGATGCTCTCCCATTCCGAAACCGACGCTATCCCATACCATGTCGTCCTGCTTAAGTTTCAGTCTGAGGTGCTCACCACTATTGCCCATAGTGCGGCAATCAACGACCTCTACGCCACGACTGAGGAAGGTAGGTGCTGGGTTGCCCTGACCAAAGGGGGCTAACTGTTGGATAGACTGGAATGTATCCCCGCTGAGGTCGGGCAGGGTTACCTCGGCATCAATGTCCAGTCTGGGACGGAGGTCAACACCAGCCAGTTGGGTGGTTGCCAGTTCTAAGAGATTTTGCTGTAACTGAGGTAAGTTTCGGGTCGGTATGATAAAACCGGCTGCCTGCGGATGGCCACCAAACTGAGAGAAGAGGTTGCTAGACTGGTTCAGGGCAAGAATAATATTGAACTCAGGGATACTGCGGCAACTGCCACTACTCATGGTTTTGCCTACTCTGACGACAACCGCCGGGCGGTAGAATTCCTCGACTAGTCTACCAGCTACCAGTCCAGCGATGCCAGCAGGATAGCCAGCATCACCGACCATCAAGAGCGGTGAAATGCCCTCAGTCAATACTTGCTCTCTAGCCTTAGCCAAGGCATTAGCGGTTAGTCTTTGCCGCTCAGCATTCTTCTGCTCCAGCCATATAGCTAGTTGTTGTGCCCTCTGCGGCGAGTCTGTCATCAGCAGCTCATAGCTGGGTAGGGCATGCTCTAACCTGCCGGCGGTATTTAATCGCGGGGCTATCACCCAGGAGATATTCTCTGAAACTACGCTACCGATGGGTAAACTGGATTGGACTAGCATTTCCCTGAGGCCAAGGCGAGGCGAAGTATTTATTAGTTTCAATCCTTGCTTGACCAGATAGCGGTTTTCTCCCAATAGAGGCATCATATCGGCCACAGTCCCCAAAGCTACCAGGTCTATTAGCTCATCAAGCTGTTCCTCTTTGCCAATACTCCGGAAGAGCGCCTGAAGGAGCTTAAAGGCTACCCCAACACCAGCTAGCTCCGGGAAAGGGTAATTCGAGTCAGGTAGCTTGGGGTCAACCACTGCGATAGCTGGAGGAATCAGGTCTGGGGGAGTATGATGGTCAGTGATAATCACATCCAACCCCATCCTACGTGCCTTCTTGACCTGAGAAAAGCCAGTAATTCCGCAGTCAACCGTAATAATCAGGCTGGCGCCCTCTCTTTGAAGCTTCTGCAACGCAGCTATTTTGAGTCCATGACCTTCAGACAGGCGATGGGGCATGTAGGGGATAACCTTACCGTTTAGGCTTGATAATCCCTTAACTAAGAGAGCAGTAGCTGTGATGCCATCAGCATCAAAGTCACCATAGATAGCAATGTTCTCCCCGGAAAGCAAAGCCTGGTAAATCCTGGCCACTGCCTGGTGCATATCAGGTAACAGGAAAGGGTCACTGGAAAATCTCCTGTCCGCAGTAATGAATGGTTCTAGCTGAGATACCTCGGTGATACCGCGGTTATACAGGAGTTGAGTCACAAACGGGGGAAAACCTGAGATGCTAGCCAAAAGTTCGTCTGGAGGTCTTGGCAGAAGATTCCAGCGCTTATGGTTCAAGCCTACGCCTCACCATATTTTCGGAAGACGAGCACCGAATTATGGCCACCAAAGCCGAAGGAATTGGATAGAGTGGTGGTAACCTTGACCTGGCGGGCTACATTCGGCACATAATCTAAATCGCATTCCGGGTCAGGATGGGTAAGATTGATAGTCGGCGGTATTATTCCGTGCTGGATAGTCATGATACATATCGCTGCCTCAACAGCCCCGGCAGCTCCCACGAGGTGTCCTGTCATTGACTTGGTAGAGCTTATAGGAACTTTGTAGGCGTAGTCCCCAAATACGGTCTTTATCGCCATTGTCTCTATCTTGTCGTTTAGTGGTGTGGAGGTGCCATGAGCGTTAATATAATCAATTTCAGTAGGGACTAATCCAGATTTCCTAAGTGCCATCTGCATGGCTCTAGCGGCACCCTCGCCATCCTTAGCCGGCTGAGTAATGTGAACGGCATCACTACTAGCGCCGTAGCCTATGACTTCAGACAAGATTTGAGCTCCACGTTGTTGAGCATATGAGAGGCCTTCCAGGACAAGTATAGCCGCTCCTTCACCAATGGCAAAGCCGTCGCGCTCGGCATCAAAAGGGCGGGAGGCTAATTGCGGTGCGTCATTTCGGGTGGAGAGGGCTCTAACCGCATTAAACCCGGCGATACCTATGGGTGAAATAATTGCTTCAGAGCCACCGGCGAGCATAGCCTGAGCGTCACCACGCTTAATGATTTCGCAAGCAGTACCAATAGCATCTGAACCACTGGAACAGGCCGAGGTGGGACAGAAGTTTGGTCCCCTGGCACCTAGCAGTATTGATACCTGAGCTGAAGCCATATCAGCTATCATCATCGGCACCAGAAAGGGGCTTATCTTGTCCGGTCCCTTTTCTATTAACACTTTTACTGCTTCAGAGACGGTTATTAATCCTCCAATACCACTGCCAATCAGAACGCCTATACTGTCCTGATTACCGGGGTCAATCTGCAATCCAGCTTGTTCCACCGCCTGCGTGCTGGCGACAACTGCCAGTTGAGTGAAGCGGTCCATACGGCGGGCTTCCTTACGACCAATATAGTCGGTAGGCTCAAATCCCTTTACCTCACCGGCAAACTTGGTATCATGGGAGCTAGCGTCAAAGTGGGTAATGTAGTCAACTCCGGATTTACCGGCAATAAGTCCTTCCCATGTCGTAGCTATATCCATGCCCAGTGGACTGATAACGCCCATCCCCGTAACTACTACTCTGTTGCTGGTATTGTTCACTGACCTTGCGCTCCTGTCCCTGCTATCTGCTCAGTTTGATGTCATAGATTAAGGTTAGTATAATGGATAATCCAATTGATAGTCAATAATAAGGGAGATTGCTTCGTTGCTGACGTGCCTCGCAATGACAATGGGAAGAGATTTGTCAAAATGACAGGATGGTTTGCTTATCCATCTTTGGCAAACAAACCCAAATCGGGTAAGATGGATAGAAGGAAAGCATGAGAATTGCCTTAGATACGTTGGGCTGCAAACTGAATCAGGCGGAGACAGAGCTTCTAGCCAAACAATTTGCTGAGGCAGGGTGCAGGCTGGTATCCCGGCTGGATGAAGCCGATGTCTATATCCTCAACACCTGCACGGTTACCCATGTCGCCGATAGCAAATCCCGCCACTTGCTCAGAATGGCACACCGCCGAAATCCTGATGCCCTGGTGGTGGCTACTGGCTGCTATGCTCAGCGGGTGCCCGGAGAACTGGCTAAGATCGACGGGGTCGGTCTTGTTGTGAGGAATGAAGAAAAACCTCATTTGTTACGGCTACTGCAAAAGTCTGGTGATATAAGCAACTCCCCCTCTATGCAGGGGAGCACTGTCAATGATTCTTCTGCACGTAGGGCTCGTGCCTTCGTCAAGGCTCAGGATGGCTGCAATAACTTTTGCTCCTACTGCATTGTACCGTTGGTACGGGGCAGTGAGAAAAGCTTGCCTGCCGGACAGGTTGTTGCTGAGGTAAGGGACAGGGTTGCCAGTGGCCATAAAGAGGTGGTATTAACCGGGACAGAGATTGGCTCGTATAATTACGATGGTGCTGGTCTAAAAGGCTTGCTGGAACAAGTCCTGAGCAAGACAGACGTAACCAGACTGAGGCTATCTTCCCTACAACCGCAGGAAATCTCCCCAGAACTTATCGGGCTGTGGGGTGATAGCCGACTTTGCCCTCATTTCCACCTGTCTCTGCAGAGTGGCAGCGACGGGGTGCTCAAGCGGATGAAGCGGCTCTACCGCGTTAGTGATTACGAGGAGGCGGTGTCTTTGATTCGGACCCGGATGCCAGAGGCAGCCATCACCACCGATATTATTGTGGGATTTCCCGGTGAGAGCGATGAGGAGTTTGAAGAAAGCTACCGGTTTTGTGGGCAGATGGCATTTGCCAGGATTCATGTATTCGGCTATTCACCGCGGGCAGGGACTGAGGCAGAGCGATTGCCCCAGCAGGTGGGGGATAAAGTCAAGAAGCAACGGAGTCAGAGGATGCTGACTCTAGCTGAAGAGAGCGCCCAGAACTTCAGACAACGATTTTTGGGCAAGACGATGGCCATCCTATGGGAAAAGCAGTCAGAGGACGGAATCTGGTCTGGTTTCACGGCTAACTATATTAAGGCATATACCAAGAGCGACGAGGATTTAACCAACCAGCTATTGCCGGTGAAGCTGACATAGGGCAATCGTAACAGGAGGGCGTATGAGCGACGTTAAGCACCATTTTCTGGATTCATTTTTCTATCCGGAAAGTGTAGCTGTGGTGGGTGCCAGCAGAAATAAGAAGACACCCAACTATTTTCTGGTGCCAAACCTGGTTAATCTAAAATTCCCCGGGAAAATATATCCGGTAAATCCCAATGCCGAAGAGATTATGGGACTGAAGGCATATCCTGACTTGAAGAGCATTGAAGGGGATGTAGACTTGGTGGTAATCTCTGTTCCCGCCCGAATAACGCTGGATATTGTCAAAGACTGCGTTGCTAAGAAGGTAAAGTGCATTACCATTATCGCTGGAGGTTTTTCTGAGATTGGCGCAGAGGGGAAGAAGGCACAGGATGAAATACGCAGCCTGTTAAGAGAGAATGGCATCAGGGCAATTGGACCCAATGCGCTGAGTCCGGTCAACACAGCAAACAACTTCATCATCGGGTTTGGCCCTGCTGAAAAGTTATCCAGGGGTGGGCTCTCCTTTATCTTTCAGTCGGGTTTATATCAGCCGAGGCTCAACTGGCTTCTTTCAGAGTTTCACCTGCACCTGAACAAGCTCGTTGACCTGGGCAACAAGATGGATATCAATGAGGTGGATGCCCTCGAGTATTTTGCACAGGACGAGAGCACCAGGGTGATTGCATTGCATATGGAGAGTATTGCCGGTGACGCCAGAAGACTGATGCAGCTCCTGAAGGAGACCAGCAGGCAAAAGCCGGTTATTGTCCTCAAGTCAGGTCGCACGGAGGCAGGGGCCAAAGCGGCATCCTCACATACGGGTGCCATAATGAAATCCAGCGATGCTATTGTTGATGTTGCCCTGAAGCAATCAGGGGCGATTCGGGTGCAGGGTCTGGACGAGTTCTTTGACCTGGCAAAGATTTTTGAATACCTGCCACCACTGAGGAGAAACAGGATTGCCATAGCCTGTTTCGCCGGTGGGGAGGGTGTGATCACCACCGACTCCTCTCAGCTCAGCGGGCTCGCCCTCGCCGAGCCAGGTGAGGAAGCACATAGAAAACTGCGTGCCATCTTCCCACTCTGGGAAATTCCACTGAACCCATTTGATTTAGGGGTGGCTGGTCAGTTTAACCCTGGGAAGGACATCTTCGGTATCATGGTGGAAGCGTTTGCAAATGACCCTGACGTGGACTGCCTGGCAATACAAATAAACCCGGTAAGCAGGCGATGGTCTGACATGCCTGGGAAAGCAGAAGACCATCTGGTAAAGGTATTCTCTCAGGCGATTGAAAAAGGTAAAGCTGTAGCCATCTGGATGACAGCCCCCACTGGAGGAGATGAGAAACTAGCCAGAGCGCTGGAGGCAAACAGAATACCGGTGTATCCATCTGCGGAGAGGGCAGTGAGGGCACTGGGTGCCCTCTATCGGTATAATGTTTTGAGGGAGAGGGAGTGAGGGCGGGAAGCACTCAGGTGATGGGCGGCGGTGGCACTGTCTAATCAAATTCTAACCTTTTCCCATGCAGTAATTTATAGTTACCAGTATTCCTTTTGACAGACGTGATGTATATAAAAGTTGACAAATAACCCTTGATTTGTTGACAATAGCGTGGTAAAATGTTGACAATAGAGTTGATATTTGTTGACAATAAGGTCGCAAAACGTTGACAATCAATATGATGGATACATAATGAGAGGCGAAAATTGAAGAGAAAACACTCCTCCAAGGAGATTCGTGATTTTATCATACAGAATGTTGAGGAACACCCGGGCTCAATAAGTCGCATGGCGACAGCAAAGTTTGGTGTTTCCCGGCAGTCCGTTAATCGTCACTTGCAGCAACTGGTAAGAGAGGAGTTGCTTACGGAAGAGGGCAGCACCCGAAACAAGAGGTATGAGCTAAAACCACTCATAGAAGAGGACTTCGTGATACCGATAACCCCTGGGCTGGAAGAGGATAAGGTCTGGAGAGAACACCTGACCCCATTGCTGAAAGGAACCAAACCTAATGTAGTGGGTATCTGTCAATATGGATTTACGGAAATGTTCAATAATGTCCTTGAGCATTCAGAAGCCAAACTTGCTTCCGGCGAGTTTAAGCGCCTGCCAAACAGGATTGAACTGGTTGTTGAGGATAACGGAATCGGCATCTTTAACAAGATTGTCAGAGACCTTGGATTGGAGGACCAGCGGCAGGCAATACTGGAGCTTTCCAAGGGGAAACTGACCACTGACCCCGAAAGTCACTCTGGAGAAGGGATATTCTTTACGACAAGAATGTTCGACGAATTTTCGATTCTGTCCGGGGAACTGTACTTTTCTCATAATAAATGGGGCGACTGGTTGCTGGAAGATATGGAAACCGGCTCCGAGGGCACTCGCATCACAATGACGATAAGCCCGGATTCTGATAGAACGATAAAGGAGGTATTTGACAGGTATGCCGCTGAGGTTGATGACTACGGTTTCACGCGAACACATGTGCCGGCCGCTCTGGCCAGATATGGAGGGGAAAACTTGATTTCGCGGTCGCAGGCAAAAAGGCTGCTGGCGCGATTTGAGAACTTTAAGGAGGTCCTGCTGGATTTTGGAGGGATAGATTCTATCGGGCAGGCTTTTGCCGATGAGATTTTCAGGGTATTTCAGAATAACCATCCCGACATTAAAATCATTGCTCTGGGAGCTAACGGTGATGTTGAGAGGATGATTAAGAGAGCGACGAACCAAGGTGAGTTATAAAGCAGGAGGGATTTAAGAAATAGGTTGTTGGTGGTGAAGGTGGTGGAAAATGTTTTGAGGGGGATAGACATCCACGCTTGTTAGGTGCATAATGGTGGTGTGCAAAAAGGGTGTCAAGTTTCAAGTTTACCACCGCACGTAGCAATCGGCAAGAGCGATTCTTTTGTGGCCGATGTGGAGGAACTAGTGAGCGCTCGCAAAGAGGCTGTGGAGGTTATTGGTGGGCGAAGGGCGCATCACGCGCCGAGTGAGTTCGTGTTAAGAGTAAGGGTAGTTCCGCAATACCCTAGACAACTAAAGGTCGTCGCCTCGAGGGCTGGAGGGCAGTGGTACATAAGTTTGATAACTGATCAAGGGGACATACTCAGGAAGTATCACTATCAATATAGTACTCACCCAAATCCTGACCAGACTATTGTTGATCGTTCACACAAGCATTTCCCCACACAGCGGTATCCGTTACGGGAAAGACACAAAGGTGTTGAAACTTGGGCCTATGACCCTGGTCCGTATCCAAAGGATTTCGTAGATGCTGTGAAGTTTTTCTGCGACGAATGTAATATTACGATTCGAGCACTTCAGGAACGCTTAGATTTGAGGTGGTTTAGATGAAAACATATGAAGAAATATTTATGAAGGTAAAGGAAGAGATTGGAAATCAGTTGCGTTTTTATGTGGACGAAACTTCTGACGTAGGCGTTCTGATCTTGCCCTTGAAAGACAACATGGGTGACAACTTCGTTGTGAGGCTTAGACAAAATGATACGCACTTGATACTTGACGATGCGGGTATGACACAGAATACGGTTTTTGTTATGAGGGAGACAGTTGGTGGGCTAAGAGGTAGCAGGTTAGTTTCTGGTTTGGTGAAGAGCTTTGACGCTCGTTTCGACAGAGTAGAAGGCCTAGTTGAGCTAGTTTCGGGGTATGATGAGGTGGTTTCTATGCTATTTCATTTTATGAAACTATTAGTCACCATCGACACGATGCTAGTTCAAATAGAGAAGGAGGAGAAGCAAGAGGTAAGACCTTATCGACAGACTCTGGGTCCGAGGGCATCACACAAGATACGCAGATCCATAAAGCCTCTCATTCAACTCAAGAAGGTGAACCACAGGGTAACCGTTAGTGGTCTCACAGTCCCTGACTGGTTGGTGGATTTTGCTTATGAGCCAGTGCTAGAACGTTTGGCCTTGGAAATGGAAATGGTTATCCTAATCTCGGTTGACCTTGCAGTATTAGACCCCGTAGTGAAGGCTAGCTATGCGTATTCAAGGGCTATGGACATTAAGGCAGCACACGCCAAATATGATATTCGAGTCGCCTTCGATAGACATGGGCAGAATAGTAGTTCACTTAATGCAGCGCACTTCCTTACCGAACACCAAATTGACAGTAAGGCGTACACCGCAATCGATATTTCGGAGCAGCCGCGGTTCGGAGAGCTTGTAAATCTAATCAACCGAGAAACCGGTATGAAACTAACTACATAGTAACCTATGGGTGTTCGTCTGTAGCAGTATTGATTTGCGCCTTAGTTCTGTCCCCAAAACCACCCTCATTCCACTCTCGCGCTATTTCCTTTTCTTTGCCGGGATGCGGTATTCGCAGGGAACTTTGGTCTGGCAGAGGCCACAGCCCCATACGCTGGTCTCAATGTCGTACTCTTCCTTAGTGCTGTAGCCAATTTCACGCAGATACGCCCGACACTTTATCTTGTCGTGACCCTGCTCGGTGATAGCCTCAGCGGGACAGCGAGCGATGCAGGCATGACAGCTACCGTCCACGTAGAACAGGCAGTTGGAGTACGGGCCTTCGGCTGCTCTGGGGCTGGCTGGCAGTACCAGGTCGGTGACGACACTACCGCAGCGGTGAGCGATGCCGCGCTCAGTGATAAAGCCATCGGAAAGGCTGAAGGTGCCCAGTCCGGCAGCGTAGGCAATGTGACGCTCCGACCAGTTTGAATAAGGGCCCTTGTCGTTGCTGTATGTCTTGAAATAGGGTTGCAATATCGGTGCCACCGCCAGGTATCCCTGCGCCGTGATGACTTCCGCCACGTGCTGGCGCAGGGCGTCGTTGAACTTCTCGCCATAATGGCGGGTATGCGACCAGAGACGACCGGGGACAAGCTTTTCACGGCGGTTAGATTTACGAGCCTCGAGCGCGGTGGGCAGAATCCAGCTTATGACCGAAAGGCGCTTGGGTATGTCTTCGGGAGATTTGTCATAGGCTTGAGCCAGTGCCTCCCGGGGGGTGAGGTGAGTGGGGGCAATGATGGTCTTGTATTCCTCAAAGATGGGGTCGTCGCCATCAGCGAAATGCACCAGCGGTTCGTCCCAGATGATATAGTCCCGGTCAAAGGGCAGATGGTTCAAGGGGCTGGTGCGAACGAATGCCCTGATTTCTTCCTCAATAAATAGCGCTGCGTCTTTTTCAGATTTTGACTTTAGTTTCTGTGTAGACATTATTCATCCTTTCCATATTAATATTCTATACTTAAAACCACCGAGGTATCAATCTGGCGTTGAGGTATGTCCCAGTAGGCCTTGAGCAGCTCATCCTTATCGGGCAGGAGAGCGAAGCCGTGCTTCTGGTAGAAATCAATTGCCCAGTGGGCATCAGCCCATGTCCCTACCAGCACACGAGAGGTAGTAGCTGTGCTTTTAAGGTGACTCAAAAGCTTATTGCCTGTCCCCTGCCTCTGCCACTGAGGTAATACATAAGCGTGGCGGATGAGGATAACACCTTTGATAGGCTCAAGCCCCATTACCCCGATAAGCTCACCGTTTTCTTCCCAGCCGATGAAGGTGATGCGCTTCATTTCCCGCTCAAGCTCATCCATAGGCATGTAGGGTTGATGGTAGCAGTCATCGGGGATGACGCCTAGATAGGCTTTAGCCGCCTCATTGATGATAAGGTATATCCTTTCGGTATCACCGGGTTGGCATTCACGAATCATCTGGGCTGTTACCCCTTTTTATTGAAGCCGAGGGCTGTTCTGGATTGTACTATAGAATTCTCTTTGTGGCAAGAGAGGGGAGTTGAGATTCTTCGTCCTTCCAATGAAGGACTCAGAATGACAGGCATGGTTTATGAGAGTGCTTCGCCTTCGGCTCGCAATGACATGAGAAGAGGGGTGTATGCTATAATTAATCGTTTAATAATTAACTATAAGGAGAATACCTTGCCGAAGTTTGACCTGGAACAATTTGTGCAAACTGCCGAACGAATCAGAGCGAAAGCAATAGAAGAAGACAGGTTGCTACACAATCCTCCTGATGAAGAATTAGAAGCAATGGCGGAGAAAGAGCCAGAAGTCAGGAGAACGGTGTACGGGAGTCTGGTTGCCGAAAGTGAACCCACCTCAAGGGCAGCCATGTTTACCCGAAATAGCGTTGACCATCCCTTTGGCAAACGTGAACGAGAATTACTAG